>Ga0306920_100007146_pt1 | contig 14667 bp, 13 predicted proteins | sample flu12Cox44000170_FD_204666 | JGI IMG/M metagenome (GOLD analysis project Ga0306920, IMG submission 204666) | Lab enrichment of tropical soil microbial communities from Luquillo Experimental Forest, Puerto Rico - flux4day.12C.oxic.44.000.170 (v2)... | ecosystem: Environmental > Terrestrial >... | reverse complement strand
GACCCAGCGCGCCGGCGGCAGCGGAACGAAGGCACCGATCTCGTTCGGCCGGAACTGGTTGCGGATGTCGTAGACCCGGAAGCCCGCGTTCTGATAGGTCGCAAAGATCAGTTCTTCGCTGACGAAGCTGCCGGGCCGGTTCTCGTGGATGTTGTGCGGCCCGAAGTGCCCACCAACCTTGAGGTAGTCCTTGTCGGTCGGGGCGGGAAAGGTCGCGATGCTGATCGGGTTCGACTTGACCTGGTTGTCGAAAATCCAGATCGGCTTGAATCCGTCCTCCTGGTCATCGAGCACTGTTTCATCGACCACCACCAGGAGATTGCGCCCGGGCAGCGGCAAGGCATTGTGCGTGCCGCCGCCGAAGGGCGGCGCCCAGGTTTTATGCGTGATCAGTTGCGGCCGCGCCTTGTCCTTTACGTCAACCACAACCAAGCAGGCATCGCGCCAGCTGCAATAGGCGATGTCATCGTGGACGATCGGATGGTGCAACCCGTAGCGGCCGGATTTTGACGGCCAGTTCGGCGCCTCGCCGGCCGCAACATTCATGCCCGGCAGCCAGTAGCGGCCCGCCAATGCCGGACGGGTCGGATCGGCCATGTCAATCGTGATGAAGATGTAGTCGGAAAAGCCGTCGAGCAGCGCCGACGCATAGGCCCAGCGTCCGCCGAGGTACCAGCAGCGGTGCAGCCCAGTGCCTTCGACCGGCATGAAACCGATCTGCTTGGGATCGTCGGGCTTGGAGAGGTCGTAGACCGCCAGCCCAGCCGACCAATTGCGCCCCGCTTCGCCCTTGGCGTGGTGATCGACGGCACCTTTGTAATAGGCCTTTTCGTCGGCGAGTTCGGACTGCGCGAACATGTCCTTGTTGTGAATGACGAGCAGCAGGTTGTCAGCGACCTGCAGGTGCAGCGTCCAGGTATTGGGCGGCGCGGGGACATATCTCACCGTCTTAGGTTTTGCCGGGTCGCGCACGTCGACCACGCTGAATCCCTTGGAGAAGATATGCCCGACATAGGCGTAGCCGCCGTAGACCATGATCTGGACGCCGTCCGACCGGCCGCCCTGGTCGCTGTAGCCGATTAGGCGCATGTTCGGTGTGGCGTAGTCGGGCGTGGGAAGCGCATTGCTGGCCATGCTGTCATCCCTGCCGTTTCGACCGGAAATAAAACGGGTGTCCGATGCTCCATGCCGGCACCCATTTGTCCCTGACTTAAGTCAATGCCGGACCTCCGAGCGGCCCGACATACTGCCGCAAACAGAACCATCATGGCGGATGGCGGAACGTGTACAGCCGGCCGATGCGAATGTTTCCGCCACGTGTGATCGCTGCGGGGTGTGGTTCAAGGGGGATTCATGCAACGGGAAGGAATCGTCATCGAAGACCCGGCGATGCAGGAGTTGCTGGCTCCAAACGCGAAACTCGAGCGGCTATGGACGGGTGCGAAATGGGCGGAAGGCCCGGTCTATTTTCATGAGGACGACTCGCTCGTGTGGAGCGACGTTCCCAACAACCGCATGTTCAAATGGACGACGAAGGACGGTACCCGGCTTTTCCGCGCGCCCTCCCAGTTCGCCAACGGCAATTACCGCGATCTTCAGGGACGGCTCGTGACCTGCGAGCATCTGGGGCGCCGAATCAGCCGCACCGAGCCGGATGGGAACGTCATAACGCTCGTCGGCCATTTCGAGGGCAAACGGCTCAATTCGCCCAACGACGTGACGGTCAAGACCGACGGCACGATCTGGTTTACCGACCCCGATTACGGGATCATGAGCAACGACGAAGGGTACAAGGCGCCGAGCGAGATCGGCTCGAACAACGTCTACCGCTTCGATCCGGTCTCGGGCGAAGTGAGCGTGGTCGCCGACGATTTCGACAAGCCGAACGGTCTCGCCTTCAGTCCGAACGCCGACAAGCTATACATCTCCGATTCATCGCGCTCGCACGATCCCAACGGCAAACACCACATCCGCGTGTTCGATGTGCGGGATGGCCGCCATCTCGAGAACGGCCGCGTCTTTGCGGTGATCGAGCCGGGCATCGCCGACGGATTGCGCATCGACCCGCACGGTCACGTGTTCACCAGCGCGGGCGACGGCATTCACGTCTATTCCGAGGCGGGCAAGCGGCTGGGAAAGATTCTCGTTGCCGAGGCCGTCTCGAACTGCACGTTCGGCGGCCCGCGCCCGAACCGGCTGTTTATCACCGCGACCTCGTCAATTTACGCCATCGATCTCAATGCCTGATGCGGAGGATCTGGGCGATTGCTCAGATGGCGCAATAGCGTTCTTGAATCTCGTTGTCGGCCAACAGGTCCTTGGCGTCGCCGGAGTGCACGATCACGCCCTGGTCCATCACATAGGCACGATCGGCGAGTCTGAGCGCCCTTTCGACGTTCTGCTCGACAATCAGGATCGTCACTCGCTGCTGCTTCAGCCGCTGAAACAACTCGAACATCTCGGCGACCAGGATCGGCATTATGCCTTCGGACGGCTCGTCGAGCATGATCATGCGCGGCTCGGCAACCATCGCGCGGGCGATGGCGAGCATCTGCTGCTCGCCGCCCGACAGGGTGTCGGCGGACTGCTTCAAGCGCTCCCGCAGCCGCGGAAAAGTTTCCGCTATCTGGTCAATCATCTCGGCTTCGCGCTTGCGGTTCTCGGATGCGACCAGCCCAAGCCGCAAGTTCTGTTGCACGGTGAGGCCGGGGACGATACGGCGTTCCTCGGGAACGTAAGCTAGGCCGAGCCCGAGGCGGCGATGAATGGGCTCGTCCAGGATATTCACGCCGCGAAAGACAGCCTGCCCTGACCGTTTTGCGACCAGCCCCATGATGGTGCGCAAGGTGGTCGTCTTGCCGGCGCCGTTGCGTCCGATCAGGCAGACGGCCTCCCCATCGCCCACGCTTAAGCCGACGCCCTGCAGCACGTGGCTGCGGCCATACCATGCGTTAAGGTCTTTCACGTCCAACACGATCAGATTGCACTGCCGAGATAGACGCGCCGCACCTCGTCATGCGTGCGAATCTCGTCGGGAGAGCCTTCGGCCAGAAGTCGCCCGTGATGCAGCACGACGATATGATTGCTGATGCCCATTACGAGCTTCATGCGATGCTCGACCACGATCACCGCGCGCGTTTCGTGCAGCTTGGCGATCAGCTTCATCATGTCGCGCGCCTCCTCCGGGCTCATTCCGGCGGTCGGCTCATCAAGCAGCAACAGCCGCGGCGCGCACGCAAGGGCGACGGCGATCTCGAGCGCCCGCTGCTCGCCATGGGCGAGGTTTTCGGTAGTCTCGTTGCGGCGGTCGGCGAGGCCGACGAGCGCCAGAAGCGCGTCGGCCTTCTCCACCACTTCCTTGAAGTGTGCGCGCGGCCGCCAGAGGCTCCAGCGCGCGTGCATTGCCTGGACTGCCACGCGCACGTTTTCGTGCACGCTGAGCTGCGGAAAGAGATTGGTGATCTGAAAGGACTTGGCGATGCCGATGTGGGCAAAGCGCGACTGCTCGAGGTTGGTGATGTCTTTTCCCTCGAAATGGACCGTTCCGACCGAGGGCCGATACGTGCCCGACAGCACGTTGAAGAACGTGCTCTTGCCGGCGCCGTTGGGTCCGATGATGGAGGTCAGGCGGTCGGCGAAGAAATCCACGGTCACGTCGGACAGCGCGGTGAAGCCTTCGAACGACTTGCCAACGCCTTCGCAGCGTAGGATCGGAGCCGGATTCTTCATCGCTCCGCCCAATGCATCAGCGACCCCCAAATTCCGCGTGGGAAAAACAGAATCAGAAACACGAACAGCCCGCCCACGAACAGCTGCCAGTGGACGGTGATGACGGTAACGACATCCGCGAGCAGCAGGTAGGTGAACGCGCCGACGAATGGACCAAAAAAGGTGCCCATCCCGCCCAGCAGTGTCATCATCAAAACGGTGGCCGACGTGAAGTAATGCAGCGTCTCGATCGGCACGACCGAGAGGTGGATTCCATAGAGGGCGCCGGCCAATCCTGAGAACAGGCCCGAGAGCGTGAACGCGAGAAGCCGCACGCGCCGCACGTTGTAGCCGCAGGCAGCGGCCCGTCTCTCGTTTTCCCGAACCGCCTCCAGCACTGCACCGAAGGGCGACTGAAGAATGCGCGAGAAAGCCCAGAGCGCCAGTCCCACCACGAGCAGAATGGCGTAGTATTTCGTCCGCGGGTCGAGCAGGTTCAGGTGTAGGCCGAGCAGATTGACGACGCCGACGTTCACGCCGCGCAAGCCGTCCTCCCCGCCGGTCATCGCGACCCATTGAAAGGCGATGTAGTAGACGACCTGCGCCGCCGCGAGCGTCACCATGGCGAAATAGATCCCTCGCGTGCGCGTGGCGAACCAGCCGATCATCGCGGCTCCGGCGCCGGCGACGAGGATGCCGAGCCCCAGCGCGGGCAACACGTGCCAGCCGAACTTGGCTATCGGAATGCCGGCCCCATAGGCGCCGAGCCCGAACAGTGCGGCGTGGCCGAACGACAGCATTCCGGTGTAGCCGTAGATCAGATTGTAGCCGACGGCGAACAGGCCGAAGACGAGGATATTGACGGCGAGTGCTTCGTAAGGCGCAAACCATGGAAATATGACCAGGAAGGCGAGAGCTAGCACCACGCGATGCTCGGTGCTGATCTCGACGAGACCCTTCAGGCGGGTGCGGACGGGAGCGGCGGCCGGTACGGAAATGCTGAGTCTTGCCGGATCGACGGGCGAGTTCACGTGACTAACCCAGCACTCCGGCGCGCCCGAACAGGCCGCGCGGGCACAGAACGAGCACAACGCCCATGAGAATGAACATCGAAAGCTGCGCCATCTGCGGAAAATAGAAGGCGGTGAAGCTGTAGGTGACCCCGACGAGCAGGCCGGCGACCACCGCGCCCACCAGCGACCCCATGCCGCCGACGACTGTCACGACGAAAGCCTCCACAAGCACGGGAATGCCCATTTCCGGAAAGACGCCGCGCATCGGCGCGGCCAGCAGTCCGGCAAGGCCAGCGATCCCGATCCCGATTCCGAAGACGACGAGCCATATGCGGGATATGTTGACGCCGAGAATCTGCACGATCTCGGAGTCGAGCGCCCCGGCGCGGATTATCAGGCCGTAGGACGTCTTCTCCAGGAACAGCCACAGCGCAATGAGGAGAAGGGCGGTGACAACGATCAGGAACAAGCGGTATTTTGGAAAATAGAACAATCCGAGATTGACAGCCCCGGTGAGCCCGGCCGGCGTGTCAAAGGGGACGCCTTCGGTCCCTGCGATCATGCTGACGCCGTCGAGCAGCATCAGGCCAAGGCCGAAGGTGAGCAGCAGTGGATAGTCGATGCCGCGCCCATAGAGCGGACGGACGAGAACGCGCTCGCACAGCATCCCGATTGCGCCGACGAGGAGCGGCACGACAAGGAAGGCGATCCAGAAACTTCCGGTCCAGGCCAGAACGAAGGCGCCCGCATACGCACCGAGCATGTAGAACTGGCCATGCGCAAAATTGACGACCGTGAGCAGGCCGAAAATGAGCGACAGGCCGAGCGCTACAAGGACGAAGATCGAGCCGAGCGCGAGCCCGGTAAAGAATTGCAGCAGGAACAAATCGAAGGTCACAGGTCCACCTTCATCGCCATGGCCCGGCCGGAGCAGCCTCCCCGCCAGACGGCGGGGAGGCGCAGCCGAGGCGGACCGAGCCTAGCCGTGCCCAAGCTCCTTGCATGAGCGCAGCCGGTCCTCGCCGCCCTTTTCCATCGCCACGATATTGCAGGTGTCAACCTTCTGCTTGACCTTTGAATCGGGCTTCGATTCGAGCACCAGGACGGATTGCACCGCCTGGTGGTCGCATTTCCGGAAACTCTGCTCGCCCTTGTAGGCGTCGTACTTCATGGACTCCATCGCCGCGATGACAGCGTCGGTGTCTGTGGTGCCCGCCTTCTTGACACCCTCGAGCAATCCGTAGATTCCGGCAAAACCGTAGGCGGCGTAGTCGGAGGGAACCGTGTTGTGCTTCTTGCGATACGCGTCGTTCAGCCGCTTTGCGGTAGGGACGGTGTCTTCCAGCTCCCAGTAATAGTTGGCGCCGCCGATGACACCCTCGAACGGCTGGCCGCCGCCCGCCAGCCGCTGGATGTAGAGCAGCACGGAAACACCGATCTTCATCTGGTTCTTAAGGCCGAAATCGTTCGCCTGCTTGATCGAGTTCAGCTGGTCGCGGCCGAAATTGGAGATGAAGAGGATGTCAGGCTTGGCCGCCTGGATGCGCGGGAAGAACGCGGAGTAGTCAGGCTGGCCGATCGGATGCTTGATCTCGATCACGTCTTGGATGCCGAATTGCTCTCCGGCACGCTTGAAGCCTTTGACCATTTCCCAGCCAAAGGCATAGTCCGCCGTGAGGAATGCGACTTTCTTGCCGAACTTGGGCAGCAGGTAGCGCGCGACTGCGCCCGCCGTGATGTGCGGGTTCATCGCTTCGTGGAACGTGAACCGGCTGAAGTCCGAGGCTTCGTTGATGGAATCCGATTGGCTGATGGAATTGTAGATGACCCCGCGCGCCTTTGCCACGTTGTTGACCGCGAGCTGCACGGAGGCCGACAGCGAACCGCACACGAAATTGACCTTGTCGGATTCAATCAGTTCCTGCGTGCGCGTCGCGGCCTCGCCGGGATTGAGCTTGTCGTCGCGCACGAGCAGCTCGGCCATCCGCCCCTTGAGGCCGCCGGCCGCGTTGAACATGTCGACGGCGATCTGCGCGCAGCGCGCCTGGTCCTGCGCCTCGCTGCTGTACGGCCCTGATAACGGAACCGGAAAGCCGATCTTGATCGGGCCGGTCTGCGCGCGGGCATGCCGAAGGTAATGCGGGGCGGGGATGCCGATCGCCGCCATCGCCGCCGCGCCCTTGAGAACACGCCGGCGCGAGATGCGAGCATATTCACGGTCATAATCATAGGTTGTCATGCTACCCTCCTGTTCAGGCTTGTCAGCGTCACCTGATGCTGTTGCGTTCCCCCACTCTTCTTTCTGCCCGAAGCCGATCAGATCTTTCCTAGCGCCTTGAGAATCCGATCCGGCGTGAGCGGCATGGCCGTCAATTGCGCGCCGAAAGGCGCCAAGGCGTCGTTGACGGCGTTCAGAACGACGGCCGGGGCTCCCGCAGTTCCGGCTTCGCCGGTCCCCTTGGCGCCGAGCTCTGACTCTGCAGTCGGCGTTGCGACATGACCGACCTCGATGTCCGGCATCTCTGCGGCCATGGGCACGAGATAATCCGCCATGTTCGCATTGAGCATCTGGCCCTGCGCGTCATAGACGCAATGCTCGAACAGCGCCGGCCCGATCCCCTGCACCACGCCGCCGCGTGTCTGCTCGTCGACGAGCTGCGGGTTGATCACCGTGCCGCAGTCTTCGACCACCCAATGCCGCAGCAGTTTCACGAAGCCGGTATTGACATCCACCTCTAGATAACAGGCCTGATGCCCGTTCGTGAACGCGAACGGATACTGCCGGGGCACGAAGTGCCGCGTTACCACGAACTCGGCCTGAAAGCCGGGCGGCAGCGTATCGGCCCGGTAATAGGCCACGCGCGCCACCTCCGCGAGCGGCAGCCGTTCGCGGCCCGTGTCCTTGTCGACGATGGCGCCGTTGCGGATGTCGAGCGTCTTGCCCTCCGTTTGCAGCATCGCGCCGGCGACCATGAGCACGTTCTCGCGCAGCGCCTTGCCGGCCTGCCAGGCCGCTTCGCCGCCGATCCCGGTCGCGCGCGAGGCCCAGGTGCCGCCGCCGTAAGGGGTGTGATCGGTGTCGCCCATGATGACGCGCACCATGTCGATCGGCACGCCGAACGAGGTGGCGACGATCTGAGCGATAGCGGCTTCCGCGCCCTGGCCCGTGTCCGCCACGCCGATATGGCAAAACACAGCGCCCTTCACGTCCAGTCGCAGCGTCGCGCCGTCCTGCGCCGTGATCGGCGCGCCGCCGACGCCGTAAAACGCAGCGCTCGGGTTCGTCACTTCGATGAACGTCGAAAAGCCGATTCCCCGATGGACGTTCTGGGCGCGCAGCTGCGCCTGCTCGCGCCGCAGCTCCTCGTACTTCATCATCTGCACGAGCTTGTCGAGGCAGGCATGATGCGACAGCTTTTCGAACTGCAGGCCGGATGGCGCCGTCCAGGGATAGGATTCGTCGGGCACCAGATTCTTTCGGCGCATCGCAATGGGATCGATGCCGAGCCGCCGGGCCGCCATTTCCAGCAGCCCCTCGGTGACGCCGAAGGCGACCGGCTGGCCGACGGCGCGATACTGGCACATGACGTTCTTGTTCGTGAACGCGACGCGCGCATGCGCGCGATAGTTCTTGCAGCCGTATGCACTTGCCGTCAGGTTGATCACTTGGTTGACCTCGATGCCGCTGCTGCGCGGATAGACGGAATACGGCCCGATGGCGGTGAGGTCATCGATTTCCCAGGCCGTGATAGCGCCGTCCTGCTTGACCCCGATCTTCGCGCGCACGCAATGATCGCGCGCATGGATGTCGGTGACGAAGCTTTCGATCCGATCAGCGACGTACTTGATCGGGCGCTTCAGAATTTTCGACATGGCGGCGACGGCCATGTCGTCTCCGTAGACGTGGATCTTGATTCCGAACGAGCCACCGACGTCCTTGCAGACGACGCGGACCTGGTGCTCCGCAAGCCCGAGATGTTTCGCAAAGATCGCCTTCATCATATGAAGCGCTTGCGTGCTCTGATACACCGTGAGCCGTTCTTCGCCCTCGTTCCAATCGGCCACGATCGCGCGCGGCTCAAGCGTGACGCCGGTATGGCGATTGAAATCGAACGTGGACTCGATGATGACGTCGGCTTCCCTGAAGCCCTGATCGACGTTGCCGGCGTCGATCGTCCGCTCGAAGGCAAGATTGTCGCGGTGATCGGGATGGATCGCCGGCGTCTTCGGATCGAGCGCCTGATGCGGATCAACGACCGGCGTTAGCTCTTCGTATTCGACCGTCACCAGCTCGGCTGCATCTTCGGCAAGCGCCCGCGTGCGCGCCACGACCGCGGCGACCGCCTCTCCCTGCCAGCACGCCCGATCCGGAGCAAGCGGATATTGCTCCGCCGATTTCAGTCCCTTCAGGTGCGACAGGACGCCGACCCACGGGGTACAGACCCCGGCCAGGTCATGCCACGTGAAGGCCGCATAGACCCCGGGCGCGCTTTTCGCGATCGCCGTATCGATCGTCTTGATCCGCGCATGCGCGTGGGGTGAGCGCACGAACGCCGCATGCGCCATGCGCGGCAGCGTGATGTCCGTAACGAACTGGGCGCGGCCCTGAACAAGACGGCCGAGGTTGGGCCGTGGAACCGAGCGGCCGATGTAGGAATTGGGCCGGTCAAGCGGCGTCAGGCCCGCCTCGTTGCGCCGCTCGTTCACGAATTCCTCCCGGCGCGCGCTTCGGCGGTCTTCTCGATGGCGTCGACGATCGCGTGGTAGCCCGTGCAGCGGCAGTAGTTGCCGGAGATAAACTCGCGAATCTCGTCGCGGCTCGGCATCGCGTTGCGCGCCAGCAGATCCTGCGCCGTCAGCAGGAAGCCGGGCGTGCAATAACCGCATTGCAGCGCGTTCCGCGTCACGAAATTCGCCTGCAGGTCCTTGATCTCTCCGGAATCGGAGACGCCTTCGATCGTCTCCACCCGTTTGCCGTCGCATTGTGCGGCCAGCATCAGGCAGCCGCGCACGATCTCTCCCTCGACCCGCACGGTGCAGGCCCCGCATATGCCGTGCTCGCAGCCCACGTGCGTCCCGGTCAGGCCAAGATCCTCCCGCAAGAAATCAACGAGAGTCTTGCGCGCCTCCACGGTCTCCCGGATCTCCTCGCCGTTCACGATCATGGTGACTTCGATTGTGAGCGCGCTCATGATCCGGATTCCGAAAGTTGCTGGACGACGCGTTTGAGCAGCACCCCTGCAAGATGCGTTCTCAGGGCCTTGCTCGCCTGGATGTCCTCTAATGGATCAAGATCGTCGGCGAGGGCCGAAATCGTGCCCTCCTCAAACGGCCCGCCCTCAATCTCCGCCTCGGCCTTGCGTGCGCGCACCGGCTTCAGGCCAACGCCGAAAAACACAAGGCGCACGTCCTGCAGCTTGTCGCCTGAAGCACGAGCCGCGGCGCACAGGCCGACCAAGGCGTAGTCGCCTTTGCGGCGGGCAAACTCTCCGAACCCGTAGCGGCTCGCGCGCGTCGCCGATGGAACGCGAACAGCCGCCAGCACCTCTCCAGGCTCAAGGTCCGTCTCATAGAGCCCCTTGAAAAAGTCCTCGGCACCCACGCGACGCCTGCCTGCCGATCCCGCAATTTCGACCTCGCCTCCCAGCGCAACCAGGCAGGCCGGCAATTCCGCGGCCGGGTCGGCAAGCGCGATCGAACCGCCGATGGTTCCGCGGTTTCGGATCGCCGGATGCGCAACATGAGACAAGGCCTGCACGATCAGCGGCGCGTGCTCAATCACAGCGGGCGACCGTTCGGCGGCAGCCTGCCGGACCATGGCCCCTAGCGCCAGACGGTCGCCGTCCAAGTCGATCGTGTCGAGATCCGCGAGCCCGTTGATGTCGACGAGCAGGCGCGGACTGGAGAGCCGCAGATTCAACGCCGCGATCAGGCTTTGACCGCCGGCCAGTACGCGCGCCTCGCCGTTCGCCTGCCCGAGCAGCTCCAATGCGTGCTTAAGGGAGCGGGCCTTGGCGTAGCAGAAAGGCGCTGGTTTCATGATTGCAACGGTCTGTTCGCCAAGGCCTGGACGCAGGAGCGCGAGCAGTTTGCAGTGGCCGGGGGACCAGTTGCGAAGGCGTACGATATAAATACTAGGAAGGGGCCATTGCGCTCGGAACAAGTTTTTTCTTATGGTCGATATTAGACAATCTTATTATCAGTCGCTAGGTCCATATGGAACTATGAGAGGCGACAACAGACGCATGGCGGAGCTCATGCTGCGGACGGACCAGCCTTTGTTCGTGTTCGGCGGCTGCTACAGCAATTTACAGGCCACACGCGCGGTATTGGCCATAGCCGGGCAACTGGGCTTTGACGCTTCTCATATCATCTGCACGGGAGATGTCGTCGCTTACTGCGGCGACCCGCAGGAGACCGTCGATCTGGTCCGCCGCTCCGGAATTCGCGTGGTCATGGGCAATTGCGAGGAATCGCTCGCGGCCGGCGCCGGCGACTGCGGCTGCGGTTTCGAGGCGGGCAGCGCCTGCGAGCGGCTCTCCGTTGACTGGTACGCCTTCGCCAAGGCGCATCTCGATGAGGATGCGCGCAAGTGGATGCGCGGCTTGCCACGGAAAATCGAAATCGAGATGTGCGGGCGTAAGCTCGTCGCCATTCACGGCGGCGGCCGGCAGATGAATCGCTTCATTTTCGAGTCCACTCCCATTTCGGTCAAGGAAGAGGAGTTCATGGACTTGAAGTGCGACGGCGTTGTCGCAGGTCATTGCGGGTTGCCATTCACCCAGATCATCTACGGGCGGCTTTGGCACAATTCCGGCGCGGTCGGAATGCCGGCGAACGACGGCACGCCGCGAACGTGGTACAGCATTCTGCGTCCCATCGCCGACGAGATCGTTATCGAGCCGCGCCCGTTGTCTTATCCCGCGCAGGACGCCTCGGCACGAATACGCGCAAGAGGATTAACCGGCGGCTACGATTCGGCACTGCTGACCGGCCTTTGGCCCAGCATGGATGTCCTGCCAGCCTACGAACAGAGACGCCGGGGAGCCCCCTTGACGCGCCATTTCGTGCAATGGCCGATGTTGCTTGAGGCGTGAACGCGGGCAGAGTTTGCATCCATGATCCCCTCCATCAGTTTCAGGCAGTTGCAGTACTTCATCGCCGTTTGCGAGGAGGGCAGCATCAGCAGGGCGGCTGGCCGGGAGAACTGCACGCAGCCCGCTCTGAGCACGCAGATACGCAATCTCGAAGACGTGATCGGATCGAAGTTGTTTGAGCGCTCCGTCGTCGGAGTGCTGCCGACGACCGCAGGCAAACGCTTCTACCGCCACGCCGTGGCGATCCTGCGCTCGCTCAGGGTGGCCGAGCACGAAATGGCGAAGGGAAACGACCAGATCCTGGGAACGGTGCACGCGGGCCTTATTCCCTCGGTGGTGCGCGGCATTCTCCCGTCCTTCCTGCCCGATTTCGTCGAGCGGCATCCCGCGATTGAACTCTGCATCACGGAATCCTTCAGCGGCACACTGACGAGCTGGCTGTTGGCCCGCGAACTCGATCTCGCCGTCGTCGTCGAGCCGTCGGCGCATGACGGAGTGGTGATCGAAAGGATGGCGGAGGGTCCGGCCATGCTCATCACCGGCAAAGCCGCAGGCCTCGCACCCGGACCGACCCGACTTTCGGATCTGCCGCCCTTGAAAATGGTCCTTCCCGGCCACCGTCACGGATTGCGGGCGGTCATCGAACGCAGCATCTGGGCGCGGTCGCTGAGGGTCTCCCGGATTCTGGAGATGGATTCGGTACCCGGCATGATCACCTTTGTGCGCGCTTCCGATTGGGCCACCATTCTCCCCTCGGCGGCGGTAGTGCGTGACCTCGACGATCCTGAACTCGTGCTCAATCCGATCACCGACCCGCAATTCCACTGCAATCTCTACATCACTCACCTGGCGCAGTTTCCGCTGAGCCCCGCCGCTCAGCAATTCGCGGAGGCGCTGCGCAGTGAGGTCGAGCGCGTTCTGTCCGGGCTGAGCCTGATGGCGGCGTCGGGCTTCGGCGCCCCGCTGCTGGCACTGTCCTCGCAGATTTAAACCCGAGCATGCTGAACGGGCCGCGACAGCATCTCATTATCGATGTTGGAGGCCGTGAAAACATTTCCTAATGGCGGATATAGCTTAATACGATTGGATCGACCGAGCACGATATCAATATCCTCTCCTCGAGGCGTGCGAGGCACGTTGTGACATTCTGCGCCTCCGCCAGGGAGAGATATCGATGGACGCATATGGCAAGTCGTATCCATTTCAAGCGAGAGACTGGATCGACGGCATCAACATGGACAAGCTGCGCTACGGCCGCCGCGACCGTGCGCAGAAAGTGCTGTTCGAGAACCGGAAGTTCGGCGCGCTCTTGTCGCTGAACGAGTGGAACACGCGCTACATCACGAGCACCTATACGCCCCAATGGACGACGCCGAGCTCGGGTCTGCGCTATGCGCTGTGGGTGAAGGGCGACCCGTGGCCGATCATCTACGAGCAGGGTGACATCGGCTACCACACCGAACGCAACTCGCCGTGGCTGCCCCAGAGTCACGTAAAGTACGCCATCACCGGCATGGGCTGGATCGCCCGCTGCATGGGCGACGCTGCGCACAAGGACGCGGTGAAGCGTTTCGTCGACCAGATTCACGTCGAACTCAAGCGGGCCGGGGTGCAGGGCGAGGTGCTTGCCCTCGACTTTGCCGATCCCGCGATCGAGGCGGCGTTCGCGGAGCGGCAAATCAAGACGAGCGGCGAAGGCTATCTCGCCATGCTCGAAGCAAGGAAGAACAAGCTGCCGGAAGAAGTCGAGTGCCTGCGCAACACCTGCACCATCGGCGACGCCATGTTCGCCGCGCTCGAGCGCACCGCGCGGCCGGGTGTGACGGAGCATGAGGTGTTGGGCGAGGCGTTCAAGGCGTGCTACTCGGCCGGCGGCGAGGTCCATTCCGGCGTGTTCTGCACGTCCGGTCCGTATTCCTGGCCGAACCTGCGCCACACCACCGGCCGGCGGCTGGCGCCGAACGACGTCATCTACATGGACGTCTACAACACGTCCTGGAACGGCTACAAGACGTGCTACTATCGCACGTTCAGCGTCGGCGAGCCTTCGAAAGCGACGCGTGCAGCCTATCAGCGCGCCTACGACTGGCTCTACGAGGCGATCAGCGTCATCAAACCCGGCGTTACGACGAAAGACATCGCCGCGAAGTGGCCGTCCGGACCGGAGGTCTGGGCGGATATCGGCGTGAAGACCGAGGACCAGACCGCCGGCAACAACTGGGCGCACGGAATCGGCCTCACCCTGTACGAGCCGCCGCTCGTCTGGCGCGGCTGCTCACTCGATTTCCCGATGGTGATCGAAGAGGACATGACGTTTGCGATCGAGACCCAGGAGGGCGACGGCGAGGGCCAGGGCGTGCGCATCGAGGAGGTGATCCACGTCACCAAGACCGGCGTCGAGATCCTCTCCAAGTGGCCCGTCAAGGAGATGACGGTGATCTCGATCTAACCGAGACCGGGCCCTCGGCCGCCGCGAGGGCCCAACCACTCGCGTTCCTCCAAAGGAGCTGCGCATGCTCATTTACGGATTCGAATGTCGATCCTGCCGGCACGAGTTCGACGCGCTTGTCGATACGAGCGACGAGCGCCCCTACTGTCCGATGTGCAGATCCGGCGACACCGTCCTCGATCCCGTCTGCCGCCCGACGATTCGCACCTCCAACCGGCGGCGCGGCGGCGTCTTTGACATGAGCTCGGGAAGCTGTCCGTGCGGGTGCAGCTCAGGCTCGCGTATGAGGAAGCGTGCTTGAACCCAACACCTTCGCGGTCTTCAGATTGATTACGAACTTGAACTTGGTCGACTGCACCACCGGCAGGTCAGCGGGCCGCAACGGGTCAAAACGAGAATC
>Ga0306920_100007145_pt1 | contig 14667 bp, 12 predicted proteins | sample flu12Cox44000170_FD_204666 | JGI IMG/M metagenome (GOLD analysis project Ga0306920, IMG submission 204666) | Lab enrichment of tropical soil microbial communities from Luquillo Experimental Forest, Puerto Rico - flux4day.12C.oxic.44.000.170 (v2)... | ecosystem: Environmental > Terrestrial >... | reverse complement strand
TCCGTTGGCCTGCGTCAGGGGCGCAAAGAAATTTCTGCCGTTAAATACGGCATTGCGCAGAAACTCGAAGAGGTTGCCATGAAAGCTGTTGCTTCCAGACTTGGTGATGACGTTCACAACGGCCCCGGCGTTCTGACCGTACTCCGCGCCATAGTTGCTCGTTTGCACGCTGAATTCCTGGAGGGCGTCGGGAAACGGGAACGGCTGGTTGACATTGGTGTACTCATCCACGTAATTGCCGCCGTCCAGCTGATAACTGACCATGTTTTGGCGCGCCCCGTTAGCCGAGATGGTCACCGCACCGGGGAACGTCTTGGTGAAGCCCTGGTCGGCCCCTCCGCTCGGGGAATTGTTGGTGCCAGATGTCAAGAGAGCGAGTTGTGCTGCGTTGCGGCCGTTTAACGGCAATTCCACCATGCGCTGCTGTTCCACGACCTGGGCAATGGTGGCAGTCGTGGTATCTACCTGCGTGTCACCACTGCTGACCGTAACGATCTCTGTGGACATTCCCAGTTTCAACTGTACGTTCAAGGTAAGGCTTTGATCGGCCAAAAGCGTAACTTCTTGCTTCGCAACGCTGAACCCGCTGGCCTCAATACTCACACCGTAGGCCGCCGGTCGAAGGGACGGAATCACATAGTAGCCGTGTTCGTCGCTCATCGCTTCTCGCACCAGACCGGTGCCTTGTTCCTTTGCCGTGATTTTTGCCGATGCGACGGCGGCTCCCGACGGATCGGTGACAGTACCGACAATGCTGCCCAAGCCTTGCGCTTGCAAGAGGACCGGGGCGATCAGAACCGCGAAAAATGCAGTCGCAATATGGTTCTTCATGTCACCCTTCCTTCTGCGATCTGGCCGCCACCGCAATCAAGGTGTCCGGCGCGCCTACCCGCCGCTTACCCTCGACTGCATGACGGCATTTTCCGCATTCAACGGTGTGAAGGACACCACAACAACTCTGAGCGATCATTTCGCTCGATACTCGCTCAACGGTCATTTGAATAGACCGATTGGGTCGGACATTAGGAGGGGGAAACGAGCATGTCAATCTGGAAAAGTTAAAGCGGTAGTTTAGCTGGACTAAAACTCGCTGGTCTTTGCGTTTAGTTTAGTCAAAATGACCAAAACGAGTGTCTTTTGTGCGTTGGCTTGTAATGTTTCGTCTGCTTGGTCCGAGAATTGAAGACTTCGAAGTTTCCGTCCTCCCACGCCCTCAGCTTCAGGTAGTTGCCCGTATCCGGACCGGAAAGATTGGCGATGAAAGAATCCGCAGAGTTGTGCGGCGTTCCGCCTTCGTCGGAATAATGGAGTTGCCAGAAAGCCTCGAGCCGAGGCGATTTTTCGACCGCGTCCCAGGAAGAAGGCGTCCCGCCCTTCGCCGCGCCATTATCCATAACGGCCACGCGCGGCGCGATGGCGTTCAAGAACACGGGGCTGTTGCTGGTAATCGCTCCGTGGTGCGAAACAATGTAGATGTCTATCTTTCCCAGCTTGTTCTCGGGGCACACCAACTGCACTTCTTTGTCCGAGGTCAGATCTCCCAAATCCAGAATCCGTAACTTTCCAAAAGTGAAAAGCACGCCGAGCGATCGCGCATTTTCTGTGTCATCCAGTGGATACTGCTTCGAGCCTTTGCACGCCGTGTTGTCTTGGCCTCCTTCGCGCAATGGCTTCTCAATCAGAGCTCCATCGGAGCTGATCACCTCGGTGGCAAGGCCCTCTAAAGGGAGCGTTTCTCCGGGCTTGGCAACGATACGCTTGAACTTTTCCTTGGCCAGCAAGCTTTGATAGTCTTCCCAGACTTTTTCTGTTGCGGCATTTTGGGCCTCGTCGTTTTCGCCATGATCGATCACCGTTCGAATCGGAATCTGGGCTGCCAGCTGCGTGATTCCGCCGGCATGGTCCAGGTGGTAGTGGGTGAGAAGCACGAAATCCAGCTGATGGATGCCGGCCAGCTTCGCCGCGGCCATGATGCGATCCGCGTCGCGCCCTTCGCTGTCAGGCCAGCCCGTATCCATCAACAGCGAGTTCCCTTCCGGGGTCACAAATAAGGTGGCCTGTCCGCCCTCGACATCCACAAAATAGATTTGCAACTCTTTTCCCCTTCCGGGCTTTGGCGCCGCCCATCCCACCGAAAGCAGACTCGCGAGAGTTACGATGACGCTCGACCAGAAACAGGTTCGCGCAAGACGGTGCGAGCCGTTCGCTATTTGCCGCATCCTCTCTAACCATCTCATTTGCATAATTTCACCCTCAAGTGTTCAGCTGGTCCGCCCAGCAGGCAGTGGTCTCGGCCAATTCCTTCATGACTTCCGCGTCCGTTTTGCCCGCTTTCTTCAGAACATGAAACGAGTGATCGCCTTCCTGGATGATGTGCAGCGTGGCGTGCGATCCGAGCTGTTCGCAGACTGGACGCAGTAACGCGAGATCGGCAAGCGTGTCGCGGGTCCCCTGCAGAAAAAGCATCGGCACGTTCACCCTTGCCAAGTGCTCGGCGCGCTTGGTTCCCGGGCGATTCGGCGGGTGCAGCGGAAAACCGAAGAATACCAACCCTTTCACTGGTCCAAGCAAACTTTCCGCCGCGGCTTGCGACGTCATCCGTCCCCCCATGGATTTTCCGCCCGCCAGCAGCGGCAACTCGGGTGTCGTTTCCGCAGCCCGCTCGACCGCAGCAGCCACACTAGCCATCAGCACTTCCGGTTTGTCGGGGACGCGCCTTCGTTCCTCGATGTAAGGAAACTGATACCGCAGCGTCGCAACACCCGTTTCCGCCAATTCTCTTGCGAGCTTCTCGAGGAACGGATGCGCCATGCCCGCACCCGCGCCGTGGCCCAAGACCAGCAGCCATCGAGCGGTCGGCGGACGGACGAGCAGCGCCGAGACCTCCCCGTTGCCCGGGACACCAATGCGCAGTTTTTCGCCGGCGGTCATTGCGCCGCAATTTTACCAAATCATTGCGCCTTCGCAGGGCAGATTAGCAAAACGGGCTTTTTCGAAAGATGCAGCCCTTGCGGTTAGAAAAAAACGATCCTTCGTCTAAGATTGTAGAAGTATTTCTAGGCAGGCTGTTCTTGCTCTTCGTTGCTTGGAACAGGGAGCGCCGTCAATGCCCTAGCTTCAATAGCCGCCAAATTCTTCCCTACGGATGTCATGGTCATCGACTCCGGACTCATTCAACGTCCGTGAATTGTCCAACTGGCCGCAAACAAGCATTTGTCCAAGTACAGCTTTCCATGAGATTTCGAGGTAGCGGCGGTGAAAGAGTCTGGCTTAGTACTTGCGCGACGAGAATAAAGAACGAAGAAACGCTCCCAGTCTTTGTAGGATGCAAGAGACCGCGGCACCTTCTCGAGACTACCTTCGGAACGCCGCGTCGTCGAGCTTTGCGGTGGTCCTCTCTTCCCGCAGCCTGATCACCATTACACGAATTTCGCTCGCGTTGGCCTCGGTATATGCCTTTATCGTGACCTGCCGGCCTTCACTGCCGCTAAGCATCTCTGCATTGACCACCTTCCAGATTCTACTGTCCCGGTCGCTCACGACCGTCTTTCCGTCCAAGCCCACGCGGCCTGCAAGACGGATGGTTTTTTTGGCGGATTTTGCCGGGTGTGAATTGGCCTGATAGCCCTGGCTGTCGTGCTGAGCCGCGCAAGCTCGGAGAGTCCCCCACAACAAAACGATCAGTAAAGCGATCGAAGCCGCTCGTTTCACGATGTCCTCCTTCGAGGCGAAGCGTTTCTGTTTCCGTACCCCGAAAAGCCACGCCAGAAATGGTCCTCGTTGGAATCATGCTGGGTCCACCCTGCAAAGAATCGCAAACGCAAATTTTCAATGAATTGAATGCATGATTTTGATGGCCGATGAAACTGTACTGAGAGCCCCCCAAAGGCAACGAAGGCTTAGAAATATCAATAAGTTGAGCAGTTGCCCTTATAGATTCCTTACAGATTTCTAAGGCCTTTCTGAGAGCCATTTCGCTAATGTCCTCCTTGGAGTCGGGCTTTTCGATCTGCGCAGTATCTGCCCGGTCGTGCCCGTCTTGCGCCATGAACATCATCATTTTCACAGCGTTGGGCCTTTTGGCTTGCTCCTTTTTGATCTATGTACTGGTGCAATGGACCGACGATAAAGATCGCAAGCCGGCAGGTCCGCCGCCAAGAACGGAAAGGCCTCGTGCCGCCAGTCAGAAACACCAGCTATTTTTGGTTTCTCGCCGGCCCACCAGGGGGAAAAAGGATCAATTGGTGCCCAAGTCCAGCAGAACTCGTGGCATAACCTGGGAGTCAGAAAGGCGCAGTGCGGTTTGCTGCCGCCGAGAACGGGTGGCTCATGAGAGAATTGCGCGGGCTCTGATCTCGGGACGAAGTCTCCAAAGGGAGCGGAATGTGGTTAATCCAGTTTGGAAGACTTGCTTTTGTCGATCTGGCGGCGTTGATGCGACGGGTGGTCGCGAAATTGAACCAACGCGGAAACCGGGCGTGGGTGACCGGCCGGGGCATGTAACCGTCAGCACAGACAGAAGTTTCTAACCCAAAATTGGTTTATTCGAATCGATTTGCTGTCACCGGCAGAAGTTCAGGAGAAGAATATGCGCGCTTGTGCAGGGAAATTGGGCTTTATGCGGCTGACGCTTATGGCGCTACTTGTTGTCGGCATGGCGCCCGGACCCGTCTTTGCCGATGACCAGGCCAACAGCGAGTCGACGACCAAAGCGCAGAAGACCGAAACGGCAAAACCAGTGACGAGTAATGCCGATGCGCTAGCCCCGCTGACGGAAAGAGAGCGCTGGCTACTCGATCGCGTGGAGCAACTTGAGAAGCGCGTTGCCGAGTTGGAATCCAAGAGTAATGCGAAAGCGGGGTCTTCTCGAGAAGGTTCTCCTGAGCAAGCGATCGCCGCTCAGCCCACCGCGGCGCCAGACGTTGCGGTTGGGCCGGCCCCGGCAAGCGCGACCAGCAATTCGGCAACGCCAGCGACAACGACGGAAAGCACCGTCAGCGTTGCTGCCGCAAATTTGCCGGTAGCTCGTTCGACCAAGCAGGAGCAAAAAGCTGCAACCAAGCCTGCCAAGGCTGAGCCTTTTGCGTTCGCGGATTTCACCTGGCTGAACGGCAATGCGCGCACTAAAGAATCACCGTGGGAGACGAAATTCTTCACACCGGAAGTCCGCGCGGACATTTCCTACATCTACGATTTCAACCACCCCAAAGACGACACCATCAGCGGCTCGAGCGAAGTCTTCCGATCAAAGGAAGTTCAAGTAACGCAACTCGGCGTGGGTGGCGACTTCCATTACGACAATGTTCGCGCACGCCTGATGACGCAGTTCGGCATGTATTCATTTACAACCCCTCGCAACGACGCTAGCCCTGCGCGCGGACAGTGGAGTCTTGATACCGCGTACCGCTACGTTTCCGAGGCTTACGGCGGCTATCACTTTGATGTGCTGCACGGCGTTAACGTCGACGCGGGAATCTTCATGTCTTACATCGGGCTGTTCAGTTACTACAATTTTGACAACTGGGCGTACCAGCCGTCGTTTGTTTCTTCCAACACGCCGTGGTTTTTCAATGGCCTACGCGTGCAGATTTTTCCGACAGAGCACCTTAAGATCGAGCCGTGGTTCACCAACGGCTGGCAATCCTACGGTAGATTCAATCACCGGCCAGGATTCGGAATGCAAGTCTTGTACCGGCCGAATGGATGGCTCTCCGTGCTCGGAAATCAATATGCCTTCGGCGAAGAGACCCTTGGTGTTCCGGGCCGCGTGCGTTATCACACTGACGACAGCATCGAGATCAAGTACTACGACAACCCTGAGAATTTCCTCAGCAAGATGGCTTTCTCTCTGACGGGCGACGTCGGATGCGAGCACGGTGGCGGCGTGAGCTGCTACACTACGACGAGGCAAGGCCCGAAGCAGAGCTTCCTCGGGTTCATGTTCTATAACCGCTTCTGGTTCAACAATGACAAGTACGGCTTGACGCTCGGCGGTGGCAGAATCAACAATCCGGGGCGCTACCTCGTGTTGATTCCACCTATCAACGGAGCAACGGCGCAGTCTGCAGCGATCAATTCGCCGTACTTCACGGGGAACCCTGGAGACCCGTTCAAGGCTTGGGATGCCTCCGGCACGTTTGACTGGATGCCGAGCCAGTATATTACCTTCCGGTGGGAGTTCGATCATCGTGCGGCCAACGTGCCGTATTGGTCCGGACCCGGCGGCGTTACACCTCCCGGCGGCAACAACGGCAACCCAACGCTGTTTGCGTGCATGGACGGCACGCCCTCGCCGACGGGCAATTGTGCCTTGAATGGCGGATTGTGGACTCCAGACCTCAAGAAAATTGAAAATCGCATCAACCTGGCGATTCTCGTCAAATTTTAAAGACCGGAACATTGCGGGCGTAGACACCATGCTTCCTGAAAAGAACTAAAGAAGAAAACTAATGCTCGACATTATTTTCATCGCAGCTACGGTGGTTTTCTTTGCGGCGGGAATTCTCTACGTTCGCGCCTGCGATCGCTTGAAATAGGAGAACGCGTATGACGCTGGGTGATGCCATCCTGCTGATCATTTCCATCGCTCTGTGCGGATATCTGCTCTATGCCTTGCTGAAGGCAGAGGAGTTTTAGTCCATGACGGCCAATGGCTGGTCTCAGATTTTCTTTTTCCTCTTGGTGATCTTCCTGGCGACCAAACCGCTTGGCGTTTTCATGACGCGCGTCTTCGGTCGTGAGAAAACCTTTCTTGATCCGGTGCTTCGCCCAGTGGAAAAGCTTCTCTATCGCTTGATTCGCATTGATGAAAATCATGAAATGCGGTGGACCGAGTACACCATCTCGATGCTGTTGTTCAGTGGAGTTTCCATGTTGCTGTTGTATTTCATCGAGCGCACGCAGAGGTTTCTGTTTTTCAACCCGCAGAGACTTGCAAACGTTGATCCTACGTTAGCCTGGGGAACCGCAGCATCCTTCACGACGAACACCAACTGGCAGGCCTATAGCGGCGAGTCCACGATGAGCTATCTGACGCAGATGGCCGGCCTCGCGTATCACAATTTTGTTTCCGCTGCTGTGGGCATCGTGTTGGCCATCGTCGTGATTCGCGGAATCGCGCGCAAAGAAACCGACAGGCTCGGAAACTTCTGGATCGATACGACGCGTTGTCTGCTCTGGGTTCTGTTGCCATTTTGCCTGGTCGGGTCGCTCGTGCTGGTGTCCCAGGGAGTGATCCAGAACCTGAAACCCTACACGACCGTCCAGCTAATTCAGCCTTACACGACGCAAGTCACCGGCAGCGACGGCAAGGCCACCACGCAAACAATCACGCAACAAGTGATTGCACAGGGACCAGTGGCGTCTCAGGAGGCCATTAAGGAATTCGGTACAAATGGCGGCGGGTTCTTCAACGCCAACAGCACCCATCCTTTCGAAAATCCGACGCCGTTCTCGAATTTCTTCGAGATGGTTCTGATCTTCGCGATTCCTTCCGGGCTCACGTACACGTTGGGCAGAATGACCGGCGCACGGCGTCACGGCTGGGCGGTATGGGCAGCCATGGCCTTCCTGTTTCTCTGTGCCGTGACGACTGCCTATTGGGCCGAAGCCAGAGGCAATCCCCTTCTTGTCGGCACCGACCAGCGCGTCAGTTTGCTGCAATCCGGTGGAAACATGGAAGGGAAGGAAGTTCGCTTCGGCCTCGCCAATTCAGCGCTCTTTGCAACCGTGACCACGGACGCGAGTTGCGGCGCCGTCAATGCCCAGCACGATTCTTTTACCCCCCTTGGCGGCATGGTGCCGCTCATCAACATCATGCTCGGCGAAGTTGTTTTCGGCGGGGTTGGCGCCGGGCTCTACGGCATGTTTGTATTCATTGTCCTTGCCGTATTCATTGCTGGACTGATGGTTGGACGGACACCGGAGTATCTCGGCAAGAAGATCGAATCATACGACGTGAAAATGGCCATGCTGGCCGTGCTCATTTTGACGTTCACCATCCTCGGGTTCTCAGCCGTGTCCGTAGTCAAGCCTTACGGCACTGCGAGCATCTCGAATCCCGGGCCGCATGGCCTCACTCAAATTCTGTATGCCTATGTCTCCTCCACGGGAAACAATGGCTCCGCCTTCGGCGGATTGAATCCAAACACCCTCTGGTACGACACCACCACCGGGACTGCGCAGCTCCTCGGCCGGTTCTTCATGATTATTCCGATCATGGCCATCGCCGGAAGCCTTGCGAGGAAAAAAACCGTTCCCGAATCAGCGGGAACTTTCCCCGTCACTGGCGCGCTGTTCAGCGGCCTTCTGGTTTCGACGATCTTGATCGTGGGGGCTCTCACGTTCTTCCCGGCGCTCAGTCTCGGCCCGATTCTCGAACACCTGCTCATGCACGCAGGGAAGCTTTTTTGAGGCACTTATGGACCCTGTATCTGAAATCAGTCAAATCAGAAAAAAATCCCTTGCCGACAGCGCCATTCTATCGCGAGCGATCCTTGACTCGTTCAGGAAGTTGGAACCTCGAACGATGGCTAAGAATCCCGTTATGTTCGTCGTTGAAGTTGGTGCGGTACTGACCACCATCCAGCTCGTTTGGAATGCCTTCCACCACGCCGGACAGTTTGGTTTCGGGCTTCAGATTACGCTGTGGTTGTGGTTCACGGTTCTGTTCGCCAACTTTGCAGAAGCGATGGCAGAAGGCCGCGGCAAAGCGCAAGCCGACACCCTGCGCAAGGCACGCGCAGAGACGCAGGCGCGCCGGCTGCGCGGGGACGGCATTGAGATCGTGGCCAGCTCCAAGCTGCGTGCTGGGGACGTTGTACTCGTTGCCGCAGGAGAGTTTATCCCGGGTGACGGCGAAGTGATCGAAGGTGTTGCGTCAGTGGACGAGTCCGCAATTACTGGCGAATCCGCGCCCGTGATCCGCGAGTCTGGCGGAGACCGCTCGGCGGTAACCGGCGGGACCCGCGTGCTCTCCGACGAAATCAAGGTGGAGATCACCTCGAATCCCGGAGAAACTTTCCTCGACCGCATGATCAAGCTGGTCGAGGGCGCTTCTCGCCAGAAAACTCCCAATGAAATTGCGCTGAATATTTTACTCGCGGGGTTGACGATCATTTTCTTGTTGGCGGTCGTCACGCTTCAACCTTTTGCGATTTATTCCGGCGCGCGCCAGAACATTTTCGTGCTGGTCTCTCTTTTGGTCTGTCTGATTCCAACAACGATTGGTGGACTGCTCTCGGCGATCGGCATCGCAGGGATGGATCGCCTGATTCAACGCAACGTCATTGCCATGTCCGGACGCGCGGTGGAAGCTTCAGGCGACGTCGATGTGCTTTTGCTAGACAAAACCGGCACCATCACTCTAGGCAATCGCCAAGCCACCGTGTTCCTTCCCTGCCCTAACGCCACCGAGGCAGAGCTTGCCCATGCTGCCCAACTAGCGTCCCTTGCCGACGAAACTCCCGAAGGCCGTTCGATTGTTGTGCTGGCGAAGGAGAAATATGGGCTGCGCGGACCCGACTTGGGGCATCGCAACCCTGTGTTCATCCCGTTTTCCGCACAGACTCGTATGTCTGGCGTAGATCTTAACGGCAAACAGATTCGCAAAGGCGCTCCTGAAGCCATCGCGAAGCACGTTGCCGAACGCGGCAATCAAGTTCCTGCGGAGACTAAACAGTGCATCGCTGAAATTTCCAACGCAGGCGGCACGCCTCTTCTGGTATCGGAGAATGGCCGCGTGCTCGGCGTAATCGCCCTGACGGATATCGTGAAAGGCGGCATGCGCGAGCGGTTTGATCATCTTCGCACCATGGGCATCCGCACCATGATGATTACTGGAGACAATCCACTGACCGCGGCGGCTATCGCGCGGCAAGCGGGCGTGGACGACTTTCTCGCGGAAGCCAAGCCGGAAGACAAGATGGCGCTCATCAAGCGCGAACAGGCGAAAGGCAAGCTCGTAGCCATGACCGGAGATGGAACAAACGACGCCCCTGCCTTGGCTCAAGCAGACGTCGGCGTGGCGATGAACACGGGCACACAGGCTGCGAAAGAAGCCGGCAACATGGTCGATCTGGACTCCAATCCCACGAAGCTGATTGAGATCGTGGAGATTGGCAAGCAACTCCTGATTACCCGCGGCGCGCTCACAACTTTTTCCGTAGCGAACGATGTTGCCAAATACTTCGCCATTATCCCGGCGATGTTTGCCGGAGCCTTCCCAGTTCTCAACGTCCTCAACATCATGCGCTTGCGGACACCGGAATCCGCCATCCTCTCCGCGGTCATTTTCAACGCGCTCATCATCATCGCCCTCATCCCGCTGGCCCTGCGCGGCGTGCGCTACCGCCCTCTCGGTGCATCCGCGCTACTCGAACGCAACCTGTTGATCTATGGTGTTGGCGGAATTATTGCCCCCTTCATTGGAATTAAGCTGATCGACATATTGCTCATGTATTTGCGGATGGCTTAGAGGATTTTATGAAAAAGAACTTTCTGACCGCCATTTGGTTCACGCTGCTGACCACCGTTATCTTTGGTCTCATTTATCCGCTCGCGGTTACGGCCTTGTCGCAGTTGCTCTTTCCGGACCGCGCCAACGGACAGCTTATCGCGAGAAATGGACAACTCGTAGGCTCGCGCATTATCGGCCAGGAATTCGCGGTGGCCGGCTATTTTCACTCACGACCATCCGCTGCTGGAACCGGATACGATCCCACGTCGAGCGGTAGCAACAACCTGGGCCCTACGAATAAGGTGTTGATCGATCGCGTGAAGAGCGACGTTGAAAAGTTGCAAGCGGAAAATCCGGGCGCCACGATTCCCATAGATCTCGTCACCGCCTCCGGATCAGGACTCGACCCGGACATTTCTCCCGCAGCCGCGGAGTTCCAAGTTCCTCGCGTCGCGCGCGAACGGGGAATGAGCGAAGCCGAGGTTCGCCGACTGGTTCAGAAGCATACCCAGGGGAGGCAGTTTGGTTTTCTAGGGGAGCCGCGCGTGCGCGTCCTTGAGCTAAATCTGGATCTGGACGCGGGCCATCCACGGAAATAGCGTCAACTCATCCTTTTCGCGCGGCGGACTTTGCAGCGCTTGCGCGGGGAGGCTGAAAGCGGTAGCCCACCCACGGCTCCGTAAGAATGTATCTGGGACGAGCCGGATCAGCTTCGAGCTTCTTCCGCAACTGGTTGATCACGACGCGCAGGCTCTCGGTTTCATCGCCGTAATCCGGTCCCCAAACTGCTTGCAAGAGACGGCGATGGGTAAGCGGCCTTCCCTGATTGGCCACCAAGTGTTTGAGGACGTCGTACTCTTTGGGGGTGAGATGGACGTCGCGGTCGCGCACCCTTACCTGACGTGCGTCGAAATCAATACTCAGATCTTTCGAGACAAACGGCGGAAGTGCGTCGCCCGGGGCATACCGGCGAAGTGCGGCACGAATGCGCGCAAGCAATTCTTCGATGCCAAACGGTTTGACCACATAATCGTCGGCGCCGGCATCGAGAGCGGCAACCTTGTCGCGCTCGGCGTTGCGCACCGTAAGCATAATGATTGGCGCATCGGACGCGCGCCGAATCTCGCGGCAAGCCTCCACCCCTCCCATTCCCGGCATGTTCATGTCGAGCAGCACCAGATCGGGCAACTCCTTGCGCATCCATTCCAGAGCTTCTTCGCCCGTCTTGGCTTCCGCGATCTCATAGCCGTGCGTTGAGAGTGTAGCGCGTAACACACGGCGGATTTGCGGTTCGTCATCAACAACAAGAATGGTCGCTGCGTTCATCGGCCATCCTTTTGCGCACGGTCCACGGCCTGGGAATGCTCCACGGGCAGAGTGAAAGAAAACACCGACCCATGGCGCAACTGACTCGTCACGCTAATGGTCCCTTGCTGCGCGGCGATGATCGCTTTCGCTATTGGCAAGCCCATGCCAGTGCCCCGAACAAGGTATCTTTGGTCTTTTCCCCGATAGAATTTGTCAAAGATCATCGTCTGTTCAAAATCGTCGATACCGGGACCGTGGTCCGCAACACTGGTCGTCACCGTGTCACCGGTCAGCTCGGCTGTAATTGTAATTGGCTCCTTTTTCGGTGAATAGAGATTAGCGTTCTCGATCAATTGCACCAGCGCTTCCTTCGCTCGTTCCAGGTCGGCTCTCACGGGTGGAAGGCCTTCTGCGACACGCACGTCCACGCGGCGCCCCGCTAACGCGCTCTTGCAGTGTCCTAGCGCCGCCTCGATGATTTCATTAACGGAAGTTGGCGCCAAATCGAGTCTAACTTCTCCGGCCTCCAGCTTGGCCATTTCCCCGGCCTCTTCGACCAGATGATTCAACCGGTCGCACTCCTCATTGATGACCGTCAGGAGTTCGTGCGATTGGCCGGAATCCGGGTTCTTTGACATCAAGAGACCGGTCACCGCCGCCTTCATGGACGTCAGCGGCGTTCGAAAGTCGTGCGTGATGGAATCGAGCAAGGCGGATTTCAAGCGCTCGCCCTGCCTTTCCGCCTCCGTCTGTCCTAGCTGTTCTACTGCTCGCGCCCGTTCGATCGCGATAGCCACCAACGTTCCAATGGCATCCACGGTCTGGCGCGAGAGCAGCGCCCCGGAAATGCCCAGGCTGGCAATGGGACGCACGCCCATTCGCACGGGGATGAAATGCTCGGCATGCTCAGCGTCGAGAGTCTGTTCGTCGTTGAGGAACGCCATTTTCATTTTCTCTTCATCGAGGTGCGCGGCGCCGAATCCGGATCGATAAAACTTCTCTTTCTGCGGAAGGAATAGCTCCGCCGCGCCTGCTTCAAAGCTCTCCACAATGTAGTCGGGGATGGCATTCATCAACTGGATCACGTTGCCTTCCCCCAGCAGTTGCCGGCTGAAGCGGTATAAGCGCTCCACTTCCCGCCTGCGCTGATGGGCCTCATCGGCCTCTTTGCGAATGCGCGACGAGAGCCGGCTCCCGGTAATCGACGTAACCAGAAACGCAAACAATGCCACCCAATTCTGCGGGTCAGCAATCGTCAGTGTTCCCACGGGAGGCAAGAAGTAATAGTTGAACGCCAGCATTGCCACCACGGACATGAACGCCGAAACCAGCATTCCCCATACAGCCGAAACTGCTAGAATGGCGAGCAGAAAAGACAGCGCGACCGTGGTTTGGTTTACCGTTAGAACGTGACGAAAAACAAGAACAATGCCAGCGACTACGAGTAGCGACACGGCCGCTCCCAGGACGCGTGCGCCGAGAAATCTGTACATGGGTACATTCTAGCCCAGGCTCCCTTGGGGGAGAGTAAGCGTTGCCCAGAAAACCTGAAGAATGGCTGGAAGTGGCCTCGCCGCCGCAGAAAACGCGCGGCGTCCTTAAGCTCTTTCTGGGCTACGCTCCCGGCGTCGGAAAGACTTTCAGCATGCTCAGTGAAGCCCTGCGGCGGCGCAGCCGCGGCGAAGACGTGGTCATCGGCGTCGTGGAAACGCACGGCCGTCAGGGAATTGAAGAGCTCGCTCAGCAGCTGGAGAACGTCCCGCGCAAGAAAATCGAATACAAAGGCACGATTTTCGAAGAAATGGACGTGGATGCCATCCTCGCTCGTCACCCGGGAGTCGTGCTGGTCGATGAACTCGCGCATACCAACATTCCCGGAAGCAAACACCGCAAGCGGTACGAGGATGTGCAGGAACTCCTTGCCGCCAATATCGATGTGCTCTCGACGCTGAATATTCAGCATATCGAGAGCATCGCGCCCGTGGTGCGGTCCATCACCGGAATTGTCGTGCGTGAGACCGTGCCTGACTGGGTGCCGTTGACCGCATCCGAAACGGTTATGGTAGATCTCACGCCAGAAGCCCTGCACGCCCGCATGAAGCGTGGCGACGTATACAGCACCGACAAAGTCGAACGTTCCCTCAAGAATTTCTTTCGCCGCGGCAACTTAATCGCGTTGCGCGAGCTGGCCTTGCGTCAAGTCGCCGAACAGGTGGATCGCAGCCTTGAATCCTACATGGAGGCGCAAGATATCCGGAAGAATTGGGGCGTGCGGGAGCGCATGGCCGTCTGCATCTCCTCGAATCCCGCCGGCCAGTACCTCGTTGCTCGTGGCGCGAGAATGGCACGGCGCATGGACGCCGAGCTCTACGTGGTCCACGTCGACCGGGAGTTTGGCCCGCTCCATCGCGAGTCCAATCCGAACGCGCTCACGGCCAACTTGCGTTTTGCGGAAAGCCTGGGCGCGAAGGTGATTCGCCTGAAAGGGAAAAGCGTCGCGGACACCGTGGCCGCTTTTGTCCGCTCTAAGCACATTACCCAGGTCATTTTCGGCCGGGCTCCCGTGCGTGACTGGAGGAAATACCTTTATCTCTCGGCGGTGCACCGGTTCCTCCGCGAATCTCCCGCCGTAGACGTTCACATCGTGACCCAGGAACCAGAAGACTAATAAAGTCGCTCGAGCTGTGGCCTCTCCTGACGGCCGAGAAACTCAGCTTGACACTCCTGTGGGCGAAATCACCATCTACGTCTTTTGCCTCTTTGCCAACCAGAGGGATCCTCGGCAGGGGCCGCGGGACCGAAAGGATACGCTTCTAAATCGCAGATACCCACGGAGGCCAACTGGAACAACCGAACAAGGCATCCACTGCGAAGCTTGGAAACTCCCCGAGTAGAGGAGTCCC
>Ga0306920_100007144_pt1 | contig 14668 bp, 15 predicted proteins | sample flu12Cox44000170_FD_204666 | JGI IMG/M metagenome (GOLD analysis project Ga0306920, IMG submission 204666) | Lab enrichment of tropical soil microbial communities from Luquillo Experimental Forest, Puerto Rico - flux4day.12C.oxic.44.000.170 (v2)... | ecosystem: Environmental > Terrestrial >... | reverse complement strand
GAGCTTGTAGTCGGCGAGCGCGTAGTGGCGACGGCCAATGGGGTTTGGAAGACACTTGGGAAGGAATGAGACCACGGTCTCTGCGGTCAATGCTCGCATTTGCTGCGATGCACCGCCCTGATCTGCTATAATCCCGTGATCCTTGGGTTTGGGGTCAGCGGGATGAAGCGGCGCGAGTTCATCAGTCTGCTCGGCGGTGCGGCAGTCACTTGGCCGCTCGCGACGCGCGCACAGCGACGGGTCGCGCCGCCATGAAAAAACGCGGCCATGAGACGACGAAGTTCAAGGGCCGAAATGCGCTATCGCCTGCGCGTCATCGCGGGACTACCGCCGCCGACCTCCAGAAACAACTAGACCAGCGGACTCGCAAACTTGCTGAGGTACAAAAGCATCTCGCCGAGGCGCTGGAGCGGCAGACGGCGACCTCGGAAGTATTGCGCGTCATCTCAAGCTCCCCTGGCGAGCTGGAGGCCGTGTTTCAGGCCATGCTGGCGAACGCCACGCGGCTATGCGAGGCGAAGTTCGGCAACCTCTATCTCCATGAAGGCGGGGCACTGCGCGTCGTCGCCAGCCACAATGTGCCTAAGGCGTTTGCCGAGGCGCGCAGACGCGGTCCGATCCATCCCGCCCCAGGTAGTGCCTTTGCCAAGCTGATCAGAACCAAGCACGCGGTCCAGACCGCCGACCTTTCAGCGACACGACCTTATGCCGAGCGCGATCCAGCCATCGTCGATGCCGTCGAGCTTGGTGGCGTTCGGACCAACGTCGTTGTGCCGATGATCAAGAACAAAGATCTGGTTGGAGCCATCGCCATTTTTCGTCAAGGAAGTTCGTCTCTTCACGGACAAGCAGATTGAGCTGGTGACAAATTTCGCCGCGCAGGCCGTCATCGCCATCGAGAACACGCGGCTGCTAAATGAGCTGCGCGAATCGCTGCAGCAGCAGACCGCCACCGCCGACGTGCTCAAGGTCATCAGCCGATCCACCTTCGATTTGCAGATCGTGCTCGATACACTTGTCGAATCGGCCGCACGGCTGTGTGAAGCGGAGATGGGAGTTATCCTTCGCCCGCAGGGTTCTCATTTTCAGTTTGCCGCGAATTATCGAATGCCCCAAGAGTTCGTCGAGCTTGTAACCACAACGGGCATAGCGGGCGGCCGGGGGACGCTTGCAGGCCGGGTCTTACTGGAGGGCCATACGGTTCATATCCCCGATGTTCTTGCCGATCGGGAGTTCACATTCAGCGAGGCGCATAGAATTGCTGGCATCCGATCGGGACTGGGCGTCCCGCTTATGCGCGAAAACACGCCCATCGGCGTGATCGTCCTGTGGCGCAAGCGGGCGCATCCCTTCACCGACAAGCAGATCGAGCTGGTCACTACCTTCGCCGACCAGGCGGTGATCGCCATAGAGAACGCGCGCCTGCTGAACGAGCTGCGCGAATCCCTGCAGCAGCAGACCGCCACCGCCGACGTGCTCAAGGTCATCAGCCGCTCGACGTTCGATCTCAAAGCCGTGCTCAACACGCTGGTCGAATCAGCTGCCCGACTCTGTGAGGCAGATATGGCCTCCATCGCTCGTCAGAGACGTGGGAACTACCATCTCGTTGCGACGCATGGGTTCCCGCCCGGCTACAATGAGTACATCGAAACTTTGCCAATGGCTGCGGGTCGAGGGTCGGTAACTGGCCGAGTTCTGCTTGAGGGCAAATCGGTTCAAATCATCGATGCTCTAGCCGATCCGGAATACACTATGAGCGAAGCTCAAAAGAGAGGTGGCTTTCGCACAATCCTCGCTGTGCCTCTCCTGCGCGAGCGAACTCCTATTGGTGTGCTCCACTTGTACCGCACTGTCGTCCGGTCATTTACCGACAAACAAATCGAACTGGTCGAGACCTTCGCCGATCAGGCGGTGATCGCGATCGAGAACGTGCGGCTGTTCGATGAAATCCAGGACAAGAACCGGCAGCTGGCGGAGGCAAGCCAGAACAAGTCGCAGTTCCTTTCGAGCATGAGCCACGAGCTGCGAACGCCACTCAACGCCATCATCGGCCTGACCGAAATGATGGTCACCAACGCGGTGCGCTTCGGCACGGAAAAGGCGCAGGAACCGCTGCGCCGTGTAAATACAGCCGGAACCCACCTCCTCAGCCTCATCAACGAGATACTCGACCTGTCGAAGATCGAAGCCGGGAAGCTTGAGCTCAATGTCGAGCCCGTGAACCTGCCCCGGCTTATCGATGAGGTCATCGGCACCGCGGGACAGCTCGCCGAAAAGAACAAGAATCGGCTTACCGTGGAGGCACAAGAAAACCTAGGCGCGGTCACCGCTGACTCAATGCGGCTCAAGCAGATCCTGCTCAATCTGCTGAGCAACGCCTGTAAGTTCACGAAGGAGGGCGAGGTCGCGCTGCGCGTGCGCAAGGTGGCGGACGGACGCGAGTGGGTCGAGCTTGCTGTCGCGGATAGCGGAATCGGCATGACGGCGGAGCAGCAGGCGAAATTGTTCCAGGACTTCACCCAGGCCGATTCCTTGACGGCGCGGCGCTACGGTGGGACGGGGCTGGGCCTTGCCATCTCCCGCAAGCTCGCGCGCATGATGGGCGGCGACGTGACGGTGGCGAGCGAGCCGGGCAAGGGCTCGGTGTTCGCGGTGCGCCTGCCGGGCGGCGCGACACCCTAGCCAAAGCCACAGACGGAAAAACCGGAAAGTCTCAGAACGAGCGCTGCGCGCGCTAGGGCGCGTACTCATAAAGGCGGGCTTTGGCCGAATGTCCGGTCTTGGGCGAACTCGACACGCCGCGATGGCGGGAATGACGGAGCGGTCATTGGCGGCAGGCATGCCAGCCCCTATGGCGTTTCAATCCTTACCGCCCTCATCTCATTGACAAGGGTAGTGCAGCGGGTTGACGCTACTCGTACCGGCTCGGAGTTCCAACGAAGAAACCGCTTGGAGTGCAATCACGAAGATTTCTGACATGGTGGAGACTATCATCATCATGAAACACCTCGTCTCGACATTCTTATCGATATCCATACTCGCTTTTGGTGCGATCGGCGCATCTGCCCAGGAAGTAGTGCTTCCAAAGCTCGAGCCGCCCTTTCAAGGAAAAATCGGGCGCACGGTTAGAGACTCGACGCCGGACTTCCCAAAAGGTGTCGAGGCCCCCGCCGGAGCGCCTAATGTTCTGCTGATTATGACTGACGACGTGGGTTTTGGCGCGAGCAGCACTTTTGGAGGGCCGATCCAAACGCCAAACTTCCAACGCATCGCCGATAGCGGACTCCGGTACAATATGTACCATACGACCGCCCTCTGTTCTCCTACCAGGGCGGCGCTCATTACCGGGCGAAACCATCATTCGGTTGCTAGCGGGGTTATCACCGAATTCGCGACGGGATATCCCGGTTACAATTCGCTGGTGCCCAAGAGCGCCGGTTCCGTAGGCGCCGTTCTCAGGGAAAACGGCTACAACACGTCCTGGTTCGGCAAAATGCACAATGTGCCGGACTGGATGTCGAGCCAGGCAGGCCCGTTTGATTTGTGGCCGAGTAGTCTCGGTTTCGAGTATTTCTATGGGTTCCTCGGCGGTGACAGCGACCAATGGCACCCGGCGCTATACGAGAACACCAAGCCGATTGAGCCATATCTCGGTGATCCAACCTACATATTGGACCGCGACCTTGCGGACAAAGCGATTGCCTGGATGCGGATGCAGCACGCGCTCGCGCCAAACAAGCCTTGGCTGCTGTATTACGCGACCGGTACCGCGCACGCGCCCCATCACGCGCCCAAAGATTGGATAGCGAAATACAAAGGGCAGTTCGACCAAGGCTGGGACAAGGTCCGCGAGGAAACGCTCGCGCGGCAGATTAGGCTGGGTGTTGTTTCGCCCAATACTCAGTTGACCAAACGCCCCGAGCAGCTTCCGGCATGGGATACCTTATCGGCGGACCAAAAGCGCTTGTACGCACGGATGATGGAAGTGTACGCGGGTGCCTTGTCACACGCCGATTATCATATCGGACGCCTGCTCGACGCCGTGGAACAATCAGGCCAAATGGACAACACCCTCGTCATCTTCCTGATGGGAGACAACGGCGCGAGTGCGGAAGGAACTTTGCAGGGCACGACAAACGAAGTCGGCACTGCCGCTAACGGCGTTCAGGAGAGCTTGCCATATCTCCTCTCGATGATCGACGAGTTAGGCGGACCGCGGACCTACAACCACTATCCAGTCGGCTGGGCGCACGCGATGGACGCGCCGATGCAATGGACGAAGCAAGTCGCCTCGCACTTTGGCGGCAGCCGCAATGGCATGGTGATTTCGTGGCCCGCCCGCATCAAGGACAAGGGCGGCTTACGATCCCAATTTTCTCATGTGATCGATATTGTACCGACCATCTATGAGGCCGCGAAAATCACTCCTCCCGATGTGTTGGACGGCGTGCGGCAGAAGCCCATCGAAGGTGTGAGCCTCGTCTACACTTTTGATGACGCCAACGCTCCCACGCGGCATGGCACCCAGTATTTCGAACTGGTCGGGAACCGCGCGATTTACAAGGATGGCTGGATGGCGAGTACGACGCCGCTGCGCCTGCCGTGGGTGACGATCGGAGCCGAACCCAACCCCGACGACTTTAAATGGGAGCTGTACAACATCAACGAGGATTTCAGCCAGGCAAACAACCTGGCCGAGAGATATCCTGACAAGCTCAAAGAGCTCCAGGACGCGTTTGACGTCGAGGCAAGGAAGTACAATGTCTACCCGCTCGACTCCAGCTTCGCATCACGAGCCGATCCGGCAATTCGGCCGAGCCTCACTCGTGGCCGTAGCGAGTTCGTCTACTTTCCCGGAATGATCCGTATTCCGGAGGGTTCGGCCCCGGACTTTAAAAACAAATCCTGGACGATCGCCGCCGAGGTCACCATCCCCGAAGGCGGCGCGAGTGGCGTGTTGGCAACAATAGGAGGTCGCTACGGCGGTTGGGCGCTGCTGGTGCAAGATGGCAAACCTCTCTTTGCCTACGCGTATTCGAATCAACCGGCGCACAAGTTCCGCGTTGCTTCCGACCAGCCTCTCGCGGCGGGCAATCATATCGTCCGCGTTAAGTTCGAATACGATGGCGCCGGCATCGGCAAGTCAGCTGTAGCGACCTTGCTGGTAGACGAAAGGCAGGTCGCGCAGGGTCATATTCCGCAGACGATAGGAGTTCGTTTCTCTCTCGATGAAACCTTCGATGTCGGAGAAGACGCCGGAACTCCGGTGCTAGAGGATTACGCTGACAAAATGCCGTTCCGTTTTACCGGAACGCTCAAAAAATTCGTCGCAGTTCTCGAGCCGCTAAAGCTCACCGCCGATGAACAACGCCGACTTCACGAGGAGTTGGCGAAGGCACTGATGGCTGTTCAATGATTCAGTAGGCAGCAGGGGGCGACGTGCCGCCCCTCAACAACTAGGCCATCACTATGTCCGCTGTTGGCACATCGCGTCAATTCGCGGCAACGCAGCACTTGGGTCGCTTTCGGGGCGAAGCGGACATTGACTGAGCCGCGCTTACAGAAAGCGGATTTACGACTACTGTTTCCCCGCACACGACCACAACCGAGCCCCGAAAAACTGATCGGCGGCGGGCGAGGTCGAGAAGGGTGTTTTCGGCATTCCGCTACCGTCCTGCAGGACGGTTTTTCGGGCTCTGCGGGGCTGATTATGCTTTGAGGACAGCAGCATAGCGCTGGGATAAAGTATTGTGTTGCCAATGGGTTGCGCCATGGGATAGCATTACGGAAGCCTTATGGAAGCCCGGTGAGGTAAGCCGGCCGCCGTGGGGTTGTGGAAAGAGGCGTTGCAACCGAATGAGCATGGACGCGGCCGCTAGTCCGGCGACAAGCCGGCCTCGATCTGGCCAAAAGCATGGCACGGATCACCGCAGCGCGGTGACGAACGGCAAGCGGCTTCACGTCGCCCGTCCAGGCGACACGGCATGGGCCCGGCGCTTTCGGGACGTGCTCGCCGAGATCATCTCCGACCTCGGGGGTCACGACGGCGGCTTGAGCGAAGCGCAGCGGCAGCTAGCCCGCCGGGCGGCGACCATCTCGATCATGTGCGAGAAGCTTGAAGGCGAGGCCGCTGCTGGTCGCGATATCGATCTTGAGAAGTATGGTCGGCTAACCGACCGCCTCGGGCGCGCATTCCAGCGGATCGGGCTTGAGCGCCGGGCGCGTGATGTAGCGACGCAATCGCTTTCCGACATTTTGGCCGAAGAGGCCTACATCGATGCCGGCGATTGATAGCGCGCTTTCGGATGGGCGTCTGCTGGGCGCGGGTCTTGGTCCACTCAATTCATGGGTGACGTGGCTTGTCGTTCTGCGGGCGGCTTTCGGGCTGCCGCTCGACGCCATCGACCGCCGAGTTTTCCACGCCGTAGCCGGCGGTCGCGAACCGCCCAAGCAGCGGGTGCGGGAATTGTGGTGCATCGCTGGGCGCGGTTCTGGCAAGTCGAGGATCGCGGCCGCCGTCTCGATCTACCAAGCGCTGTTCGTCAAGCACCGGCTCGCGCCCGGCGAACGCGGAATGTGCTTGGTCATTGCCGGCACGGTCGATCAGGCTCGCGTTGTGTACGGCTACGTACGCGGGTTTCTCGAAGCGTCGCCGTCCTTGCGGCATGAAGTCGTGGCCATGACCCAACTCGAAGTCACGCTGCGCAACCGCGTCACCATCGGCGTGCACCCGAATTCGTTCCGGTCGATCAGGGGCAGGACGTTGATCGGCTGCGTCTTCGACGAGACGGCGTTCTGGCGCGACGAGTCGACGGCGACGCCCGACACCGAGGTTTACACCGCAGTGCTCGGAGGGTTCCGCGCCGACGGAATGCTGATCTCGATCAGCACGCCCTATCGCAAGCTTGGCTTGCTGCATTCGAAGTGGCGCGATCACTACGGCGTCGATGGTGGCGACACCCTGGTCGTGCAAGGTTCGTCGAAGATGTTTAACCCGACGCTGTCTAGCGCGACGATTGCGGCGCAACGGGCAGCCGATCCGACGGGCGCGGGAGCGGAATGGGATGCAGTGTTCCGCGATGACATCGGCGCGTTCTTGGACGACAGGTCGATTGATGCCGCGATTGACTTTGCCCGGCCGCTTGAGCTTCCACCACGTGTGGGCGTGATCTACCGCGTTTTTGTCGACATGGGCGGCGGTCGGCATGACCGCTCGACAATCGCGATTATGCACGCTGTCGGCGACGGGGATGGACGCCACTACGTCGTCGATGTTTTGCGCGGCTTGGCTGGCGATCCGCATGCGGCCATGCGCGAGTTCGTTGTGCTCGCCAAGCAGTATGGCTGCTCGACGATCACGGGCGATAATTACGGCGCCGAATGGGTTGCTGGCGCTTGCCGCGAGGCTGGTGCCGAATATCAGGCGTCAAAGCTCGTTCGTTCTGATCTGTACTTGACGGGGCTGCCGCATTTCGTGCGCGGTGTCGTCAGCATGCCGAACTTGGCGCCGCTGATCCACGAGCTTCGCCTTCTCGAAAGGCGGACGGCGCGTAGCGGCCGCGATAGCGTAGACCATGGCCGCAATGGGTCGGACGATTACGCCAACGCGCTTTTCGGGGCGCTTCATTTGGTGTCGGACACGTTGTCGATCTACAAGCAGCCCGAGACATTCGGCGTGTTTGTGCACTCGCAGCCGCGTGACTTTCCTAATCCAGGGGGAGCGGCCACGCCATGGTGATGAAAAAGCTAACCGAGGCAGAACGTCTAGCGCACCTTGCGGAACTCGAAGCCGAAGCCTCTCGCCTTCGCGGTGCGCGGCCTGAGCCCGAGCCCGTGCCGCGCGGCACGGGCTCGCCGGCGGCGTCTACCGAGTGGGCGCTGGTGCCTGAGGAGGCTTCGGGCCCGCCCGTCTTTGCTTACGAGTATTCTTATGGCGAATATCTCAGTGGATGGCCGGCCGCCCGCGAGGGTTGGCCGCAACAGCAGGCGGCGAAGGCTGCCTACAGAGCACCGCCGCCGCCCGAACCGCATGGACCGCCCGCGCCGCAGCCGCGTGGTTATGACTCCATCGTCAACGGAATTTGGCGTGGCGAGCCAAAGCGGATTGTTCCGGCTGCGCCGGCTGCCCCCGTGCCGGTCGCGTCGACGCAGCCGACAAGGCAGCAATTGGACCAGTACGTGAATTCGGACGGCAGCATTCGAAGCCGGCGGCGAGGTCGCTGGGATCCAACATAGGAGAGCAAGCGATGGACACGAAACCGAATGGACACTGGGAAGGCGACGGCGAGCTTGTCGAGCAGCCGGGCGCGGCCGCGCATGCCGCGTGGCTGGCGGAATGTGCGAGGATTGAGGCTCTGCGGGTAAAGCACTGCCCGAGCGCCCCGCCCTTCACGCCGGCTGCTCCGAATTGCGCGCCGATTGCAAAACCGACGTGGTTGATGGACGCGCAGCGCGCCGAGATGGTCGAGCGCGACAAGCAGGCGAAGCTAGATCAGGCCGAGGAGGCGCGCCTCAGCGCTTGCGATATTAGTCGGGCCGAATTCGAAGCTCTCCTGCGCCATCTTGGTCTTGAAAGTGCTGACCTTAGGCGCCAATCGTATCGCCTGGCCGAGATGCGGCGGCTAAACAACGCCAAGCGCGCCGCTGACGAACGCGCTGCGGCCGAAGACGCCGGTCTTACGAACAGGCAACGCGAGATGCGCGAGAGGGCGCAAGCCGACTTCGTCCGGCTCGGCGAGATTAACCAGAAGGCACGCGAGCGCGAATGACCGAGACGCCGCAGCAACGCGACGAGGTCGATGAGGTTCCGCGCAGTGCTTGCCCCGCGTTGAATGACATGTTCCGGGCGGCGGCTCGCGCTGTGCTGACGACTACCCCGGATGGACTACTGCGACGGCGGTTCCTTCGGGAACTAAAAGCAGCGTGTAGGAATACGTTGCGGAGATTGAACTAAGAGAAGGAAGGACAGAGCAATGGCGACGAATTCGGAATTGATTGCGGCCCTCGCGTGCGAGGATCGCGATTACATCATGGGCCGTGCAACCAAGGCGTTGCGCGAGAGTGTGACAAGCATCCTCGGCGACACTGTTGAAGGCGAGGAGCGGCAAGCGCTGCTCAATCAGACTTTCGCTGAGTGCCGCGCCTACTTGAAGGAGCACCTCGGCGAGGAGGAGGACGACGGCCACGATGTCCACGACGACGATGGTGATGATGGTGACGACGGCGATGACGTGGCCAAGGCCAAGGGTCGCGGTCGCGCCAGTGCTGAGGGTTTAGCCAATTCGCTTCTCTCGCATCTGGTCGAGCGACTTGGCCACAAGCGCGAGCGGCACGGTTACGAGAAAATGGAGAAACCGATGACGACGATTGCGATGCTAATCGAAAAGCACGGCGGTATTACCCGCGTGTGCAAAGGTATCGTGGCTGCCCGCGATCACGCTGGACTGACTGAACATGACATCGTGCAAGCGGCGACAGCGGAAGCGCAAAAGGCTTTCCCGCAGTTACGTCCTGATCAGGCTTTTTCGCGGTTCGTCGATGCGAACAAAGCCGTGGCGGACGCGTGCACCATTGCTCGGCAAGCCGCGTTCTGTGCTGCCGCGCCGAAGTTGAGGGCGCACACCGACAGCGAATATCGCAAGGCGATGGACGAGAGGGTCGCGACGCTCACGCCGAGGTTTGTCGGCGACGATAAGGCGAGAGATGTCAACGATCCGGTCGACGCGCTTGCGGAGTTAAATGCGATTGTCGAACAGCAACGCAAAGAGTTTCCGTTCAAGACGACGGCGCAGTTGTTCGCGCAAGCCTACAAAGACAATCCGAGACTTGCGGCGGCCGAGCGCAGGCAGAATGGCTTTTCGGGCTATCCTGGTCCAGATGAACGTCGTCGTGTTCGCGAAGGCGGTGGCGCGACCTACCCGGGCGGCGCGTCGGGCGAGCGCTAGAAGAGTTTCGCGGGCGCGTTTCGAATGCATTGCAGCGCGCTCGCGGATGACGGTTGAGGGTTGGGCTTCAAGGGCCAGGCTCTCAACCTCCGGCGCGAACGGCGGGCTCTCCCTACGGCGCCCGGATCGCTCGCCAAGAATGGCGGAAGAGTGTGAAACGTGGCCGGCCGTCGTAGGTTCGTCGAGTGGTGATCCCCAGATTGCCACGTGGCGAATGACGGCCGGTCCACTCTTTCAAAATCGGATTTGGGGTTCGTGCGCACGAGAGCCCGGCCGGGTGGTCCGCTTACACCTTGGTCGGGCTCACTACTTTTTCAAGCGGTCGATCAAGTAGTCGCGGGCGTCTTTGTCCAAGTACAGCGGCGCAAGTGCTGTGCGCTTGTCGAAGTTCAAATGTTGCAGAACAAAGACCAGATCGTCCCGCGTCATTGTTTGATCTAGAACGTCGGGAATGTTTTCGCCGGTATGAGTATCAGCGTGCGGGCCGTGTCGGCGTTGCGGTGTTGCTGCCAAGGGTGCCCCTCAAGGCCGTGAAATCGCCGCCGCTCACATAGTCGCGAAAAGTGGCTCTGTCAAAATCATTGGAGAATATCGGGCTCTAATGTGCAAACAGGACCGGACCGCCCCATTTAGCGGGGGCGCTTGAGCGTGCCGACGCGCTTGCAATGCTCGACTAGCAGCCACTCGATCAAGCTCGACAGCGTGCGCCGCTCAAGCTCGGCGGCTTTCATGGCAGCTGCCTTAATCTTGGGGTCTGTGCGAAGGTTGATTTCAGTGGATTTCACGACGTTCCGCCTCCGTGGCATTCGTTAACCCCCGATTTTTTTAATGTAGGGACACCCTCTTTACGGCGCAATGCAGGCGCGGTAGGCTTAGCGCCCTCGACCCGAGGACGTGACCCTCGGGCCGAGGACTTGCCACACGAAGCGCTTGGGGCGCCTCGGATGACCGATCAAATACTACCTCAAGGCTCCCTTGCGCGTCGCGCTGGCGCCTTCACTTTCCCCAAATATCGCCACCCCCGCCGACGCGGAATAACTCGCCCGTTTCGGCGACTTGGGCCAGCCGCTTTCCCCGCAACGTGGGCAGACCGGGGGAAGCGGCTGGCCCTTTTTTGAAACCACGGAGGCGGCGGTCGTGACTACTCTACAAACGGTCATCACCATCGGCCTCGCAATATTCGTCACCGTCCTATTCGTTCACGTGACCGCGACAGTGACCAGTTATTCGATCCTCGCGATGTCGGCGTTGTGGATCGGCGGGGCGTGCGGGTACTACCTCGCGTTGGCCGATGTCGGAGCGGAAGCGGACCGCGACGGGAGGCAGCAATGAGAAGCGGCATGGGAACCATCAGCAAAGAAGCCGCCGCGCTGATCGAGCAGTGTGCAAGCCAAATCGGCAAGCGCCTTCTCTCCGCCTTGCGAGCGGGCTTCATCAAGGCCACGGACTTGGACAGCGAAGCAATCGAAGGCGTGATCACAGCGGCGCGTGAACTAGACGCCGTCGCTTTCGAGGATGGCACGGGGAATGCGCCTCGGTGCGGAAACTGCGCGCATTGGGACGGGGCCGCCTGTAGCGAGGGGCTCGATCCTACCGACGATGGGGACTGGTCTATCTCGTGGACCCCGCGAGAGACGTTGCCGCAAGTGTAAGGCTCAGACATTCTCGACGCGAAGTCGCTTGGTCCGGCGCGCCAGGAGTTCGTTGAACTTCGCCTCAGCGCGCCTAACAACCTTGTCCTCCAGCACCTCTATCAGCCGGTCGACCGAGGGATAGCCGACCACGGGTTGGAGCACCCAGTCGTACTTATTCTGCAGGTCTACGAACATCGAGAACGGCTGCTCCCCCTCCTGAAGGATGGGGGCGAACGGGACCATGTAGTCCGGCACGGTCGCCTGCAGTTCGAGCGGTGCCGACCGGGGATTGGTGATGTCGACGATGACGAAGTGGGAGAGGTTACACAGCAGCCGCACCGTCTCGGTGAAGTCCTTGGTCTCGGGCTTGTCGAAGTTGAAGACCATCGGCACGAAGCCGAGGTCGCGGAGTTTCTCTCGCAGCCGCTCCAGGACCACCATCCGGCCTTCAGTGAAGCGGCCCAGCAGGAGCACGCCCTTCTTTCCGATGGTGTCGATCACGTCCCGTATCTTCTCGTTGTGGAGCAGGAGATAGATGAACTGCGCGACCTCGATGTTATCGACGGTGACGGTGGGCTCGTCCGTCGGTGTGATGTCCAAGTTCTGCTGCTTGGCACTCTCCGGCGATTTCAGACCCCATGCGGATACACCGTAGACGCGACAGCCGGTGAGGTCAGCGCCTGTAAGGTCCGTGCGCACCAAAGTGGCAGAGTCGAGGTTCGCCCCGGTGAGGTTCGCCTCGCGTAGGTTCGCCCCGCTGAGGTTCGCCCCGCGTAGGTTCGCCCGGCTGAGGTTCGCCTTGAAGAGTATCGCCCCGCTGAGGTTGGCCTCGGTGAGGTTCGCCTCGCGGAGGTCCGCCTCGCTCAGTTTCGCCTCGCGGAGGTCCGCCTCGCTCAGGTTCGCGCCGCTCAGGTTCGCCTCGCTGAGGTCCGCACGGACGAGGCGCCCCTCGCTGAGGTCCGCCCCGCTGAGCTTCGCCCCGGTGAGGTCCGCCCCGCTGAGCTTCGCCCCGACGAGGTCTGCCCCGATGAGGTTTGCTCCGATTAAGTCCGCTCCGGTGAAGTCCGCCTCGCTGAGGTTCGGACGGATATTGGCGTTCTCGTCACGCCACTTGTTCCAGGCCTTCACGCCCTTCTTGAGCATCGCGACGTGCTCGTCGTTCGCCATGGAAGCACCCCTATTGAGGCTTGGTCAGTTCCGCCTCGAACATGCGCCGCCAATCTTGCAAGGCTCTCACCTTTCCTTCCGCAGGGGCGATAACGCTCTTGTGCCCTTCCGGCGGAAATAGGTTCATCCTGGGTCAAACGGCCAATCCCCGGAAATAACGGATTACATTGCCGGCCTTCGAGAAGACGAAGTGAGGCTAGATGTCCTTGACCCGCAGCCCCTTAGCCTTTCGGGCCAAGAGCTCGGCAAATCTGGCTTGAGCGGGGCTTATGATCTCCCTATCTAGGACCTCAATAAGACGATCCACTGATGGATAACGGACGAGATCGAGGACCCTGTCGGGATGCGCGATCTGTAGGTCACTAAGCATTGCGAAAGGCTCCTTATCGTCGTTCTTGTCAATGATCGGAATAAATGGAACCATGCATTCGGGGACAGTAGCTTGCAATTCAAGCGGCGCTGACCTCGGGTTGGTAATATCGACAATTACGAAGCGGGACATGCCTGCGAGCAGTCTCACGGTCTCCGTGAAATTCTTCGTTTCGGGCTTATCGAAGTTGAAGATCATCGGCACGTAGCCGAGGCTGCGGAGTTTCTCTCGCAAGCGCTCCAGGACCACCATCCGGCCCTCAGTGAAGCGGCCCAGCAGGAGCACGCCTTTCTTTCCGATGGTGTCGATGACATCGCGAATCTTCTCGTTGTGGAGCAGGAGATAGATGAACTGCGCGACCTCAATATTATCGACGGTGATCTCGGGCTCGTCCGTATCTGTGATGACCAAGTTCTGCTGACTGGTGCCCTCCAGTTTTAGACGCCAAGCGGATACGCCGTAGACGCGGCAGCCCGTGAGGTCAGCGCCCGCAAGGTCCGTTTCCAAGAGGGTGGCACCGGCGAGGAACGCCCTGGTTAGGTGCGCTCCGCTGAGGTTCGTCTGAAAGAGGTTCGCCCCGTTGAGGAGTGCTTCGCTGAGGTCCGCCCCACTGAGGTTCGCCTGAAAGAGGTTCGCCCCCATGAGGAGTGCCTCGCTGAGGTCCGCCCCGCTGAGATTCACCCCTATGAACCGGTCCGTTTCGCTGAGGTCCGGACGGATGTCAGGGTTCTCTTTGCGCCATGCGTTCCAGGCTTCCACGCCCTTCTCCAGTATCATCGCGACGTGCTCGTCGTTCGCCATGGAAGCACTCCGGAAAGTCTGGATGGGGAAGTGTGGCGAGGCGGAAGCCGCTGCATTGAGCCTACCTGATCTGCGCCTTCATGGGGACCGTCCAGTACCCGCCAAGGGCGAAAACCGCGCTCTTTCGTCCGCTCGTATGCTTCGCCCCGCCCCAGAAACCGGCCGCCCGTGAGCCCAAACGGCGGCCTGGTAGGCAGGTCGCTCCCGCCCGCCCAACTCGTGCCAGCGGCCTTCCCTACGGCTTCCCTCTGGCTTCCACGTCTCCGCTGCGGGAAGCCTCTACGCTAGAAAGGCCCGTCAATGCTCGACAACTAGCGCGCTGCTGGGGGGAAAGGGCTTGGTTAACAAAGCATAACTGGCTCAGCCGGCTCCGCGGCGCCCATCCTCACGCTAGCCATCGCCGAGCAGGCGCCTGAGTTCGGCGCGCATCGCTGGCGCGATGTCGCTGCGCTCGAGCGCATAGGCGATGTTGGCCGTAAGAAAGCCCACCTTCGAGCCGCAGTCGAAGCTCCTGCCGTCGAATTCGAGGCCATAAAACGGTTGGGTCTTGGCGAGCTCGATCATCGCATCGGTGAGCTGGATCTCGCCGCCTGCGCCGCGCCTCTCGGCGGCAAGAATGTCGAAGATCTCGGGCTGGAGGATATAGCGGCCGGTGATGATGAGGTTCGAGGGCGCGCGGTCCCGCGCAGGCTTCTCGACCATTTGGGTGACCGAGAACAAGTTGCCGCTGCGTTCGCCGATGCCGACCACCC
>Ga0306920_100007143_pt1 | contig 14668 bp, 10 predicted proteins | sample flu12Cox44000170_FD_204666 | JGI IMG/M metagenome (GOLD analysis project Ga0306920, IMG submission 204666) | Lab enrichment of tropical soil microbial communities from Luquillo Experimental Forest, Puerto Rico - flux4day.12C.oxic.44.000.170 (v2)... | ecosystem: Environmental > Terrestrial >... | reverse complement strand
TGTTCCGGCCGCAAAACTAAGGCCGCTTTCGGTCTTCCCATCGCCATAGACACCCCCCATTCTGCACTGGAGATGCCTATATTCCCAGCAATACTATTGCCACTTATTTATGGGACATAACACTAGTTTTGCAAAGCACTAATCCCACAGCCCTCGGCTGGAAGGCAATCGCGGCGGACATGGGCGTTGGGATTGGAACAGGGCTTCGGCACACCGCAGCCACTTTGCGCCGCCCCGATGGTAAACGGCCATGCGCGAGAAGTGTACTGGAATCAACCTTCGTGATTGAAGCGCCGCCGTACTTCGGGCATACGCGTTTCAAAGAACTTCTTTTGAGCAGCCGAGAGAAACGAGACGTGAATTCCGGCTGAATCCCAATTTCGAGCCGCAGTCGCCCTGAACCAGAACCATCGTGCGATACGCCAAACCGTGACGCTCGTCACGGCAATGAGTCGCCTGTCCTCCGGAAGGTGAATGCTTTCGGACCTGTCCGAACTACGGAAAACAAAGAGGTAACGGTCCTTCTGATCGATTGCAGCCTGCCGCTCGGCGCGGTGGAATGCCAGAGCAACAGTCAGAGTCTATGAGACTCGTCAGAGCGGTTCAATGCTGATTTGCCAGGCAAGTCTGTGAGCAAACCAACGGAGGTCCTTTCGCGATCGAACGATAGCAGCCGCAATCATCTCTTCGTTGTCTCGGACATGCTCAAGGATGGTAGCACCTAAGGATGTAATTACGTTCGTACGTGACGTTACCTCCGCTTTGACTTCAGTTCAGCGACGTATATCCAGGTAGAGGCGAAAGGTATGCAGTTTTATCGGTGCGGTTCTGCCATTCCACCCGATCCCACGGAAGCAGGTGGCCCGGCAGACCTACGCGCCAAGGGGTTGTTCTTCATTCGGCCTTCCGGAGAGGCCTGATTCGCGGTTGCCACCTTCTGCGAGACTGGTTCTGCAGAGGTCGCTGTGGAGAAGTCGCCGAGGTCCCTACAACTCGCTTCGTCTGTAGACTGGCAGGGCACCAACAGAACAAGGTGACCCAGGTCCGCGTCATCGTTTGGCGTGAAACCAATAGGCGCGGCCTTAGCCAGGATTTCACCTCTATCATTGATGTTGAAAGCGTTGGTCAATAGGTAGCCGGTCCCGGCCTGGATGAGGGTATTCAGGTCCACCATTGGTCCGCCCTCTTCCCACAGGAAAGCATGCAAGAAGTTGTGGCAATCCGAAGAACCGCCGACAACTTGCCCGCGCGAGTTCAGGCCGCGTCCGCGGCTACAAGGATCGCCAGGAACGGTTCCGAGATCGTAGATTTTGCCGTTCTTCCAGAGAACCGCATCGTGGGTTTGATTGCCTGAAGGACCGGGCAGGTCGGCGGAACCGACAACTTCGCCAGACTCATTGAGCCAGAGAGCCTCGGAGTTATCGCCGCCCAGAGTTCCAAGGTCGGTCATCAGGCCGTCTTCCCAGAAGAAAGCGTGGCACCCAGGGCCGCCCACATTGAAAACGGGGAAATCACAGGCGGCCGGATTTGCTGTTAGGCTAGACATGCCGATGACCTGGAGGTGATCGTTTGCACACTGTGCAAAGCCATTTGTGCCACCCAGGGTTCCGAGATCAATCATCTTTCCTTTGTGCCACAGGAATGGGTCAGCATCAGGAAGACCAGTGACGGGGTTTATGGCTGTCGATGTGGTAGAGCCGCCCACCACAGTGTCCTCCGGCTGATTGCTGCAACTTGCACCGGGGAAGGCGTTGGCTCCGCCCAAGGTTCCGATGTCTAGCTTCGCTTCGTTCTGCCAGATGAAAGTATGAGTCGGGAAACCAAAGAATCCCACAGGGTCAGAGTTCGTATTAACGGTGGAAAATCCGACGACCTGGCCCGCGTCATTAACATAGATCCCCAAACTTTCCGTCCCGGAATCGAGGGTCCCTAGGTCAAGGATTTGCCCATGTTTCCAGAGCACAGCGTGAAATTCCGGGATTCCTGCCACAGGATCAATGGTCGAGCTCTGCGACTGGCCGGCAATCCAACCCCGTGAGTTGATCGAGCCCCCGGCGCTGTTATTGTTCACGGGTAGGGCGCCAAGGTCGGTCATCACGCCCTCTTTCCAGCGAAAGGCGTGCACCTCCAGGCATTCCGGGTTACCGCAACCAAACGCTGCGTTGGGATCGGGCGTTGCGAGTTCCGCGGAGGATGCCACCTCGCCGGAGTTGTTCAAAAGCCTAAATCCGTCGCCGTTTACAGAGCCATAGCTGTGAGGCCCGCCCAGCGTACCCAAATCAACGAGCTTGTACCGAGTGTGCTGCGGCGAGGCTGATACTTCTCTGGCATCGGATGCTGGCGCCGCGCTAGCAATGATTATTGTGTACCGTGCGCTCGCCCGCGCAGGCGGCGAAGCAGAGTCCGTGACCGTCACGATTATGTTGTAGGTTCCGGCTGTCGTCGGTACGCCCCAGATGGAAGGAAGGTTGCTACAGAGAAAGAGGCCGGGTGGCCCGGATGAACCGGTTGCCGCAGCCGAGGTCCACAGATAGGGAGCCACGCCGCCGGAGGCTACCAATTGAAAGCCACCCCCGGCACATGGACAGGGCGGCGCCTGATTCAAACCACAGCGTGTGGAGGAATGGTCGTACGCCACTCCAACAACCCCGCTTGGTGGGGTGCCTGAGGTAATGGCTAGCTGAGAGCCATGAGTAGAAGAGCTACCGCTGCCACAGGCATTCAGTAGATATCCGCTGAGGAATAGGATTGTTACCAGCTGGGCCCTGCTCATGCTGCCTCCTGATATTTGCCGCTACCCTATAGGCGGGAATTCCGCGAGCAAACTGGCATGGATTTCTACTACCCAATGGCGACAATTTAGTAGATGGGTAACAAACCTTGTGATACCCTCCCGACCAACTGATAGGTTCCACAGCTATAAAAGGTTATGAATGCACCGTCCTCGCAAGAGGTGACCGGTTTGCTTCTCGCCTGGGGTCGTGGCGATGAAGAGGCCTTGCAGAAGCTGATGCCCTTGGTTTACGACCAACTGCACGCAGCAGCCAGCCGCTACATTGCCAACGAACGTCCGGGTCATACTCTCCAGACCACCGCTCTCATTCATGAAACATACCTTCGGTTGGTCGATGTGCGCCGCGTCAGATGGCAGAACCGCGCTCATTTCATGGCCATTTGCGCTCGGCTTATGCGTCGGATTTTGATCGATTTCGCGCGTTCTCACGCGTACCAGAAACGTGGAGGAGGAACCCGTCGAGTTAAGTTCGACGAAGCATTACTGGTAACTTCCCGGCCGGACGCCAACTTGGCTGCGCTTGGCGATGCGTTGAACCGTCTGGCGCTGGTGGACGAAAGAAAGAGTCGAGTGGTTGAATTGCGATTTTTTGGCGGCTTGGACGTGAAGGAAACCGCTGAAGTCCTCAAGGTCTCTCCGGATACCGTGATGCGTGACTGGAAAATGGCGAAAGTTTGGCTGCTGCGGGACCTCCGCAGAGGCTACGTCCATGGAAGCTGAGCGTTGGCGTCGTGTGGAGCAGTTGTACCACGCAGCACTGCAAATCGAGGTGGCCCAGCGTGCTGCGTTCGTGAAAGAAGCATGCCGGGGCGATGCGGAGCTGTGCGAAGAAGTCGAGTCCTTGCTCTCCTACGAAAAATCGGCGGCAGATTTCATCGAGACGCCTGCCTTCGATCTGGCAGCAATGATGATAGCGCAATCCCAGGTCGGAGAAGAGAAAGCCGAATCGGTGGTCCCCAGCACAATCTTGAATCGCTTTCGAGTAATCGCGAAATTGGGTCGCGGCGGAATGGGTGTGGTCTACAAGGTCGAGGACACCAAGTTAAAGCGAAATGTTGCGCTGAAATTCCTGCCGCCAGAATTTGCCCAAGATCCAAAATCGTTGGAGCGATTTCAGCGAGAAGCCCATGCCGCTTCGGCGCTCAACCACCCCAATATCTGCACCATTCATGACATAGATGAATACGAAGGCCAGCCTTTTATCGCCATGGAATTGCTGGAGGGAGAAACCTTAGCGAGTCGCATCGAGCGTGGACCGCTACCCACAAGGGAACTGCTTGAACTTGCCGTTCAAATCTGCGATGCCCTGCAAGCCGCTCACGCCAAGGGCATCGTCCACCGGGATATCAAGCCGTCAAATATTTTCGTTACTGGCTACGGCCAGCCCAAGGTTCTCGATTTTGGCCTGGCCAAGCGTCAGGACTCTGACGGCCAAGATTACCAACCGACCACAGCGGCGGATTCAAGTTTCCGTTCGATAAGCAATCCTGATTTTACGCTTACGCAAACTGGTGCTGCACTTGGCACGGCTGGTTACATGTCGCCAGAACAGATCCGTGGGCAGCGCCTAGACGCGCGCTCCGATCTGTTCTCCTTTGGGCTGGTACTTTACGAAATGGCCACGGGGCAACGCGCGTTTGGAGGTGACCCTGGGCCGGAACTTCAAAACGCTATCCTCGGACACGTGCCGATTCCGGCCCGCCAGCTGAATCCCGAGCTTCCTGGAGCGCTCGACCGCATCATTAACAAGGCACTCGAAAAGGACCGCCTGAGGCGGTATCAGAGTTCGGGGGAACTACGTGCCGATTTACAGGCTCTGGTACGCGAGGTGGAATCAAGACACTCTCTCCCACATTGGGTTGCACTGTCAGCAGCAGTTGTTGCCCTATTGATTGCGGGAGCAATCTTCTTGTCTTTCCGGCGCTCGCGACCTCAGGTCCCGGCACAGATCAAACTGCGGCAGCTCACAACCAATTCTTCGGAGAACTCGGTCAAGTCCGGAACAATTTCCCCCGACGGTAAATACCTGGCGTACCTCGACGCGCAAGGTATGCATGTTATGGACATTGAGGGCGGGGTGACGCAAGTGTTGGCTCCGCCCGAAGCATTCAAAAATGCCAATGTGCAATGGGAGTGTTGTTCATGGTTTCCGGACGGCACGAGATTTCTTGCCAACGCTCATCCTGGGAGTGAGTACCAAAGTGCGTGGGCCTCAACGACCGCGAGTATTTGGGAGTTTTCGAGATTAGGGGAAGAGCCGCGTAAGGTGCTTGATAAAGCAGTGGCTTGGAGCATTTCCCCTGATGGCTCTCAGATTTCCTTTGGAACAAACAAAGGCAAACTGGGTGAGCGCGAAATCTGGCTAGCGGGCCCAAATGGAGAGCAGGCTCACAAGTTGTACGAGGCAGAAGAGAAGAGCGCGATCTGTTGCCTCCGTTTCCTTCCAGGAGGACAACGAGTCTCGTATATTTCGACAGATGAAGCGGGCGATTCTCTGATGGCCCGCGATTTCCCAAGCGGTCCTGTCACTACGCTGGTGCCGGCATCCGAAACGAAGAAAATGGGAGACTTCGTGTGGCTGCCCGGCGGACGCTTGCTCTACTCTGCCCCTTGTTCCGGGATCTTCGCTGATGAAGCGTGCAACTTTTGGATCATGCGATTTGACACCCGCTCTGGGAAGGTCTCCGAAAAACCTCGACGACTGACAGACTGGTTTGGATTTCCTATCAACATGCCGAGCTTGACGGCAGATGCCAAGCGCCTTGCCTTCCTGCGATCCTCTCCATTTTACGGTACAACCTACATGGCGGATCTCGAGGCCGGAGGGACACGCATCCGAAATCTCAAGCACTTTACTTTGGAGGAGGCCGAGGACTCTGTAGGGGGTTGGACCACTGACAGCAAGGCCGTGTTCATCTTCAAAAATCGTGGCGATCATTATGGGATCGTTAAGCGGGGTCTGAACTCGGAAACTGAAGAGACGATTGTTGCCACGGCATCGGGCGGTTTTGCTGGGCCAGCAAGCGTAAGTCCCGACGGAAAGTGGATCCTCATCCGGATTTTCCCCCTGCCTGAAGGCATACTCGCCCCAGATCCACTCGGCCCACATCCACTCGTGCGCGTTCCCACCGCTGGGGGACCTCCGGAGCTGATAACTACCGTGCCGCGCTATAGCGGAATCTTCTGTGCCAAATCGCCCGCCAGTCTATGCGTTCTTGCTGAACCGACCAAGAACGAGAAACAGGTAGTCGTGACGGCATTTGACCCGATCAAAGGGCGCGGCCACGAGCTTATGCGGTATGACATCGATCCGCTCCCGGATGTTGAGGGGCTTCTCCCATTCGACGTTTCCCCTGACGGCACGCGCCTCGCTGTCGGCAGGCACACGAAAGGCCCGATCGAAATTCTTTCCTTAAAGGGTCAGCTGTTGCAGGTTATTCAAGGAAAAGAGTTGAACAATATAAGAAAACTAGGCTGGACATCGGATGGCAAGGGGCTGTTTGTTTCTAATCATATTAATGGAGGAGAGGAAGTCCTGCATGTTGGATTACACGGTGACGTCAAGGTCCTCTGGACGTCTAATGAGAATGGCGACACAGGTGATTGTTACTGGTCAGAGTCAGCCGACGGCCGTCATATAGCCCTTTATGGAACGAAACAGAACGGCAGCAACATCTGGATGATAGAAAATTTCCGATGACGGCGTCACCCATTAGAACCGTAGCTGCGCTTTCACTTGAATCATCCTGTTGGAGACAACCCCGAGTCCGGATCCGAGAATGCTCGTGGGTGCTTGTTCCTGATAAGAGATCTGGCCAAAGAGTGAATCCGAAGAGACAAGGTCAGGAGGTGCGAAATTAGCATGGTTAAAGAGATTGAAAAACTGAAAGCCGATGGTGAACAAGCCATTTTCCCAATGTGGAATCTTCGTATTTTTCATAATCGCAAGGTCTGTGCTGACGTAGCTCGGGCTACGAAAACGGTTGCGTCCCTGCAGAAATGTAACGCTCGGTCCACTGCAGGTACCGTTAGGCCCCGGCAGGTTCCCGGTGTTGAATCCCGTCTCACAACCTGATTGGACAAACAACGCGCCGGGATTTGGTGAACCGTCGCCAAGCATTTGTGGTGGAAAGCATGGAACCGGAGCTGCAGGAATGACAGCATCTTTGCCGCACGGTCCTTGGGGTCCGAGACGTGCGACCGGCACAGAATAAATGGGTCCAAATATGTTGCTGCTCGCCAACTTTCCCATTTCCGCCCAGTCCAATACTGTGAACGGGATTCCGGTACGCGCGAAAACGGTCCCCGACACTTGCCATCCTTTCACCAGAGCATCCGGACCTTTACCGCGGAGCACGGCTTGAACAGGGACTTCCCAAACGTAGTTGGCATTGACGGAATGGCGTACGTCGTAATCCGCGGGTCCGTAGCTTCCGCGAAGGTTATTGGCGTCCTGCGGCGAGGTTAAGCCAACAGAGGTAAAACTCCCGAGACCGCCATTCGACACCTCGTCGAGTGCATGTCCGTAAGTGTAGTTAACCTGAAGCGTGCCGTTTCCCGACCGCTTTAATCGTTGCTCGAAGGATACGACCATCCCGTTGTAGTTGGAAATCGCACCACTCTCAAGCTGTGCGACCCCGGCGAAACGGGAATCATAGCAGGGTGCTACAGGCGGACTGCCGCACGGTCTCGCTGGATAGGAACCAAAACCATGTGCGTTCGCGTTAGGGTTGGTGAACGCTTCGTCGATGCCGCGATTTCCGAAATAACCGATCGTCAATGCCGTGGAAGGACCGATGTTTTGCTGCACCTGCAGGTTCCATTTTTGGTATTGAGGTGAGTGCAGCCTATTTTGCAAAGTTTGAAGACCTGGCGGAGTAAAGTTAGAATCGGTGAGCTGCATTTGCGCGAGAGTCTGCCCCGACAAAAAGCCGTTCACAAATGTGGTATTGGAAGCAGCGGCATTCTTGGACAGGCTATCGTTTTCTTGCGGAGCAAGACTATAGCCAGTCACGCTATAGGTATTGACGAGGGGTGAGCTGTAGCCAAAGTTTGCTCCAAACTGACCTGGAACGGGATCGAAGAAGATTCCGAACCCTCCCCGTATAACGGTGTTGTGTGACACGCCAATAGGCTGCCAGGCAAAGCTGAACCGTGGCGACCAAACGATGCTGTCCGTGTTCAGGAAAGCTTGCTTTAAATTCACCAATATTGCTTGATTATAAGTTTGCCCCGGATCGTGGTTAATGGACTCGAATGGAACGGACGGTCGTGTGATGCACCGGTTTTCACACACTGGATTGGATTGGTGATCCGCTCGCAAGGCGAACGTAAGCGTTAAATTGGCAAAAGCACGCCATTCTTCCTGCGCATAAAGGCCCAAGCTATAGAAAGCGAAACGATTCCAAGTTGTGGAGGGATAGGTTTGGTTGAGAGTGGTGAAATCCGTGCTTGGATTCGACGGAGCTAGCCCCCCGTAGAAAAACGCGTTGATTGTTTGCGGAAGGATTTGGCCCGTGCCGTTCGTATTATAGCCAGCACCTGCTGCATAAGTGCGCAGGAAGCCGACGCCCAAGCCAAGCTTGTGCTTGCCTCTGGTCATTACAAAGTCGTCGGAAATCTGGTACGAAGTAGTCTTTATGCCACTCGGCTGGGCAAAGAAGTTGTCCAAACCTCCCAGTTGAGAGAATGGATTGCCGGCATTCCACCAACTCAAGACAGTCGGAAAAACTTCCTGCGTCCGCGCAGGATTCGAGACGCCCCACTTCTGGTACACGTAATTGCTTGCCAGCAAGAATTGGTTCGCGGTTGTGGTATTGAACGTATGCGTCTCGTTGAGTTGGCCTTGCCACCAGGGCTGAGTAGAAAAGGCGTTAAAGGCCGAACTGATTGGATCAACCCACGGGGCGCGTTGGCCGTAGTCGTACTGCACCAATAGGAATATGCGGTCTTCGGCCCCAATGTTCCAATCCACACGGCCCGACACCATCGATTCGCTGTGCGGGCGATATAAATTTTCGAAAAAATGCACTGCACAAGGTTCACTTGTTCCCAGACCATTTGAGTTTTTGGGGTCCCTCCAGCCAAAACATCCGGTGGGGTCTTGCGCGTTGAAATTGCCGGGAATCGCCTTACTTGCTCCAGGCGTGCTGTTATATAGATCGAAGATTTGCCGGTAAAACTTGTGCGAAGCCGATGGAGGGCCAAAGATTGAATCTATATTGGCCATGGTTGCGGATTCAAATGGCGCGCTGGGCAAAATTACGTAATTGGTGAAGGGCAATACGAGGTGCATGCCTTCTGTGTCAAAAAAGAAGAAGAGCTTGTCCCTGATGATGGGGCCGCCTAATGAGCCTGCCCATTGGTTGGCGATGTCGAACGGACGTGGGTTTCCCAGCGCATTGTCGATCCAGTCGTTGGCGTTCAGTACGCTTCCATTCCAGTAGTACACCGCATTTCCGTGAAAAACATTTCCACCGGATTTTGTCAGGTAGTTGATGTTCGAACCGGCTGCTCCGCCAAATTGTCCGGAATATCCGTAGCTGACAATGGCCGCCTCCTGCACTTCGTTCTCGCCCAGCATCATCCCCAGGACGCCGCTATTGTTGGTATTGGCCAGAATATTGTTGTCGTTCATCCCGTTGACGGTGAACAGATTGGACGTTCCAGGCATTCCTAGAATGGAAACATTCCCAAGGTAGCCGACGCCTAACGTGTCCGTATTCATGATCGCGCCGGGAGCGGTCTGGGCAATGTAGGTAAGATCGTTGCCGGGGTTGGGAACTTCAGAGATCTGTCGCTGGATCATGGTCGTGGAGACGTCGCCGTTCTCTGCCTGTAATAGAGGAACCTCTCCAACTACTTCCACGCGGGTACTCTCTTTGGAGATTTCCAGTGTGATATTGACTGTACCCGATGGCCCGAGAAATACATTTACCCCGCGCTTCTCTTCACGAAAGCCCTGACGCTTTACCTTCAAGGTGTATCTAGATGGCACAAGAAAGAAAAACCGATAGACTCCCTCTTGGTCGGTTTTGGTCTCTTGGATTGTTCCCTTGGCATCATCTCGGATTTCGACATTCGCATCCGGCACCACAGCATTGCTGGGATCAGTAATGACCCCCATCAAACCGCCGGTAGTTGTTGTTTGAGCATGTAACCCGCTCTCGAGGCAGAATGCCAGCAGAAGCGCAGAAAAGAGAAGGCTGGCCGCTCGTAAGCTCACCGAATCACTCCATCCGATGCGATCGAGCAGGATCCGAGGGGAAGACTGAGCGCCATCATACTCCCTTAGAAGAACTCCGTCTCTGAATTCAGCAACTAGCGACTCGGTTTTTGGATGGATTATTCAACGCTAAAATGATCTCTGGTTAGCAATTAGGCGTGGGCGTTCCAACACCAACTTACCCTATAAGAGTGGAGGGAGTATTGCGCTCGAAAAACGAAAAAAGGTGACACGAAATTTCAAAAAAGCGCAAGAAAGGACTTGACAGAGCCGACATTGTTAGAGATTACCGATTACGCTTGAACCAGGCTGAACCAGAGCCCGTGCCAAATGTTCCTGCCGTATGATCCAAACCGCGAATATCCGGAGACATCCATGAGCAGAACACGCAGGAGCTTCCTCAAAACGGCGGGAATGATCGGAGCAGCGGCAGCCGGTGGTGTGAAAGTCGCAAGTGCGTCGCCGACGGAGCGCGCGCGGAAACAAGGCACAGCACCCGCGCGGAGAGAGATGCATTGCATAGTTACCGGTCAGACCAAGTCCGGAAAGTCAATCATCGTAAGTCAGGCGGTGATGAAGCCGTAACGGCCGGAATGATTCCGGGTGTGGAGCTCTATCGCAACTGCTCGACCAGCGCATCCACAAATGCGAGTCTATGGATGGTCTCCTCGAAGCTCAACCCCGACACGGTAAAGTTGATTGCCGTGATCCCCGACTGCTGCACCCCCTGAATCGCTGCCTTATCGGGCAATGAGTCAGCACTGGCAAATGGGCGGCACTGTGTATCGATAACTATGCTTTTGCGATAGAGTGTCGCAAGCTCGGAAGGGAACTCAGCGGCGACAACTGCCACTCGCGGCCTAAGCGCCGCAATCGCTGCCGCACTTCCTGCCGTAATCAGAAACGAGCGTCTGCTTGTTCCCGTCATTCGGAAGGGTAACCTAGGCTTTAAGAATCCACATTGTCAAGACAAATCGCCGTAAGAGCCTGGTTAACGGCCAAATCATATAAGTATATTTGAAACGACCATTCTCTTAGGGGCCGGTTTGGGAGTACTGCGCGTGAATCGACTTTCGCCTTTCAGGAGTCAGGAAAAGGCGGCGATGGGTATTCGCCGCCTCCCTGGCGTTGGACCTACTTCTTTGGCTCAAGAATGACTTCTCGTGCCAGGCGCGTACCCAGCACTTCTCGGATGTCGGAACGTTCTTTGTACCCCTGCATTACTTTTTCGTCGCCGCCGAACATCTTCTGCAGTAAAGCGTCGGCCTTGTCCTGATTTGCTTCAAGCGTTGCCAGATCCTTGAATTCGACCATGAGCATCAGATCCCAATCATTTGGGCTGTGGGCCTCCGTCCCAATGACTTTGTAGGACAGAATCACTCCCGCCGATTTGAGGGCTTCCTGTTCTTTTTTCCAGTCGCTCGCAAGGTACTTGTTATAGGCGGAGTCCATTCCCGGCTTTACATGAATGAAGGATAGCTCCCATACCGTGCCGTTATGGGTCGGGCGTTCCATCTGCGCGTAGAGCGAGACACCGAGTAGCAGACACAGACCAAGACAAATCCCCAATAAATGCTGCTTTCGCATCGATTTTTCCTTTCCTTTGCGTGGCCTTGGTTGCCGCGCCACTTGAATTGGCGCGGACTGTATCGGACCGCATGAGCAAAGTCAACCAAGCGCGTTGTGGTCAAAATCCGCACGACATCTTCGACAAGTCCTGGTTACTGGCAAAATCGGAAAGTGTCGGGCTAGGACTCCACTTGTCCGATACAGCACTAGGACTAATCGGGAGTCAAGCAACCGACGCCGACTGTTCCGGCTCTAAGCCCCTAAAATCTGGTGGCTTCCTGGAGGCACGATGAAGGCACTACTCACATTCGCGGTGTTAGCATTTGCCGCGATGGTCCCAACTTTGCAAGCGCAAAGTAGCTTCGATGGAACATGGAAAGTCGATTTCGAGTCTGCCATGCCAACAAAAATCAACGTCTGGCTGTTGCATTGAGGCGGAGAGTGTGCTGCGAGCACCACCAGTCTCTTGGTAAGCCATATGCCCCCTCGCTCAACCAGAAAAAGCTATAGGCTACGAGTCTCAGATAGAACCATGGTTGGCATCTGACCACCACATTGCTTGTTGGCATTGGAAGTGGAAAGCGTCGTCACGATCACCGATGGATCTGCAAAAAGAAAAAGCCAGAGCCTCCCAACGTTACGTGGGCTGGAGAGAAGGCAAACATCCCTGCTTCTTTCAGTCGCCGGAGAACTCTTTTTTCTTGACTCTCCCCTTTATAGAACGACCGAACCGGTAGAGTGAATCGTGACCGGAAACAGCCGTCACGTGAGCGAGACGCGAATAACGTCATTCAATTCGGTACTGGAAAAGCCGCGGCGGCTTCGGAAACAGAGGGATAGAGTTCGATCAAGCGGTCTACGTTGGTCATGCGCAGAGTCTGCTCCACCATGCCATTGGCTCCAGCGATGTGGAGGGAGCCGCCGGATTTTTTAAGCCGTGCGTGGCACATGACGACAATGCCGATGCCGGTGCTGTCGAGTACGGTGACATGATTGAAATCGAAGATCACCTTCTTGCGATTTTCCTTGAGCAATTCATCGACCTCCAATTCCACAGCTCTGGCATCGTTGCCGAGGACGATTCGGCCGTTCATTTGTAGCACATCGATATCATGGCTGATCTGGCTGCGGTTGATGGTGAGAATCATCGAACTCTCCTGCTGCGCGGAGGAACGCGGGCATCTTAGACGTGGCGGATTGTCAGGTCAATGGCAAGACACGACATGGCGGGACACGGCTGGAGGCAGACTAAATCTGGCGCCTCTCGTTTCGCGCAATCCGCGAAACAATGGCGTCGCAACGCCAGATCCTGGTAGAACGGCCTTACCGCCGAAAGTGGATTTGGCGGCGTCCAACTTACCGGTTTCCTGACAACCCAGGCACAATCGGCGCATTTCATCCCCTACAGAACATTTGAGACAGCCGGACCGTAATTAAAATTCGCATTGCAAACAAAGGATGCAGAGATAAGCTGCTGCCAGAGCAGCGCCTTACCAGAGGAGTCAATCATGGTGAGTCGAAGAATGTTGTTGAGTGTGTTCGGCCTGGCACTGATGGTTATCACGGCGGTAGCCACGGACGTCGCGGGAAGGTGGCGCATCACCATCACGACAGCGGAGGGTACCATCAACGGGATAGGTTCGCTGAAACAGACCGGAGATGAAGTAACGGGCTGGGTCGGGCCGAGCGAGGACGATCCGATCCCGGTCAGCGGAAAATTCAAGGAAGATAAACTAATACTTAAAACGTTGCCTCAGGCCGGGCGGACGGCCGCGTTCGACGAGGTCGTACTCACGATCGACCGCAACACGATGTCTGGTACCATCGAGCACGGCTCTCACGGCAAAGGCACGATCAAGTTCGTGAGATCGAAGTGATTCGTCCCACCGCGATGTAGTCCGCAACGGATTTAATACTTGTCAAAGGCCGATTTCGCCTCGCCGACCGCTTGGTTAACGACCTAACCTCCCAGTTGGCTTTGACGGCAGGGCAAGTTACCGGTTCTCTGACAAGAACGAAGCCGCCCGCGCGGCCTCGGCCGTGACAGTTCCTTCAGGGACGTTGCACATTACCAATCTTCACGTCGACTCTAAATTCGTGATAGTTGCGGAAGTTAATGATGTTGTGGCTGCAGTCGCCGGCGCCTCGGGGACAACCCAAGCTCTCAGCACGGATCGGAAGCAGAAACGACTTCCCACCAATCGATACGTACGAATAATCAACCGCGGATTCGATAATATCCATCGGGAAATCTGATGGTATGTTGCGGGCCTGTATCTCGATTCGCAGGACGCGAGCGGTGCTCGGATCCACCCATACCGAGCCTCCGTAAGCCGGAACCAGAGTCTGAGAGTCAAAGTGCACCTTCCAGCGCGAATTTTCCCTTGGCACTTCGAAGTCGTAAACCTGGGCGCTGAAACCCGAAATGGAAGAGGCGCCGCCGGACCGGAACCGGGTGTTCGTATCCGCGGAAAAAAGGCTCAGCAGTGTAGATGCAAATTCTCCAGTGGACCAGGACCCACTGATTTCCTCCAGGCTCGTGTCCGTGGGGCGGTCATTGATCTTCACGTTGCGATAACTTTCTTTGGCATGATCGTAAATAATTTCAGCCGAAACAACGTCCAGGGGCGTTTCCTCGCGGCCTCGCTGTCTATACCGCGCCATGACCTCCTGGCAAATAAAGTTGGGAAGGTTCTCTGAAAACTCGAAGGCCGCCCCTCTGGCCCTTTCGATCAAGGATTCAAAGGGACTCAGCGAACGCGTGCGTATGGAGTCCGCGGGGGTCGACGCGGCCAGCGGCGGGTCAGGACAGGGAGGCAGATCCGGCTGTTTGCCTCGTTTTAAGATGGGAGGCGCGTTAGAGCAAGCAGGCGTGCTCTGGGATTGCGATTGCGTTGCGGGCGGCGGCGCGGAGGCTGATTGTGCCGATTGCGGTGAGGATCCGCTTTGCGCATTCAGGGAAATCGGAGCAGTCAAAACGAGGGCGAGTGGCACCGCCCTAAGGCAGTTACATCTCCGAACCGAGTTAACACTACGCATGGTCCATCGATTCCGATTTTGCCTTTTCGTCCGACAGACAG
>Ga0306920_100007142_pt1 | contig 14670 bp, 11 predicted proteins | sample flu12Cox44000170_FD_204666 | JGI IMG/M metagenome (GOLD analysis project Ga0306920, IMG submission 204666) | Lab enrichment of tropical soil microbial communities from Luquillo Experimental Forest, Puerto Rico - flux4day.12C.oxic.44.000.170 (v2)... | ecosystem: Environmental > Terrestrial >... | reverse complement strand
TGCGCCCCGACGAGGTGCGCCCGTCGCTGCCGCTCGAGGAGGCGCTGGCGAACGCGCCGCGGCGCGAGGCCAGCTTCTTCCAGGTGCCGCGCATCGTTCCCGGTCCGGGCGGCGCCGGGGGCGGCGAGGACGAAGGGTTATGACGGCGGCGTTCGAGGCGCGGGGCGCCACCGCCGTCGCCATCGCCGACGGCGTGCGGGCCGGCACGTGGCGCGCCCGCGACGTCGTCGAGGACTACCTCGATCGGATTGCGCGCGCCGACGAGGCGCTCGGCTGCTACCTGCTCGTCGACGGCGACGGGGCCCGCCGGGCCGCCGACGCGGTGGACGCCGCCCGCAAGGCCGGCCGCGATCCGGGCCCCCTGGCGGGCGTCCCGCTCGGCATCAAGGACATCTTCTGCACGCGCGGCCTCGAGACCACCTGTGCCTCGAAGATCCTGCGCGGCTTCGTGCCGCCGTACGAGTCGACGGTGACGGCGCGCCTCGCCGCCGCTGGCGGGGTCACGCTCGGCAAGCTGAACATGGACGAGTTCGCGATGGGCTCGTCGAACGAGAACAGCTCGGTCAAGCCGGTGCGCAACCCCTGGTCGCGCGCGCACGTCCCCGGCGGCTCGTCGGGCGGATCGGCGGCCGCGGTCGCGGCGTCGCTGTGCGGCGGGGCCATCGGCACCGACACCGGCGGCTCGATCCGGCAGCCGGCCGCGCTCTGCGGCGTCGTCGGCGTGAAGCCGACCTACGGACGGGTGTCGCGCTACGGCGTCATCGCCTTCGCCTCGTCGCTCGATCACCCCGGGCCGTTCGGCCGCACCGTCGAGGACGCCGCGGCGCTGCTCGAGGTAATGGCCGGCCCCGACCCGCTCGACGCCACCAGCATTCCCCAACCGGTGGGCGCTTACCGGCAGGCGGCGCGCGCTGGTCGCGAAGGTCTGCGCGGCGTGCGGCTCGGCGTCCCCGAGGAGTACTTCCAACCGGGCATGGACGCCGAGGTCGAGGCCGCCGTGCGCGCTGCGCTCGACGAGCTCGCGCGCGCTGGAGCGGAGATCGTCAAGGTGTCGCTGCCCCACACCAAGTACGCGATCGCGACCTACTACCTCATCTGCACCGCCGAGGCGTCGTCGAACCTCGCCCGCTACGACGGCGTCCGCTACGGCCACCGCACCCCCGAGGCGCGCTCGCTCGAGGAGCTCTACACCCGGACGCGCGGCGAGGGCTTCGGCACGGAGCCCAAGCGCCGCATCATGCTCGGCGCCTACGTGCTGCGCGCCGGCTACTACGAGGCCTACTACGGCAAGGCGCTGCGCGCGCGCCGCAAGCTCGCCGACGACTTCACCGCGGCGTTCTCCGCCTGCGACGCCGTCGTCACGCCCACCTCTCCGGTCCCGGCGTTCAAGTTCGGCGAGCGGATGGGCGACCCCTTGCAGATGTACCTCGCCGACGTGCTCACGGTGGCGCCGAACCTGGCGGGGATTCCCGCGCTGTCGCAGCCGTGCGGGTTCACCAAGGCCGGCCTGCCCATCGGCCTGCAGATCATCGGGCCGGCGCTGGGCGAGGAGATCTGCTTCCGCGTCGGCGGTGCCTACGAGGCGCGCACCGATTGGCACGCCCGCCTGCCGCCAGAGGCCGGGTGATGGGTGACCTCGAGAAATACGAGGTCGTCATCGGCCTCGAGTGCCACGTCCAGCTGGCCACCAAGTCCAAGATCTTCTCCTGGTCGTCGGCCGCGTTCGGCGCCGAGCCCAACACCTCGACGGACCCGATCTGCCTCGGCTTGCCGGGCACGCTGCCGGTGCTGAGCCGCGCCGCCGTCGAGTCGGCGATCCGCCTCGGCCTCGCCTCGGGCTGCAACATCCGCCAGCGCTGCCGGTTCGCCCGCAAGCACTACTTCTACCCGGACCTCCCCAAGGGCTTCCAAATCTCGCAGTTCGACGAGCCGATCTGCGAAGGAGGAACGGTCCGCTTCCGCGTGCGCGGCGAGATGCGCTCCATCCGCCTCGTGCGCATCCACCTCGAGGAGGACGCGGGGAAGAACCTGCACGCCGCCGCCGGCGTCAGCTTCGTCGACTACAACCGCGCCGGCGTCCCGCTGTGCGAGATCGTGAGCGAGCCCGACGTCCGCTCCGCCGAGGAGGCGGCCGAGTACGTGCGCGCCATCCGGACGCTGGTCCGCTACCTCGGCATCGGCGACGGCAACATGGAGGAGGGCTCCCTGCGCTGCGACGCCAACGTCTCGCTGCGGCTGCGCGGCGCGACCGTGTTCGGCACCAAGACCGAGATCAAGAACATGAACTCGTTCAAGAACGTGCGCGACGCCATCGAGCACGAGGTGAAGCGCCAGGCGGCGCTGCTCGACCGCGGCGAGCGGATCGCGCAGGAGACGCGGCTCTGGGACGCGGCGCGCGGCGTGACGCAGGCGATGCGCTCGAAGGAGCACGCCCACGACTACCGTTACTTCCCGGAGCCGGACCTGCCGCCCCTCGTCGTCAGCGACGGCGAGCTCGCCCGCCTGCGCGCGGGCCTCCCGGAGCTGCCCGAGGATCGCTTCACCCGTTACAGCGGGCCCGTGGGCCTCACGCCCCAGGACGCCGGCGTGCTGGTCTCCGAAGGGGAGATCGCCGCTTATTTCGACGCGGTCGTCGCCGCCGGCGCGCCCGCCAAGCGGGCCGCCAACTGGGTCATCAACGAGGTGCTCGCCCGGGTGGACGACCCGCGCAAGCTGGGCGCGGCCGATCTCCCGGTGCCCCCCAGAGCGCTCGCCGACCTGGTCAAGCTCGTGGAGGACGGGACGCTCTCCGGCAAGCTCGCCAAGGACGTGTTCACGCGCATGTGGACCGAGCGCCGCACCGCGGCCGACCTGGTCGCGGCCGAGGGGCTGGCCCAGGTCTCCGACGGCGGTGCGCTCGAGGAGGCGTGCAAGAAGGTGGTGGCCGCCCACCCGGACGAGGCCGCCCGTTTCAAGTCCAGCCCCAAGCTCATCGGCTTCTTCGTGGGGGCGGTGATGAAGGAGACCGGCGGCAAGGGGAACCCCAAGGCAGTCAACGAGATCCTGCGGCGCCTGCTCGGCGCCTAAAGGCGCTTAGGCGCTTGACAAGCGGGCGCCCCTCTCTAAACTACGCCGCTCGCCGGGAGGCACTTGGTCAGATGTACGCCGTCATCTCGTCTGGAGGTAAGCAGTACCGCGTCGCGGAAGGGGAGACCCTGCGCGTGGAGAAGCTCACGGGCCCTGCGGGGACCAAGGTCACCTTCGGTCCGCTGCTGTTCGCCGACGACGGCGGCGGCGTCCAGGTCGGTCAGCCGACGGTCAAGGGCGTCACGGTCGAGGCCGAGATCGTCGAGCAGGGGCTCGGCAAGAAAATCGTCCTCTTCAAGTACAAGCGCCGGAAGAGCTACCGCCGCAAGGGGGGCCACCGGCAGCCGTTCACCGCCCTCAAGATCACCGCCATCAAGGCGGGCGCGGCTTCGTAACTTTCGCAAGGACGCCGAGCCATGGCACACAAAAAAGGTCAGGGGAGCTCCCGTAACGGGCGCGATTCGCAGTCGCAGCGGCGCGGCATCAAGCGCCACGCGGGTCAGGCCGTCCTCGCCGGCAACATCCTCGTCCGCCAGGTCGGGACCGTCGTCCACCCGGGGACCAACGTCGGCATGGGGCGCGACTTCACGCTGTTCGCGCTCGCGAACGGCCACGTCAAGTACGCCAAGTCGGGCGCGCGGACCATCGTCAGCGTGGTCGCGGCCCCCATCGCCGCCGCCATCTAAGCGGCCGAGGCCGAGGCGGGGAGCGGCAGGCCCCCGGCCATGAACTTCATCGACGAGGTGGTGATCCACGTCCGCGCCGGGGACGGGGGCAAGGGCGCCATCGCGTTCAGGCGCGAGAAGTTCGTCCCCAAGGGCGGGCCCTCGGGCGGCGACGGCGGCGACGGCGCGTCGGTGGTGCTCGTCGTCGACGGCGGGCTCAGCACGCTGCTCGACTTCCGCTACAAGAAGGAGTTCCTCGCGCCGGCCGGGCAGGCCGGGGCCAACAAGGACCGCTACGGGCGCGCCGGCGAGGACATCGTGCTGCGCGTGCCGCCGGGGACGCAGGTCCTCGACGACGGCACGGACGAGCTCATCGGCGATCTGCGCGCCGACGGCGAGCGGTTGGTCGTCGCCCAAGGGGGCAAGGGCGGGCGCGGCAACATCCACTTCGCGACCTCGACCGACCAGGCGCCCCGCCGCGCGGAGCCCGGCACACCCGGCGAAGAGCGCACCATCCGGCTCGAGCTCAAGCTGCTCGCGGACGTCGGTCTGCTCGGCTTCCCCAACGTCGGCAAGTCGTCGCTCATCGCGCGCATCTCGGCCGCGCGCCCCAAGATCGCCGACTACCCATTCACGACCCTGGTCCCGAACCTCGGCAGTGTCAGCCTGCCCGGCGAGCGCGGGTTCGTGGTGGCGGACATCCCGGGGCTCATCCCTGGCGCGCACGCGGGGGCGGGGCTCGGCGATCGGTTCCTGCGCCACCTCGAGCGTACGCGGGTCCTTGTCCACCTGCTCGACGCCACGGTCGAGGAAGAGGGGCGGACGCCGCTGCGCGACTTCGAGACGCTCAACCGTGAGCTGGGTCTCTACGACGCCGGGCTCGCCGCGCGGCCGCAGCTCGTGGTCCTCAACAAGATCGACCTCCCGGACGTCCGCCGCCGCCTTCCGCAGATCGCCCGGCCGTTCACCCGCCGGGGCGTCGAGCTACACGCCATCAGCGCGGCGACGGGCGAGGGGATCGGGCCGCTTCTGGAGGCGATTTGGCGCCTCCTTCCCAAGGGAGCGGACCGCCACGCAGCGACTTAGGTTCAGTTTCATGGAGCCGGGTGGGTCGGTCGAGGGGCGGCCTGCGCGGCGCACGGAGAGTGGGGCAAAGGCCGATCGAAGCAGTGGAAAACCCTAAAAAGCCGAAGATTGACCGTACTTGCGCCAACTGATATAGAAAGCTGCTTCGATTGCTGCTCCGCTCTTCGGGCACAACCCAAACGCCCCTCAACGCCGACGGAGTTACGACATGACATCGCTAGGGACTGGTTTTTCGCGAGGGGGTCTCATCCTACTTCTGACAGCAATCGCTCTCCCTGTTCGCGCCGCGGATAGCCCCGCCGTTGCCGCGGGCGCCCCGGCCGCTGCGCCGGCGCCGGCCGCTGCGACCGGCGCCGCCCCCGCGGGCGCGCCTGCGCCGTCCGCGACCGGCGCCCCGCCCGCGCCGGGCGACGCGAGCACGCCGGACTCCGGCGCGTACACCGTCCGCCTCCGCTCGCTCGAGAAGAACGTCAACGAGCTCAAGGAGCAGATCTTCCGGACCAAGGCCCGGCTCAACCTGCTCAAGGAGACCGTGCTCGGCGGCGTGATCGGCGCCTCGCGCGCGATCATCAGGCACAAGAACGAGATGGGGAGCTCGTTCCGGCTCACGAGCGCCGCCTACGCTCTGGACGGGGTTCAGATCTACAGCAAGACCGACGATACCGGGCGGCTGGCCGACACACCGGAGTTCGACGTGTACAACGGCGCCATCCAACCCGGATCCCACACCTTGTCCGTCTCGCTCGTCTATCAAGGCAACGGGTTCGGCGTCTTCAGCTATCTCAAGGGATACAAGTTCAAGGTGAAGTCCAGCCACACCTTCGTCGCCGGCGAGTCCAAGACCACCAGCATCACGGTGGTCGGTTTCGAGAAGGGGAACATGACCACCCAGCTTTCGGACAAGCCGGCGGTCGATTTCCGTGTCAACGTGATCGCGGCGGGCGAAGGCGCGGCGACGGCAGCGGCGACGGCGACCAAGAAGTAGACATCCAGCTCTATGAAGAAAAAGGGGCAGGTGACATGCGCCGCGCTGGTGCTCGGTGCGATGGGTTTCTTCGGTTCGCCGAGGGTGAGGGCGGACGAGGTCGACGATTACACGAAGAAGCTCATCGAGCTCGACCAGCGCGTGCACGTCATGGTGCTCGAGCTCAAGGATGTCCCGCAGCCTCCGCCTGACGCCGCCGACCGCCGGGTGCTCGACGCCCAGGTGCTCTACAGCCTCAAGAACTACGAGGAGGCCGCCACCATCCTCCTCGACGTGGTCGAGAAGTACCCGGGGACGCGGGCCCACGACGACGCCCTGTTCCTGCTCGGCGAGTCGCTGTTCGAGGCCAAGGACTACTACACGGCGCGCGGCTACCTGCAGGAGGCGGTCGCCAAGAACACCGGCTCGAAGGCCGAGCAGCAGGCCCTGCAGCGGTTGGTCGAGATCTCGCTCCGCACCGGTGACTACGAGGACGTCGACACCTACCTGACGCGCCTGCAGAGCCTGCCGCTGGCGGCGATGGAGCCGACGGTCCCCTACGTGCGCGGCAAGTACTTCTTCTTCCGCGGGCGGCTCGACGACGCGCTGAACGTGTTCTCGTCGATCCCCCAGAACAACCCCTACTTCTTCCAGGCGCGCTACTTCATCGCCACCATCCAGGTCAAGCGCGGCGACCTCGCCGGGGCGACGCAGAACTTCGACGCGCTGACGAAGCTGCAGGCCCCCGACGACGCGAGCAAGGACATCCAGGACCTCTCGCGGCTGGCGGTGGCGCGCATCCTCTATGAGCGCTCGCAGTTCGACAAGGCGATCGAGGCCTACCTGTCGATCCCGCGCCAGTCGAAGTACTGGTCGGACGCCCTGCGCGAGCAAACCTGGACCTACATCAAGGCCAAGGACTGGCAGCGCGCCTACCGCTCGATCAACCTGCTCCTGCTCGCCGAGCCCGACACGGCCGACGCGCCCGATCTGCGGCTGCTCGAGGGGAACCTCCACCTGCGCATGAGCAACTTCTGGCTCGCGAGCGACACCTTCTCCAAGGTGCGCGACGAGTTCGAGCCCGTTCACCGGCAGCTTCAGCAGGTCATCGTCCGCTCGCAGACCGAGCCCGGATACTTCGATCAGCTGGTGGGCAAGAGCCTCGACAAGTTCGACATCAGCGCCTTCGTCCCGGCGAGCGCCACCAAGTGGGTGAAGGCCGAGCCGGACGTCGCGCGGATGATCGCCCTCGCCACCGACGTCGGCGACATCCAGCGCGACATCGCCGACAGCCAGAAGCTGCTCGACCGCATCGACCACGCCATGCAGGGCGCAGGGCGGGTGGGCATCTTCCCTGACCTCGCCGCCCGCCGGACGAAGTCCGTCGAGGTCATGAACGAGGTCCTCGACATCCGGCAGAAGTACGTGGGGAAGATCCGCGCCATCCTCGATCCGATCCTGACGCCCGACGAGCGGAAGGCCCTCGATCAGATCGCCATCCAGCGTGACGGCTACCAGCGCCAGATCACGAACCTGCCGACGACCGACGAGGGGATCCTCCAGCACGAGCGCTCGATGAAGGAGCGCTTCGCCGAGATCGACAGCCAGGCCTCGGAGCTGAACGTCGAGATCCAGGCCCTGGACGCCCAGTTGGTGGCCATCGAGAACTACTACCGCACCTCGCAGCCCGAGCAGAAGATCCGCCCCGAAGACATCAAGGGGCCCGTGCGCGACATGCGCGTCGTGATCGAGGATCTCCGCGCCTCGCACGACAAGCTGCGCGAGGCGATCGCCGACGCGCGCCGCGACGCCACCGCCGCCGGCGGGATCGGCGAGTCCGAGCGCGAAACGGCGAAGAAGCTCACCGACCTCCTCAAGCAGGAGATGGAGATCCAGAAGCAGGCCAGCCAGCGCCTGAGCGGCAACGATCGGACCCAGGTCGACCGCATGAACGGCGTGCTCTCGCGTTGCGACGCCATCGAGAGCCAGCTCGGCTCCTTCGACACACGCGTCGACGCGCAGGTCACCGCGCGTCTCGAGACCGTCAACCGCTACCTGACAGCAGAAAAGGAAGAGCTGGCGAAGGCCGGTGACAAGCTCGGTTCGGTCATGGAGCAGTCGAAGACGCTCGGGGGCGGGCTCGCCCAGGCGATGTTCACCAAGGTCGCGGACAAGTTCTACGACCTGGTCGTTCGATCCGACGTCGGCCTCATCGACGTCTCCTGGGGGCTCAAGGACCAGAAGACGCAGGCCGTGAACAAGCTGACCAACCTCAAGAACCTCGAGCTCAAGGCCATCGACGAGGACTACCGGAAGGTGCTGGAGGAGGACAAGTGAGCGCGCGCTCCGCCCTTCTCATCGCGCTTTTCGCCGCCGTCGGCCTCGACGCCGGGCCTGGTCGCGCGGCAGGACCCGCGCCGGCGCCCAGCGGGCGTCCTGCGGGACCGGCCGCCGTCGGCGCGCCCGATCCGCGCCTGCTCGACGATCTGGCCAAGGACGTCCAGCACTTCTCGGAGATGGTCACCGAGTACCGCGGGACCGCCCGGCAGATCCTGAAGCGGAGCTATCAGGACAGGGTCAAGGCGATCAACGCCAAGTACGATCCGCAGATCGATCTCAACGATCGCGAGGCGCGCGACCGCCGCCGCGACGCCATCTCGATGTTCGAGTCCTTTCTCCTCAGGTACCCGAACGACAAGCGCTGGACGCCGGACGCGATGTTCCGGCTCGCCGAGCTCTACTACGAGAAGTCGGCCGAGGAGTACCTCGACGCGGACGAGGCCTACAAGAAAGCCCTCGACGGGCCGAACCCGCCGACCACCCCGCCGCCGCGCGTCGACTACACGCCGACCATCAACCTCTACCGGCGGCTGCTGACGGAGTTCCCGAGCTACCGGTTCCTGGACGCGACCTACTACCTCCTCGGCTTCTGCCTCGGCGAGATGGGTGAGGATCAGCAAGCCAAGCAGGCGCTGCTCGCGCTCGTCTGCGCGAACAAGTACAAGCCCCTCGACCCGCCCGTCCAGGAGCCGCGCCCGACCGGCAAGCCGACGCCAGGAAGTGATGACGAGGTCTACAAGGGCTGCGTCGCCGTCCGCAAGGACTCGAAGTTCATCCCCGAGGCCTGGACCCGCATCGGCGAGTTCCACTTCGACAACCCGAACGAGCTCCGGCTGGCGATCGCCGCCTTTCACAAGGTGCTCGCGTTCAAGGACTCGCCCTACTACGACCGCGCGCTCTACAAGCTCGCCTGGGCGTACTACCGCGACAACCGCTTCCCGGAGGCGGTGCGCGAGTTCGACAACCTGGTCAAGTACGCCGACGCACGCACCGAGGCGGGTCAGAAGGTCGGGTCCGATCTGCGGCCCGAGGCCATCCAGTACCTCGGCGTGAGCTTCGCCGAGCCGGACTGGGACGGCGACAACGTCCCGGACCCGATAAACGGCCTGCAGCGGGCGATCGAGTTCTACAAGGGGCGTGAGAAGGAGAAGCACGTCCGCGAGGTGTTCCAGCGCCTCGGCGACATCTACTTCGACCAGACGAAGTACGCCGACGCGATCGCGGTGTACAAGTCGCTGCTGTCGAAGTGGCCGTACTACTCGGACGCGCCGCGCGTGCAGGACCGCATCGTCCACGCCTACGAGAAGGACCGCAATCTGGTGGCCTCCGCCAAAGAGCGCGAGCAACTCGGGCGTCTCTACGCCAAGGGCGGCGACTGGTACATGCACAACCGCGACAACCCCGACGCGCTGGCGGTCGCGCAGCAGCTCGCCGAGGACGCGCTGCTCACCGCGGCGACCAACGTCCACGCCGCGGCGCAGGCCTGCAAGACCAAGTGGCAGGAGAACACCAAGGACACGAAGAAGCTCGAGGAGTGCAAGAAGGAGTACGCGACGGCGGCCGAGCTCTACGAGAAGTACCTGAACGCCTACCCGAACTCGAAGCGCTTCTACGAGTTCTCGGCGTTCTACGCCGACGCCCTCTACTACTCCGGGCAGCTCCAGCAGGCCATCAACGCCTACAAGAACGTCCGCGACTCGGTGCTCGACAACAAGTACCAGGAGGACGCGGCGTTCCGGATGATCAAGGCCTACGAAGAGATCATCGACGACATGAAGCGGTCCAAGCAGATCGAGGACCCGCCCATCCCCGACGAGAAGAACACCAAGCCGCCGATCGTCGCGGTGCCGATGCCCGAGGTCTACAAGACGTACGTGGACGCCATCGACTGGTACGTCGAGCACATCAAGAACGATCGCGCGCCCGACCTCAAGTACGCCGCGGCGGTCATCACCCTGCGCTACCGGCTCTGGGACGAGGCGCGCGGCCGCCTCGGCAAGATCACCGAGCAGTACTGCGGCACGAAGTCCGACGTCGGCTTCAAGGCCTACGACGCCATCCTGCAGACCTACTTCATCGACTACAACGTCCCCGACGAGGAGCAGAAGGACTGCGCCCTCGGCAAGCTCCTCAACGTCGCCGAGCAGTTCGGAGAGTCACCGTGCGGCAAGTCGCCGGCCGCGAAGCCGTACCTCGACCGCATCAGCCAGATCAAGTCGTCGGTGAAGACCACCATCATCACCAAGCGACTGCAGCTGTCGATGGAGAACGAGGAGAAGGGGACGCACAAGGAGCTGGTGATGTGCACGTCCGGGCCGGGCGGCATCGCGCTCGTCACCGGCGTGGCCGGCCCCGCGCCCAAGCCGGGTGAGAAGCCCGGCGAGAAGCCCGCGGCGCCCGCCGGCAAGCTGTCGACGGAGCTCGACGTCGGCCTGGCGCTCGACCTCATCGACGTCGTCAACGCGAACCCCAAGGATCCGGGCGCCCCCACTGCGCTCAACAACGCCTGCGTCATCTACGAGAAGCTGTTCCAGTTCGGCGAGGCGACGAAGTGCTACGAGCGCCTCTACGCCAACTACCCCGACTCCGAGTGGGGGAAGGAGGCGCTCTGGAACGCCTCGCGCAACCACTACCGCTTCTTCGAGTTCGATCAGGCGGTCAAGGGCTACCTCAACTTCGCGCAGGACCCGAAGTTCGCGCAGTCGGAGCACCGCAAGGAGGCGCTCGGCCTCGCGGCGTCGCTGCTCGACAACGACCAGCAGTACGCGCGCGCCGCCGACCTCTACAAGAAGTACTCCGACGCCATCGCCGACAAGCCCCAGGACAGCGCCCAGGCCTACTTCTTCGCCTGCAACGCCTACGAGAAGGCGACCAACGTCTCGGCGCAGTCGGCCTGCCTGAGGGATTTCATCAAGAAGTACGACAAGCAGCAGGCGGCCGGCGAGTTCGTGGTGCAGGCGTTCATGAAGCAGGCGGTCATCACCGAGCGGACCAGCCACAACAAGACCGACGTGCTCAACTCCTACAAGCGCGTCCGCGACGAGTTCATCGCCCGCAAGCTCCCGGCGGCGACGCCGGCCGCCGGCTTCGCGGCCAAGGCCGACTTCCTCATCATGGAAGAGAAGTTCAAGGCCTTCCAGAAGAAGGAGCTCAAGTTCGGCAGCAAGCCTGACCAGATCAAGAAGGTCTTCGACGGCTTCACCGCCGAGGCCAAGCAGCTCAACGAGGACTACCAGAAGATCTGGAACTACAAGGACGCCACCTGGACGCTGGCCTCGTTCCTCCGCTCGGGCGACGTCTACTACGAGTTCGCGCAGAAGCTGATCAAGGCCGCCGACAACCCGCCCGACGACCTCAAGAGCCTGGCGAAGAAGGCGTGCCGCGCCAACCCCGACGACTGCGGTCTCGTCGAGGGGCAGTACAAGGACGCCATCTACCAGTTCGTGACCCCCATCGAGGAAGAGGCGAAGAAGCGCTGGAAAGACACGCTCGCCCGCGCCTCGCAGATGGGCGTCACCAACGACTACGTGAAGAAGGCGCGCGAGAACCTGTCGAAGTACCTCCCCGACGAGTTCCCGTTCATCAAGGACGAGCGCATCGGTCTGGAGTACCCGTGACGAAGCGTCCTCTCCTCGCCGCCGTGCTGCTCATCGGCCTCTTCGCGGCCCGCGCCGCGGAGGCACGCCGCGAGCCGCCGCCGGCGGTGATCCCGACCGCCGAGACCAAGCAGGCCCAGGACCTCTATCGCGCCGGCCGCTACACCGACGCGGTCGTCGCCTCCAAGGCGGCGCTCAATAAGAACGAGCGCTACACGCCGGCCATGCTGGTGATGGCCAAGTCCTACTACAAGCTCCACAAGTACGAGTGGATGAAGAAGCTCTGGGAGATGATGCAGGCCAACGGCGCGTCCGACGCCGAGAAGGCCGAGATCTACCAGCTGCTCGGCTTCCTCGAGGTCGACGCCAAGAACGTCCCGGGTGCGATCCAGCTCTTCAAGCAGGCGACCACCGCCAAGCCGGACGACGCGACCCTCTGGAATAACCTCGGCGCCGAGTACCTCCAGGCCAAGAACTACAATGAGGCCACGCCGGTTCTCGAGAAGGCCGTCCAGCTCCAGCCGGGCTTCGCCAAGGCCCACCTCAACCTCGGGGATGCGTACCGGGGGGACAAGCAGTACGAACGGGCGCAGGCCGAGTACCAGCAAGCCCTACAGCTCTTCCCCAATTATGCCGACGCGGTGTTCAACCTCGGCATCCTCTACCTCGACGCCGACAAGATGCCCAACATGGACATGTTCGCCAAGGAAAACACGGCGATACAGTACTTCTCGAAGTACAAGCAGATGATGGGGGGCACGCTCGCCGCGTCAGACCCGGCGGAGGGCTACATCCTCGAGGCCCAGGACAAGATCAAGAAGGAAGAGAAACGCCTGGATCGCTTGAAGAAACAGCAGGAGCGCGACGCCGCGCGCGCCGCCAAGAAGGCGGCCGACGACGCCAAGAAGGCCGGCGCCGCCGCCGGCCAGCCGGCGCCCGGCGCGCCCCCCGGGGCGGCGCCAGCTCCGGGCGCGCCCCCCGCTCAGGCCGCACCGGCCCCCGTGCCGGCCGCGCCGCCCGCCAACTAGGAGGCAGGGAACCCATGACCACGTCAGGCCACACCAAGCTGATCTTCGGACTCGGGCTGTCGCTGGGTCTGGCCTCGACGAACGCCTGGGCCCAGGGGACGGCCGTCCCGCCGTCGCCGCGCACCCCGCCGGCCCCGCCCGCGGCCGCGGCGCCGCCGCCGGCCGCCGCGCCGGCCAGCGATCAGACCAAGGTGAAGGTCGAGAAGGGGGCCGGGGGCAAGAAAGTCTACCGAATCACCGAAGAGATCAGGATCGAGGGCAAGATCCAGAAACCCGAGGCTTTTTTCTTCTACCAGAAGTCGACCATCAACTACGACTGGCAGGAGCTGAAGCAGGACTTCATCCCGAAGATCATCGACAGCGTCTCGCGCTCACCCTTCTAGATCTTTTCCCCAGGACCTCCGTCTAACTCCCCAACCACAAGGATCCCGAGAATGGCGACCCAGGCAGCAGCGGCCGCGAGGCCCCAGGTCGGTTCGGCCGGCAAACCGAAGATCCTGCGCATCGGAATCATCCAGGGCGGGCGGATCGTCGAGGAGCGTCTGGTCCGCAAGCGCGAGAACATCACTGTCGGCCAGTCGGCGAAGAACATGTTCGTGGTGCTGTCCGACGCGCTGCCCCGCAACTGGCTGCTGTTCGAGGTCTCGGGGAACCAGTACGTCGCGCACTTCTCGGACGGGATGGACGCGCGCATCGCCGTCGGCAACGAGATCATCTCGCTCGCGCAGCTCAAGCAGACCGGCAAGATCCAGAAGCGCGGCGCCTCCTGGGTGCTGCCGCTCGACGAGCGCTCCCGCGGGAAGATCACGCTCGCGGACATGACGATCCTGTTCCAGTTCGTCACGCCGCCGCCTCCGCAGCCGCGCCCGCAGCTCCCGGCGTCGGTCCGGGGCTCGGCGCTCTCCGACGTCGACTGGTTCTTCACCACCATCGCCGCGGTGTCTTTTCTCTTCCACCTCATCTTCGTCATCTACCTCCGCAACGTCGATTGGCCGCGCAAGCCGGACATCGAGGCGGTGCCCGATCGCTTCGTGCAGATGGTGGTGAAGAAGGAAGAGAAGAAGCCCGAGGAGAAGAAGGTCGCCGAGGCCAAGAAGGAAGAGGAGAAGAAGCCCGAGAAGAAGAAGGGCGACGAAGAGAAGAAGGCCGCGCCGAAGCACGAGCTCACCGAGGCCGAGAAGGCCAAGCTCGCCGAGGAGAAGGCCAAGGCCGACGCCGAGCGGCGCGCGCGCCTGGCCGAGCAGGTGAAGTCGACCGGCCTCCTCAAGCTGCTCGGCGCCAAGGCCGACGGCGAGGGCTCGATCGCCGACGTGCTCGGCAAGGGCGACGTCGACCGCGACCAGGAGTCGGCGTTCAAGGGCGTCGGCGGCGTCGGCGTCGCGAGCGGCAACGACCAGCTGCGCGGCATCAAGTCGGGCGGCTCGGGCTCCGGGCGCGTGGCCGACGTGGGCGGCCTGCGCGGCGGCGCCGGCATCGTCGGCGGCGGCACCGGCAACGCGGCGGCCGAGAAGAAAGTCTCCGGCGTGGTCAAGAGCGAGGCGCCCGCCGTCGACGGCGAGCTCGATCCCAACATGGTCGCCAAGGAGGTGAAGTCGCGCCTCGGCGCCATCAAGGCCTGCTACGAGCGCGCCCTCAAGCGCAACCCGAACCTGTCAGGTAAGGTCGTCATCCACTGGACCATCACCCAGGCCGGGACCGTCTCCGGCGTGGACGTCGAGACCGACACGCTCGGCGACGCCGAGGTCGCGAGCTGCATCAAGTCGCTGGTCGCGCGGTGGCGCTTCCCGGCGCCCGCGGGCGGCTCGGTCGAGGTCTCGTTCCCGTTCGTGTTCCAGTCCAGCCAATAGGCGCGTAGGGGGGGGGTGGGGCCCCCCCACGGGCCCCCCCCCCCGCGGGGCCGGGGCGGGGCTAGAACCCCGGGCGGG
>Ga0306920_100007140_pt1 | contig 14672 bp, 12 predicted proteins | sample flu12Cox44000170_FD_204666 | JGI IMG/M metagenome (GOLD analysis project Ga0306920, IMG submission 204666) | Lab enrichment of tropical soil microbial communities from Luquillo Experimental Forest, Puerto Rico - flux4day.12C.oxic.44.000.170 (v2)... | ecosystem: Environmental > Terrestrial >... | reverse complement strand
GTCCCACGACGACGACGCGGTGGTGCCCGCGGTCGGCGACGAGGAGCTGGGTGCCGGACACCGCAAGCCCCACTGGGTCACGCAGCCGGTCGAGCGGCACGAAGTGATGCGTGCTCGTCGTGCCGGTCGGCGCGGTCGAAATGCAGGGCAGGGGCTTGAATGCGCAATCGCACGGGTCGAAATACTTGACGAGAGCGTTGCCGCGGTCGGCGAGATAGATGGTCCCTCCTGCGGCTGCCGCGACGCTCAGGGGCGGTTTCAGTCCGCCGAAGCTGCCGGAAGCTTCAATGAGACCGCGCTCGGCGCCCGGTGTAGGCGCAAGCTCCATCAGCATGTGGCAGGGCTCGATCTCGATCTGATCAAGCGTGCCCGCGGCAAATCCGTGCTTCGGATCGGCGCCGCAACGCCCGTAGAGCACCAGCGCGCGCGGATCGAAGGGCAACGCATCCTGCGGTCCCACATGCAATGCCGCCTGCTGCGCGGGCCCCAGTTGGGCCGGAAGGAAGGCGGGCGCGGTCACGGGGTCACCTCGTCCGCATAGAGAACCTGGAGCTGATGCGTACCGGAGGAGAGCAATCCGTTGGCGTTGATCGGCACGTCGGTGCATTCGGCGTAGTCCACGCCGTCAAGCGTCATGGTGAGGCTCTCGATGGAATCGACGCCTGGCACCGTGAAGATCTGCTGATAGACTTTGGAGTAGTAGATGGTGCCGCCGAACGGCCATCCCGTCTCGTCGTCGCCGCCGAGAATCGGGTCGAAATAGGTGGAGAGCGCCTGGGCCGCCGCGTCCTGCACCGCGGCCGTATCGGCGTTGTCGGCGGCGACGATCTCCGCCGTCACCACGATCTGCTGGTAAGAGGGCGCGACGACGTAGACTTCGGTGGTGAGCAGGCGGCGCTGGTCGAGATTGGCGCACACAGTGCGCATCAGCCCGTCGGACGGCGCGGGTGCAAACGCCACATTGGGATCGCGCTTCGCGTTGGGCACGATGATGACGCTCACCGCGCCCGGCACCGGAACGGTCGGGAATTGCGGATTGTACAACGCCAGCGCGTGGGCACGGGCGACGTCCCCCGCCTGCTTGGCGAGATACTCGAAATCGTCAAGCGTCACGGCACGGCATTGCGAGCGCACCATGCGCCGCGCGCGCTCCTTGGCGCTGGCGAGCGTCTCTTCATCTGTTCCTCCGACCGCCGGGAACGCATTGGTGACGTTGCCGCTGTCGATGCCGCCGATCGGAGTCAGCATGGCGTTGATCCCGCCGGCCGCGACGTTGCCCCCGGTTCCTCCGCCGTAGCGATATTCGACTGCAATGACGTTGGCGTCGGGATTGTTGGGATTGGCGACAGGCACGGCCCCGTGCACGCCGTCGCCGGCCGTGAGCGTGCCGCTGGTCGGATCGAGCGCGAGATCCTGGGCCTGGGGGCCCGAGTCGAGAAGATCGGGCAGGACGTTCCAGCTCACTGCGCCCGTGCCGTCGTCGATCTGCACCTGCGCGCTCCCCGCGATCACGGGCGTGTTGGCGAAGGTCCAGGTCTGTGCGCGCGAACCGTCCGTGCCGCCCAGCACCTCGCCCTGCACGGTCTGCGCTTGCAGCGCCGTGACTGTGTTGGTGCGCACATTGACGAGCTGCGGTGGATTCTCGTACTGCGCCTTGGTCAGCCGGCCGCGGATCCAGAACAGCGGCGGTTTGGTGCCGTCGCTCTCGTAGGCGCCCATGAAATCGCGCTTGATGCCCACGCTGGCAGGAACGCGCAGCGTGAGCACGCCGGCGCGTGTCAGCGCGACGGTGTCGTCCTTGAGCGCGTCGATGCGGTTCCACAGAGCGCCGTCCCAAGCCTCCCATTGCAGTCTCGCGGGCGCGAACAAGGCGCTGGGCGGCAGACCGCACGTCACCATCGCGCCGGCCGAAGAACCCGCCACCGCGTAGACCATGAGGTCGAACGCGACCGCCGGGAAGACCTCCGGCGTCGGAAAAGCCGGCGGGTACCCGAAGCCGAGGACCAGGGCGGCATCAATGGGCGCAAGGTCGCCAAATGGCGCATAGGCCTGCATCGCCGAATTGTCGGCGGTCACGTCGGTGTGGGCGAAGCCGTCGAATGCCTGCACCGACCGAAGCTGGGCGGTCAGTGCGACGATTGCCTTGTCCGTCTCGAACACAACCGGCGGACCGCCACCATCGGCGGGAGCGGAGACTTGCGTGCGTAGCTTCACGTTGACGAAGGGATCGGTCACCGTATTCTTGATGGGAAACGTCACGTCGACGCGCGCGGGCTGTGCGGCCTGAAGCTCGATGCCCAGCATTTCGAGGAACCTGATGTAGTTCAGGTCCGGAACCTTGTTCATCCGATAGATCATGATCTCCGACAGCCAGGCCACGAGCTGCGCCAGCGTCATGCCGGGATCGCTGTCGTTATAGTCGTTCCACACCCACTCGGGCGTATAGCGCGCGATGCGCGTCTTGATTTCCTCAAGGATGTCGTCGAACTGCCGGTCGTCGATCGTCGGCGCTTGTTGGTCGAGCGGCATCAGCGTCCCTCCGTGATGTAGAAGGGATAGACCATGTTGCCGATGGCGTTGGTCGAACGTATGCGGTAGTTGACGCGGATCAGGAGCTGGTTGGGGCTGTCGGCGGTCGACTGCGCCGAAACGTCCAGCACGTCGATGCGGGGCTCGTATTTCACTAGCGCCTGGCGCGCCAGATGCACGACCAGTGCGATCGTGCGCGCGTTGTTGGGCGCGAACACGAGATCGTGGATGCCGCAGCCGAAGTCTGGCCGCATCGGCCGCTCGCCGGGTGCTGTGGCGAGGATCAGCAGGACTGATTCCTCGATACGCTGTTCAGCGCTCGCCTGGGCGATCCGGCCGTTTGGCGTCACCTGGAGCGGAAATTTCCAGCCGATGCCGAGAAAGGGACGATCGGGAGCTTGCGTGACCATGGGCGCCTCACGCGAGCCAGACTTTGGCGCCACCGCCGGCGGGCGCGTAATAGATGCGCCCGGTTTCGACGTCGCCGTCGATCACGACGGTCTGCCCCGCAGCCGGCGTAAGATGGACTTGCCCGTTCGACTGCAGCAGCACCCTTGCCAGCGTGTTGCCGCTCGCGTCGCAGTTCGCGATCTCCACTTCGAAGCTGGGCAGGGCGCGGATTTCTACGTAGCCCACGGGCTGCATCGAGTCGCTCTTCAACATCATGCGGGCCTTGTGAGCGGCGTCGGGCTTGGTGTCGGGCGTGTCGAAGGCGACCGTGTAGCGCGCGTTCGCGGCCGATGATGTGAAGATGAATGGTGGGCTCGCCGGGCTCAGCCCGCTGTCCTGCGTGCCAGCGTGCTTCGTCTTGGCGAGCGCGCGCAAGAAGTACTGCGGATTGCCGCCCGACGCGGCAGCGTAGACGTCCGCGCCTGCCGAATCCTTCTGGCCGATGCCGACGATCGTCGCCTGCCAGGTCCCGTTCTTCGGCGCTGCGGGAAGCGGCTTGAGCTGTAAGAGATCGTTATCCGAAGCAACGGCGCGCCAGCTCCTCTGCGCGTCGTCCCATACCTGCGCCGTGCCCGGCGTACCGCGGAACGCGAACACGCCGATGCTGGTGACGTCGGAGGCCGTCGCTGCCGAACCGTCCGCAAACGTGGGTGCCGCAAGCGTCGCCACCAGTGGCTTTTCGAGGTCCGCTGTCGGACCAGGCAGAGTGGGTGCGGGAACGTTCAGCATGGTCAGAGAAGATTCCCTATTCCTGGCGTGTAGGTGGAGCTGACCACCGCGTTGGTGATGAGCGCGCTGCATTGCACGACACCGGCGAACGTCGCGATGCCGGAGTTCACGCTGAGCACGCCCGCGTCGAGCGTGACGGTGGCTGCGCTTAACGTCGCCGCCGTGCAGTTGATAGAGAGGGTGCCCGGTGCGTTGATCGTGACGCTCGCCGGCGCCTCGATCGTCACGCCTGACGTGTCGAGTTTCAACCTGCCGATGCCGTTGGCGATCGTGACGCTTGGCGGCGTGGTTTCCATGTCGATTGTGACCGCGCCATCGCCTGCCGAAATGGAGATCTTCGAGGCGCCCTGCGTGTCGTCGAGCAGGATGGTATGCGCGGTTGACTTGATCTCGAGCTTCTTGGGCTCCTTGTCCTCCAAGGTAATCGAGTGTCCGCCGTCGGATTTTAGGATGATGCGCGCGCCGTCGAGGGGCTTGTCGGGGTCCTTGTCCTCGAAGCGGAGCTGGTGCCCGCCCGGTGTAACGATCACGCGGTGCCTGGACGTGCTTTCGGGCGAGACTTGGTCGCCGTTCCACAGATATCCCACCACGTAAGGCGCATCGAACCGGCCGTCGCCAAAGGCCACCAGCACCTCGTCGCCGATTTCGGGCATGAACAGCGCGCCGCGCTTCTTGCCGGCCAGCGGGCTCGCCACCGAAGCCCAGTCGCTTTCCATGTTGTCATCGATGGTGGGCATCGAGACGCGCACCCGCGCCAGCGACGTATCCACTTCTTTGACGAACCCTGTTGCCACGCCCTGCATCCGGCTCATCGCGCTTATCCTTCGATCTTCTTTTCGCGGCAGGCCGTGAACTTGGTCGTGTAGCCCTGATCGTTGATGGTGTGGGTGGTTTCGGTGACGAAGTAGAGGCCCGAGAACCGGGCGCCGACGCCCTTGATCCGCACGTGCTGACCGGCGCGCAGATCGGGTAGCCCGATGCAAGAGCCCGTGGCCGTCACCATTTGCTTCAAGCGGTCCGACAGGATCGCCAGCGCCCGCCGCCGTGCGCGTTCCTTGGTGGGCTGCGGCTCGTTCACCACCACTTCCTGCCGCACCGGAAAATTGGACTGCGACAGCAGCGGCAGCAGATCGCTGTTAGCCTTGATGGCAGGATCGTCGATCGTCACCTTGGCGCTGATTACGTTGCTCGACTGACGGTCACGGCTGCGCACCTCCACCGACTTGACTTGGTTGGCGACGCTCAGCGTTGGGTTGAAGTCGTTGAGCGAGAGACCGCACTCCAGTTCGTAAGTTATGTCGCGCAGAGCAGCATGCTTGTCGTCTGAGGGGCCGAAATAGAGGTATTCCTGCGTACCGCTTTTCGAGCTCTCTTCGCCCACGAACACCACGTAGCCCGCGAGCCGCGCCCGCATGAACAGGAAGTCGATGTCGTACTGGTTCTCCTGGGCCACGTAGTCGATGGGCTGCTCGGTCGAAAGCGCGGAGTCGCTCACCCGCACCTTGACCTTCCGTTGAGTGGCCGAGTCGGTGAGGGTTTTGACGCTCTTCGCGATGTCGCTGTCTTTGGCGTTTTTCCACACATTCGAGTGCTGCTTGTCGCGCAGGCGGTGCAGCACATTCAGCGCCCGCGCCGTGAGCGTCGATGGTCCCGCCGACGGGAACGTAGGCTGCATTGTGGTCACGTCCGCGGTCGTCATGCGCCGGAGCTTGTCGCCGTAGCCCATGTAAAGCGTGAAATCGCGCGCACAGGGTTCGAACAGCTTGTACCGCTTGGCTTCGGGAGTTGCGGCCGTGAGCGACTTGTCGGTCTCGGAGCCGACGTATTTGAACTTGCGTTTCTGCGGGTCCCAGTTGCCGACCGTGATCTCGAAGCTGTCGATCTCCTTGATGTTGTCATGATAGGTCACCTGGGTCACGTCGCGGATCACGGACTCAGGCAGCGCCGCGGCGGCCGCGTGCACCTCGAAGCGCGGGACGTAGAAGTCCCCGAAATCCGGCGCCTGTTGAGCTAGGGTCATGACCGCCATTGCGCCCTCCTATGCCAGCGGTGGAACCTGGAGGACCTTGCCCGGCATCAGCCGTCTCGGGTCGTAGATCGAATTCTCGTCGGCAATGGCACGCCAGTCGTTCGGCCGGTCGTAGTAACGGTTGGCGATCGAATCGAGCGCGTCGCCCTGTTCCACGACGTGGGCGTGCGTGCGGTCCGGCGAGCTGAGATTGAGCTGCTTGAGCTGGTCGTCCAGCGTCTTGTACTCGCGCAGCGTGACGGAAAGCGTCGCGCGCAGCGGCACGCCGTCCGGAGAAAACAGTGTAAACTTTTGTTTGATCTGCTCCATCACGCAGCGGAAGCCGTTGCGGCGCTGGTTGCCGAGCGGAGCCGAGGCGGCGGCTAGGGCCGCCCCGCCGAGACTGCCAGCGGCGGCGACCACGGCGTCGACCGCGGCGGTCACTGCGCCTGCGATGGCGCCGGTGACGGCCTGCAGCGCCGCGCCCGCCACGTTACCGGGTGCTCCGCCCACCGAGCTTCCCGGGAACGCGTGGCCGCCCCAAACGAAGGTGAGGATCGGCGGCGCGTGCCGCTTGGGCTCGATTTTGATGAGTTGATAAATCTTGTCGGTCTCGGTAGTGACGCTCACGGGGCCCTGGCCGGTTCCGTGCTCGGTGGTATCGAAGAACAGATCGAGCGACAGCTTTTCCGCGCTGCCGCGCACGAATTGCTGCAGCGGCGCGTCGATACCCGGGATGGCGACCTCGCCGATCGTCACCTGCTTGTCGATCGAGTATTCGGTCGGGTTGTACTGGACCTCGATCTGCTTGGGCTCGTGGGTCGGGTCCTGCCACTCGACATAGATGATCGCTTTCTTCACCTGGGTGGTCATTCGCCATGCTCCTGCTCGGCGGCGACACCCTGCGTCACGCGCGTGTCGGCCCTGGCCTGTTCATCATTGCGCTTCTTCCTCTCGAGTGCGGCCAACACCGCGGCCACGATCACTTCCATGGTCCTGGGATTGAGCAGCCCGGCGCCGTCGACCGCGCGCACCGTGCCTGTCAGTTCCTGGATTTCGACGTCCATGGCGCTCACCCGTTGAGACCCGGCACGCTGACGCCGAGCGCGTCGGCGGCGGCCCCTGCAAGGAAAGTCGGGGTCATCTCCAAGAGGCCCTCGTGGGCGATTTCGATGGATTCGATGGCGACGTTGTTCTGCGTCGCGCTCATCTGAGGTCCGGAATATTTGAGCGGCAGGCCGCGCCGGAAATACCAGACGTTGCTCGGCAGCATCCTTTCGCTGAGCAGGGCGATCACGCCGTCGCGGCGTTTGCCGCGTCCTTGCACGAAGCTGTAGGACCAGTCCCACAGCGAGCTGGATGTAGCGATGCCGCGCTTCAGCGTGATATTGCTCCACGCGAAACGGCCGGGGAACTTCAGCACGCAGGCATTGTTGCCGCCCTCGTTGTACTCCTCGACCTTCATGCTGGATTCGAGGCCCTGGCATTCGGAGAACCCACCCGCCACGACGTCGGACAGTCCGGAAAGCAGCGCCGAGCCGATGGTCGCCAGCACGCTCGATGTGTCGAGCAGGCTGATCACGAAATTGTGGTTGAGGACCGGATCGCTGCGTAGCGAGGTCTTCGTGAGCAAAGCCATCAGTCCGCCTCCTTCTCGCTGACTTGAAAACCGTTGGCGCTGCGGCCGATACGCAGCACGATGAACTCGAAGGGCACGGACGCCGCCACTCCGATCTGGATCAGGAGTTCACCCCTCGCCCGCGCATCGGCGGGATTGTTGGTATCATCGCAGCGCACGAAGAAGGCTTCCTCGGGCCTCGAACCCATCAGCGCGCCGCGGCTCCACAGCTCGCGCAGGAAGGAATCGACGGCCAGCGTGAGCTTGGCGCGCGTGAGCCAGTCGTTGCCCTCGAAAACCGCCCACTGAATGGAATTCTCAAGCGAGCGTTCGATCATCAGCATCAGGCGGCGCACGTTGAGAAAACGGAAGTCGGGATCGCTGGAGACGAGCCGCGCTCCTGCCACTCGCAGACCGCGCCCTGCCACTGCACGGATCACATTGATGCGGTCGGTGTTGAGGAGGCCGTGGCTCGCGTCTTCGAGCGCGAAGGCGGGGCGCTCGGCCATGAGCAGCGGCGTGTTGGCGGGCGCCTTGTGTACGCCGACGCGCAGGTCCGATGCGGCGATCTGTCCGGCGACATGGCCGCAGGCGGGTACCGAAAGCAGTGGCGCGCGCGCCCCGGGCAGCGGGTCGAGCAGGTCGAGCCATGGGAAGTAGAGTGCCGCATAGGTCGAATCGAACAGCTTGCGGAAATCGCGCACCGCCGCGATGCCAAGCTTGTCATTAGTGGCGGCGGCAAACGGCGGATCGATCAGCGCCACGCGGTCGGCGTAGTGTTCGCAGTGCTGGACGAGCGCCGACAGCACGCGGGCGATATCGGAATCCGAGAACACAGGCGGGCCATCGTCGTGCAACGCAGCTGGCGGCGCGGCAGGGACGTCCGTTGGTCCGGGCAGGCACGGGTTGGGCATGCAGACGGGCAGTGTGACGATCGCTAATGTGCGCGGCTGGATGTGGATATCGGGAACGGCGACGAGCGACACTTCGTCGATTTCCGCCATTGCAGCGATGCCCTTGCGGTTCATGAGCACGCTTGGGTTGGAATCGTCCGAGAAATCCTCGACGCCGATGAAATCGTCGGCGACAAGAGAGTCGAGGCCGTCGCGTCCCCCGGTGAGGAGCAGTTCGCCGTCCGGCGCAGCAAGCCGCAGCGCGGCGGCCTCCGGCTGATCGCGCAACTCGATGAGGCGCACGGGCTCAGGCAGCACTCCGCCGCGCACGCGCTTGCCGAAAGCAATGAGCTCGGCCGTCGAACCTTTACCGGATGAGGCAAGGACGCGCGCTCGCGAGCCGTCGGGCGCAAACAACGGCGCCACGCCGTTCACGATATTGGGTCCGTAGCGTGGATGGGAAGGCACGAGCGCGAGATCGTCGTACACTCGCCAGGGCTTTCCCGACGAGAAGATCTGGAGCTGATACGCCACCGTCTCGATGCGCATGGGCTTTGCCGGATCGACCAGCGTGACAGGTCCGTCGCTCGCGAGGCGTAGCTGCGGATCAGCGCTATTCCAGATGAGGCGGCTCGACGCGCCGTCGACCGCCGAGATCACGCGGAGCTCACGCAGGATCGTGCCGCCGGATTGCTGGATCAGCTCGACGGTGTCCGAGCGTCCGACGCCAGCGACGGAATCGACTTGGGCCGAATCGGCGGTCGCGCGGGTCACGCGCCTGCTGATGCGCCGCGTCTCGATGAGCCGCGCCGTAAGCGTGTTGCCCCAGGAACCGCTCGAGCTGGCCTCGATGAGCCATGTTGCGGCGCCGCCTACCGAATCGAGTCCCACTGCAGAGGCCGCTGCCCCGTCGCTTTCCACCCGCACGACCCAGCAGCGCCGCCCCCCATTCTCGAAGAACGCCCGCACCACGTAAGCTAGATAGCCGTGTACGAAAAAATTGCCGAACACGGCCTGGAACTGCTTGAACGATTCGATAGCCACTGCGCGGCGTGCCGGGCCGCGCTCCGCGATGCCTATGAAGCCCACAACGTCCGTGCGCAGCCGGCTGATGCCGCCCTGCGCGCGGTCGTCGCGTTCGATGTAGGCGCCGGGGGTTTCGTAGGTGACCATGTGCCGCGCCTCAGGTGGCCAGTTCCATGGTTAGTCCTTCATGGACCAGCTCCACGGACTCGATTGCGACGTCGTTGCCGCTGGCCTTGAAGGACGGGCCTTCGATTTTGTTGATCCAGACGTTTTCGGCGTGCCAGCGGATCACGGGCGCGCGCGCCTCGTCCATCAGCGTGATGGTCACGTTGCGTCGGTCAGGGCTTCCGTTGAGGATGTTCGTATACCACCGCCACAACGAGTCGTCCTTGGTGTAGCCGCGCTTGAGCGTGATGTTGGAGTATTTCCTCAGGCCCACGAGCTTGCGCACGTTGTGCTGTGCATCGGTGCCTTCGCGGTAATCCACGGCGTCTCCGTCTGCCGTCAGTCCGCTCGCCTCCGAAAAGGCTCCACGCGGGATGTTGTCGATGTCGATCTGAAAGTTAAAAGCGCGAAAGGGATCGTTCCGCTTGTCGTTTGGCATGGTCGGTCTCCTTTTTCGGCGCTTACTGGTCGTCGGCCTGCGCGGTCCACAGTCCGATGCGGACGATGACGAACTCCGCAGGTTTCACGGGTGCGACGCCCACCAACACGATCAAGCGGCCTTCATCGATATCTGTCTGCGTCATGGTTGTTCGATCGCATTTGACGAAATAGGCTTCCTCGGGCTTGGTCCCTTCAAGCGCGCCGTTGCGCCAGAGCAGCGTCAGGAAGTTCGAGATCGAGCGTCGCACGCGCGCCCACAGCGGCTCCGCATTCGGCTCAAACACGACCCATTGCAGCCCGCGGTCGAGCGAAGCCTCGACGAATATGATCAGCCTGCGGACATTGACGTATTTCCAGTCGGAATCGCTGGTGATGACGCGGCCGCCGTAGACGCGGAGTCCACGGTTATTGGTTCGGAAATCGCGGATCACGTTTATGTTGACTGGATAGGGGTTGAGGATGTCCTGCTGCTCTTTGTTGAGGCTTCTCGTCAGCCCGGTGATGCCACGCACCACTTCGTTTGCCGGCGCCTTCTGCACGCCGCGTTCGATATCGGTGCGCGCGTAGATGCCGACGACGTGTCCCGCCGGTGGGATCGGGAAGTCGGCGGGCGAAGAATGGTCGTCCGGGAAGGGATCAGGAATGGTGAGCCAGGGGTGATAGAGCGCAGCGTATTTGGTGTCGAACTGCTGGCGCTGGTTCTGCACGTCGGTCATGGAATCGGCGGGCGGGCTTTGCGCGTCGAGCACCGCGAAGCGGTAGCGCTGCAGCTCGCAATGCGTCAGCACCGCATTCTGGATGGTCGCTCCAGTGCGCCCCGGTGCGGCAACGATGCTGATCTCGTCGATGTTCTTGAGGGCCGCCAGCCCCATGCGATCGCGCGGCTCCTGGGCGTCGTTTCCGATATAGGTGGCGTCGTTGAGCGAGCCGATCTGGTCGTCGCCGTCCAGCAGCGGCAGTCGCGCGGGCACTTGTCGTCCGTCGGGCGTCGTGTCGACCAGGAACTCCGGTCCCAGCCGGATCGCGTTCTGGGCAGAGCCCGTCGCGAGGTCGCGCACGCGGATGTACTGCGAACTGCCTTGCGATCTGTTGTCCACGATGCGCAAGGGCTGGCTGTCGTCGTCGGTCCAGTTTGGCGACGGTGTAGGCCAGGTCGTACCGATTACCTTATGGATGTAGCGGCTGTGGCGCGGATCGAGCGACAACGTGCGAAAGGACTCGGAATCTATAGTTTGTGTATTCCTGGTGGGCAGCGCCGGATCGGGCTGACGCAGGAGATAGACGTCGAGCCGGAATTCCAGCGAGATGATCGACGATCCCGCCGCGGCGGCGGCGGGCAGCGCCGCATCGAGCGTGATGAGAGAGTCGTTGTGCAGGTCGATTGCGTCCACCTTCATCGGCACGTCGACCGGATTGCCGTTGGCGTCGGCCAGACTCAGAATTGTGCCCGGCTCCACGCGCGCCGCGGAGTCGAGACGGATGTGCGTCGGATCGAGGATGCCTCCCGCGACGCGTATGCGAGAGCGCACCAGCGGCGTATCCGGCGAGGACGCGATGCGGAGCCGGTTGCCCCAGCCGCCGCGGTCGAGCGCGCGTATCGTCATCACTGGGGCTCGCAGCACGACAGGCGTGCCAGCGCCGTGCGGCGTGCGCAGCGGCGTGACGAAGGTCAGCGTCTGCGCCGTGAGCGCGGGCGTCATCGCCGAGCCCGCGATCCGATGCAGGTAGGCGTCGCCGTCGGGAGAGTCGACCCGGATGAGATCGGTCAGCGCGGGTGCAGCCGTGCTCCATTGCGCGCTGATGTTCAGTAGCGTGTTGCCTTCCGGTGTCTCCAACACCAGCGTCCCGCTGTTAGCGGTGCCTGTCAGTGTTTGCGGCATGATGATGGTGCGGCTCAGCACCGATGCGCCACCATGGTCCGCCTGGAGCGGCGCCTCGAGCACGACTCGTCCGGGATCGGGCGCCGTGGTCAGCTTGCCCGGCACGTCGCGCACCAGCACGTATTCCACGCTCGTGTCGGTTGTATTGCCGATGCGCAGAATGCCGTCCGCGGCGATATGGCTGCGGTCGCTCACCGAGATGGTGAGACTGCCCGCGGGCGCGGCGGGATTGCCGGGCACTGCGGGTGCATCGAGCACCACTGTAGAGGCCCCCGCAGCGTCCGCTGTCGTGACGTGCTCGTAGCGCCAGCCCGGCATGTAGTCGTCATATGCACCTTCGCCGAGCGACACCGTCGCCAGCGCGCCGATGCGGCGCACTTCCGTGCGGGCACCGTCGGGAAAAACGACCAACTGATCCTGTGTCGTGAACACGCCATTGTTGGCGATGCCGACGATGACCGCCCCGGCCTGGACGGCCTGGGTGAGCGTCGTCTGGTCCGCGGCGGGGGCGCCGGTTAAGGCAGGCACCACGTCGACGGTTTCGCCCGACACATGGTCGATCTGAAGCGGTGCGCTGAGCCCAACGAGCGAATTTGTGCCGGACTGGGCCGCCGACACGACGTAGAGCAGCTCCTCGTTGTCGGTTCCCGCCGCCGTGCCGATGCGCAGAATATTGCCGATGCTGATCGTTCCCGGCCCGTTGAGCACCAGAACGCTGGCGCCGGCGCGGGCGGCAACCGAAAGAACCACCGTCGTGATCACGGCGCCGAGAGCCGCGTAATGTTCGACGGTCAGGCTGTTCGAATGACTGAGTTGCGTTGGCAAACGCAGCGGGACGAAATCGGTCGCCGCCGTGCTCGGACCTGCGGGCGGATCCCGGTATTCGGTGTCGCTGCCGGTACCGATGCGGATCTGGTTCGCGCCCGTGACATTGAGCGGGGCCGACATCAGGAGCGAGGTCGCCCCCGCCATGGCGGGGGCGAGCAACGCGGCCGGGGACGTCACGGTGTCCTGGAGGAAGAAATCACTGTCGGCGTAGGACGCTGCGCCCGTGTTGAGGATGCGCGTGACGTAGACCCGCTTGCCGCCGTTGGTAAAGAAGCCGTCGATGGCGTGCGGCAGATAGCGATGGTCCTGAAATGTGTCGTCCAGGTACTGCCCGAACCAGCGCTGAAACTCGCCCGCGCTGGTAACGAGAATCGGGATGTCGACCGGACCGCGTTCGGTCGCGCCGATCATGCCGGCCGTACTCGTGGACACGCCTTCGATCGGCTTGGAGCCCGTGTCGACCTCTTCGATGTACACGGCGGGTGCCAGATATTCGGGCATGGCGCTCTCCTTTGGGCGTCTAGCTGACGGTCAAGTCTTGGCGGGACGGGTCGAGGCTGTAATCGGGCACGATTTCCGCCTCGACATGGGCGGCGGAACCGGAATCCTTTGCGGTGAGTTCGATTTTCCCCGCGCGGGTGATCGGCGGCAGGCGGTAGTACCCTTGGGCATCGCTGGTCGCGCTGTAGATTGAGACGCGGTGAAATGCGTGGCGGGTGCCATCGACGAGCCGCACCTGGTGGGAGCCCGTCACCGCGGTCGTGTCGAACAGAAGCACGTCGTCGCCCGACGCTGCGTCGTAATTGAGCGCCCGGGTGAGCGACGGTGCGACCGACTGAAGTCGCCGCACGATCGCATTGCTCCGGTGTAGAAGCTGAAGTGGGTTGTTGATCGTAATGTGCGCCCAGTCGGTCGCCGCGCCGGTGAGCGCGATGTTCGTCACCTCGACGATCTCACGCCGTCCGTCATCGTCGGCATCGATCGCGACGACATCGCCAAGGCCAAGGCCGCCGGCGTCCGAGAAGCGTAGCTGCGTCGTCCCCGGCGGTGCATCGTCCAGAATGGTCTTTGGCGGCATTGCACCGTCGACGGGCCGGTCCTCGAACTCGATCGAGCCGCCCTTGGGGAAATCCGCGTAAATGGGCGGCCACACTGCGCCGATGGGCGGATCCCACGGCGGCGGCGGAAACACTCCGGGCGTCGGCGGCTCCGGCTGAACCGTGGAGCCGGCCGGCGGTACCTCAATCCACAGCTTCGACAGGCGCACCGACGCGTTGGCGAGTGTCGTGATGTTGGCGCCAGAACGCTTCAGCACGCACCCTTCGATCATGACGGGTTCAGAATGAAGCGCGAGCGCCTGATCTGCCGGCAGCGGCTGCACAGCTGATCCGGTTGGGAACGTGATGGTCGGCGCTTCGGCGAGCGTCACCTGGTTCGGTCCCGGACCCGTGGCAGAGATCGTCGCGAGTTCGACACCCGTCGAATCCGGCGTGCTCAGGAGCAGACGCATTCCGACAGTCAGCGCCGCTGCGGAATCGAGCGAAAGCACCGCATCGCTTTGCCCCGTCAGCGACCGCAGTGAACTCTGCAGCGTGACGTCGAGATGCCGCGTCGTGAACCGCGGCGCGCCGGTGTCGAGCGAGATGGTCTGCGAAACTGCGAGCGTGGGCGAGAACGCCTCAGCGGGCTTGCCTTCGATGCCGACCACACCGGCGTCCACGGTACGGATGCTGGCTGACGGCAGTGACTTGGAGAGATCGGCCCATACCGGCGCGAGCGGCGCGCGCCCGGTGGTTTCGTCCGTGACTGTGACGGTCAGGATCGCGGCTTGGCGCCTGCCCGACGAAGGCGGTTCCAGCAGGGAGACAGTGATGGGCACGCCGTCGACGTTGATGATGCGGCGTGCCATCAGCCGTCTCCTACGATGACGGCGAGTTCGGGCAGCATGATTTCGACCGGCGAGATCTTCTCGGGCTGCACGTCGGCATCAACTTTGACGACCGTCACCTCGTAGGACACGGCGAGTTGGAACGATCCTTCCAGTGCCTCCCACACGCGCGACAGCTCGTCGAGCGCCAACGCCTCCAGATGTACGTGGAGCTCTG
>Ga0306920_100007139_pt1 | contig 14673 bp, 10 predicted proteins | sample flu12Cox44000170_FD_204666 | JGI IMG/M metagenome (GOLD analysis project Ga0306920, IMG submission 204666) | Lab enrichment of tropical soil microbial communities from Luquillo Experimental Forest, Puerto Rico - flux4day.12C.oxic.44.000.170 (v2)... | ecosystem: Environmental > Terrestrial >... | reverse complement strand
CATCTGGTCACCTGGGAGGAGCTTAATTAGCGATGACATAAGCGCTTATGAAGCTCTTCCCAGGTGACCAGATGCAGGTTAATTCGATCGTGACAATTAGTCTCCGTACGGCTGTGTATAGGCGGCCAACCACAAGGTGTAGGCATTGCCGAGATCCGGATACTTGGCCGTCATCTTCGCGACGACCTTCTCGCCGCTGCGGCTCGACGCGACCCCCTCGTCGTAGTCGTAGATGTACTGCCGGTTGGCCTCGATCAGGCGCGCAGCGTCATTGTCGGGAGCGGCAGGGTCGGTGTGCCCAGCGATGATCGTTTTCACGCCCAGCTTCTCGACCTCGTTCACCGTGTCGATCCAGTCCATCCGCTGCGCGTGATCGGACTGGTACATCCAAAGGTGGATGCCGTTGTAGACGACGTCGCCGGGAAGAAGTGTGTCGAGCTCGGGGACGTGGACGGCGGTCGAGTCGGCTACATCGCTCTGCCCGAGCTGGAGCACGCGGAGGGTATGGCCCTCAACCTCGAGCTCCGGCTTGTCGAGCGCGACCGGCACTGCTGGGTTCTCGAACAGCTGGTCAGGGAAGAATCCGTTCCAGATCTGCATCCACTCGGGCGTCGTCTGCTCGGCAAGCGACGGGACCAGCTCCGGCAGCGCGGCGGCGCGCGCGTTCGGGAACCTGTCAAGGCCGGTGTTGAGCCCGAAGAAGTGATCCCCGTGCGCGTGGGTGACGTAGACCTCGGTCAGCTGCTTTCCGCTCGTCGCCAACCAGTCAGCTAGCGCCTGCGACTCGCCCTTTGTCACGAGCGCGTCGACCAGCACTCCGTCGCGCTCGCCGGAGATAAGAGTCGCAGTCGACGCCGCAAAGGTCGCTTGACGCCCATCCGGCCAGGCGGGAATCAGGCTCGGAACGAGTCGGTATCCGGAATTGAAGACGTCTAGGTTCAGCACACCCATCAGGTTCCGCTCGTATCGAGGTGATCAGGGTCGGCGCGACTGTCGTTCGCCGCCGCGCGCGTCCAGGGTCGTCCCCGTCGTCTTTTGACTTTCCTCGGCCTTCGTGCTGGTCGTTGAGGTCTTGTCGGCCACGACCTTGAACGCCGCTGCCAGATCGCCTTCTTCAACGAGTACGCGCGCTCCACCCGCAAGCGCGACCGGGAAGGCTCCGCCAGCGTCATCGGCTGCTATCCACGACTCGATCCCCGCCGAGGCGAGCAGTCCCTGAACGACCTCTGCCTCTATCCGCGTGGGGAAGCTGGCTACCGAGCGAAGCATCGTGCTAGCCGAACGTGAACACGTAGGCCTCGACGACGGCGGCGAGGAATGTGATCTCAAGGGTCCTGTCGGTGGTCGATCCGGGCGCGCGAACGAGCTGATAGAGCCGCGGTTGCGCAATGGTTCTGTGGCCTCCTTCGTCACGACCAGGCCCTGGTCCTCGTACTTTTTGGCCCACGCGCGGACATAGCCGAGTGTGCGGAGCCAGTTGATGCACGTGTATGTCCAGAAATCGGTTAGGACGACCTTCCCGCGCAGATCCGCCTCAGTCAGGGGCGCGGAGTTGAGCCAGGCGGTGGCCCCTGGAAGCCAGGCAGGTGACCCTCGACTGGTAGTCCGGCCGTTCCAGCCTTACGTTGCTTGTCGAAGAGGCTCACTTGCGGATCCCGCCTACTTCGAGGACGGCATCGGCGAACGCCGCCGGGGCTTCCTGGGGAAGGTTGTGTCCGATGCCACCCTCGATCGTTCGGTGCGAATAGGTGCCGGAGAACTTCGCGGCATATGCGCTTGGGTCCGGATGTGGTGCGCCGTTGGCGTCACCCTCGAGCGTGATGGCGGGCACGGTGATGACCGGACCTTCCGCGAGTTGTTTCTCCGTCTCGCCGTATCGAGCTTCGCCGTCGGCGAGTCCCAGTCGCCAGCGATAGTTGTGAATCGCGATCGCGACGTGATCCGGGTTCTCGAGGGACGCGGCGCTGCGATCGAAGGTGGCATCGTCGAAGGCCCATTTCGGTGAAGCCGTTCGCCAAATGAGCTTCGCGAATTCGCGCCGGTACTTCTCGTATCCCGCGCGGCCGCGCTCGGTGGCGAAGTAGTACTGGTACCACCATTGCAGCTCGGCCTCCGGCGCCAGGGGCAGCTTGCCGGCCGCCTGGCTTCCGATCAGGTAGCCGCTGACTGCCACGAGGCCGGCGCAACGCTCCGGCCACAGCGCAGCGACGATGTCAGCGCTTCGTGCCCCCCAGTCGAAGCCAGCGAGGATTGCGCTTTGGAGCCCGAGGGCATCGAGAAAGTCGATGACGTCGAGGGCAAGCGCGGCCGGCTCGCCGTTGCGGAACGTGTCGTCTGACACGAACCGTGTGGAGCCGTAGCCACGAAGGTGCGGCACGAGCACCCGACAGCCCGCCGATGTCAACAAGGGGACGGCTTCGACGAAGCTGTGGATGTCGTACGGCCAGCCGTGCAGAAGGACGACAACGGGGCCGTCGGAAGGGCCTGCGTCGACGTAGCCGACGTTCAGCGGTCCGGCGTCGATCTGGCTGAGCGTGCCGAAGGACGCCGCCGCGGGGATCGTGGAGGCCATCTCACGCAACGACGGAGACCGACGCGACCGCCGCCACTGCTTCGAGGATCACGTCCGCCACTGCCTTCGGTTGGGACACCATGATCACGTGCGATCCCTCGACCTCGGTGATCGTCGAGCCGGCCCGTTCCGCCATCGAGCGGACGACGTCGGTGCCCGCAGCCTTGTCACTCTTGGCGAGGACGGTCCAGGAGGGCAGGTGCTTCCACGCCGGCGGCCCGTTCGGCTCGGAGAAGGCCGACTCGGCGACGGGGCGCTGCGTGGCGGCGATCAGCGCCGCCTGCTGGTCGGAGAGATCGCCCGCGAATGCATCGCGCGCTTTCGCCGGGTCGATGTAGAACTCCGCCGCTGACCCGCCGTCCGCCGTCGGATACTGCCGGGGTACGAGCGCGCTGTTCAGGACGCTGTCCTTCGAGTTCGCCTCGGCGGCGCCGAGAGTCTCACCCTCTTCGGGTGCGAATGCGGCAACGTAGACAAGGCCGACGACGTTCTTCGCGTCTGTTGCGGCGTTCGTGATCACGGCGCCGCCGTATGAGTGGCCGACCGCGAGCACGGGCCCGTCGATCTGCTCGAAGACGGCTGCGGTGTAGGCGGAGTCGTGCGCGACCCCGCGCAGTGGATTAGCCGGGGCGATGACGGTTACGCCCTTGCCCTGCAGCCTCTCGATCACGCCGCTCCAGCTCGAGGCGTCGGCGAACGCACCGTGTACGAGCACGACCGTGGGTGTTGCGTCTGACATGTCGGCTCCTTTCTTCAACGCAGCGACCGGAACGCGTTGGCGATCTCGGCTGTGACGAGCTCGGGCTCTTCCCAGGCGGCGAAGTGGCCGCCCCGCTCGACGGCGTTGAAGTAGATGACATTCGGGTAGCTCGCCTCGACCCAGCTGCGCGGCGTCCGCCAGATCTCGCCCGGGAAGGTCGTGAAGGCGAATGGGATCGTCGACGGCGGCAGCGGTTGCCGGCCGGCGGCCGGGGCGTCGGGGCCGTAGGCCTCCCAGTACGATCGGGCGGCGGACGCGCCCGTGCCGGTCAGCCAGTACAGCGTGATGTTGTCGAGGATGTGGTCGCGCGTGAGATTGCCCGAGGGTCGCCCGTCGACGAAGGCCCCGGCGATCTTGTAGTAGGCGTCCGTGTCGTGGTCGATCATCCAGGCTGCGAGGGCGATCGGCGAGTCGAGGAGGGCGTGGCCGATCGTCTGCGGCCGGGTGGCCATCTCGACGAAGTAGCCGTTTCCCGACTTCTGGAAGAGGGCGATCTGCGCCGCCGCCGCGCGCTCCTCCTCGGTGCTAGTCGGCATCGGCCCGTTCAGCGCGGGCACCAAGAGGTTGGTATGGATGCCGATCAGACCCGTGGGCTGCTGGCGTCCCATCACGTCGGTGACGCCGGCGCCGACGTCGCCGCCCTGGGCGACGTAGCGGGTGTAGCCGAGACGGCGCATCAACTTGGCCCACGCCCGTGCCGTCCGATCCAGATCCCACCCGATCTCGAGAGGCTCGCCAGAGAAGCCGTACCCCGGCAAGGAGGGCATGACGAGGTGGAAGGCGTCCCCGCCGTTGCCGCCGTGCGACGTCGGATCGGTCAGCGGGCCGACGGTGTCGAGCAGCTCGATCACCGAGCCGGGCCAGCCGTGGGTCATGAGCAGCGGCAGCGCGTTCTCGCGCGCCGACGTGACGTGGATGAAGTGGACGTCCACGCCATCGATCTCTGTCATGAACTGGGGAAGCGCGTTCAGGCGCGTCTCGACGCGCCCGAAGTCGTACTCGGTCCCCCAGTAGCGGGCGAGCGCCTGCAGGACTTCGAGCTGGACCCCCTGCGAGCGGTCGGCGACCAGCTCCTTGCTCGACCAACGCGTCGCTGCGATGCGCCGGCGCAGATCAACGATCTCCTCTTCGAGATTCTCGACGCGGAACGGGCGAATCTCGGTGCCAGAGGCCGGCTCTTGCGTCATAACGGCCATGTGCCTCCTCCTCGATCTGTGATTGGCGACGTGCTCGTCCTGGTGTCATTTCGTCACTGAGCGGCCAGGCTGCGGGCCGCTCTGTGTTGGGTTCGTAGGCTTCCAGAGCTTGGCTGACAGCCGCGTCCGTCGCGCCCGTAATACCCACTGGTCTGCACGGACCCGGCGCCCACCGGTGTGTCGTGGCTCGGCCCTCAGATCTGGGCTCGTCATACAGCAGGTGGGCACCTGCGAGCTCCGTCCGGAACTAGGTACGGGCAAGCAGCTCGACCGCTTCCGCGTACTAAAGCTCGACCTCGCCGCGGTCGGTCGCCAAGGCGTGCGATCGGGCGTGCATCACGCTGCCCAATCGGACTCTTCGAGCACATACTCGGGACTTGGTCCATCGCTTCCTGCGCGATCTCGGACTGTCGATTCCTGACGGCGGCCTCGATTACCTCCGGTAGCACCCGTCCTGTTGTCCCCGTTGGGAACCAGCATCTCGCCGAGCGGTGGCCCGCCGACGGCTCACCGTGCTCGACGTAGACCTCGTGCAGCGTGTCGTACAGGCCGTTGTTGTCCCGGCAGGCGTGCTCGAGCACGAGACGGGAGCTGCGCGTAGTCGGCCTCCGCGACGAGCGCGGTTCCTCCATTGGTCAAGGCGGTTCTCCTGCGTAGCGGTGCGAGCCATCGAGCGTGGCTTCGTCGACGCCCCTAAGCTGCTCGGACCACTCGCGCGCCGTCATCGACCCTGGTTCGCATCACCCACTGGCCTTGGCCGAGGTGACGTGCTGCGCGAACAGGGTTTTGGCTAATCGCGGACCGGCCGATTCCGCTGAGGAAGTGCGGCCCGAAGCTCGCGGCGCGAGCCGACTTTGAGTTTGGCGTACACCTTGCGGAGATGCCATTCGACGGTGCGTGAGCTGAGGAAGAGCTGCGCGCCGATCTCAGGGCTCGATAGACCGTCGCGCGCGAGCCTGGCGATCTGCTCCTCTTGCGGTGTGAGGTCGTCGCGCGTTTCCGGAGTGCGCTTGCGAACTCTCTCGCCCGTGACGATCAACTCGCGCCGCGCACGCTCAGCAAACGCCTCCATCCCAATCGCGTCGAACATCCCGTGGGCCGTCCGAAGGTGCCTGCGTGCGTCGACCCGTCGCCCCGCACGGCGCAGCCACTCTCCGTAGAGCAGGTGGGCGCGGGCGACTTCAGGCTGAAGCTTGGTTCGCGATAGAACGTCGATCGCGAGGAGGTACAGGCCATCTGCGTCCGAACCGTCGGCCAGCAGCGCACGCGAGCGTGCCTCGATCCCACGCGCGAAGTCGGTGCCGGCAGGCTCCGTCGTTTCGACGAGCCGCTCAAGCGCGCTCTGCGCAACGTCGAGCTGCCCGAGGCGAACGGCGGCCTCGACCAGTTCGGCGAGAGCCCGCTTGTCGACGTAGAACTCGAACGTAGGCGAAGCGGCCCTTTGTGCAGCGACAGCCGCCTCCTCGTAGCGGCCAAGACCGTTGTACAGGACTGCCGCACCCCAGTCCGCATGCGACAGCGCGAAGGATTGGTGTTCAGCCGCCTGCGCTCGGACACGAGCGATCAACGCGCACGTGTTCTCCTCGTTACCTCGCAGCGCCTCGAGCCTCAGTGACGCGAAATCCGCGAAACGACTGCCCGTCACCGCGGCGACCCGTTTGCTCTCGGCGATCGTTGCGCGCGCACCAGCGAAGTCGCCCATCCAAGCCTGCTCCTGAGCCACTCCATTCAGCTGAAGCGGGAGCGCCGCGAGGGCTCCCGCATCGCGGAGAGTCTGAACGGACCGGGCGACGATCGCGCGCTCCAACTCGTCGTCCCACATGATGCTGGCGGGCGCGGGGGCGAGCCATCCCCACCTGATGGTGATCTCGGCCGGAAGATCGAGGACAGCCTCTTTGGCGCGTTTGAGCGCCGGTGCAGCGGCGACGTAGCCGTCGATGGCCAGCTGCGCAAGGGCGTCGAGGAGCAGGTCGAGCGGAAGCGGCTGGCCGACGCGTGCCGGAAGCGCACGGATCGAGTGGCAGATTTCCCGGAGGACATGCGGTCCCGCGTACTTTCCCGATACGATCGCCGCCGCCCACGCGTTGAGGTAGGTCTCCCGAGAGAGCTGCAGGTCGAACGGTTGGAGCTGTTGCGCGGCCGTCAGAAGCAGCGATGCAGCGTCGCTGCGAGGGCCTGAGGCAAAGGAGAGATGACCGCGCACGAGAGCCACCCGCGCTCGCTGGAACTCGTCAAGCGGTCCTGTCTCCGCCGTCGTAAGGAGCTCGAGCACCGCGCCGAACGCTCCCGCCTGAAGGCTCACTTGCGCCGCTGCCAACGCACGCTCAGCACGCGACACCGGGTTCTCTGTCAACACCGCAGCACGTTGCAGGAAGGCAGCGCTCGCTGCGATGCCGCCACGAGCTTGGGCACGGCCAGCGGACTGCTCCAGCTCGAGGGCCACGTCGTCGTCGGGGCGACCGGCTGCCGCCGCGAGGTGCCACGCACGTCGATCCGGATCGGCTTGCCGATCAGTGGCCTCCGCCAGTGCCAGGTGCACACGCCGGCGCTGCCCGGCTGGTGCGGACCGGTAAACCGCAGAGCGAACAAGCGGATGTCGAAACCGGACCGACTCGCTGATCGTGATCAGACCGTCGGTTTCGTCTCCGGCGGCGGGCTCGATGCCGAGCCGTTCACCGGCGTGCCAGACGAGCAACGGGTCGCCGACCGGCTCCGCGGCGGCGACGAGCAACAAGAGTCGAGCGCGATCCGACAACGCTCCTAGCCGACGTTCGAAGCTCTCCTCGAGACGCTCCAACAACGTCCGCCGTGGAGCGTTCAACATCCCGAAGCCGCCCGCAAGCTCGGTGACGGTCAGACCGCGAGGAAGCTGGAGCAGCGCGAGTGGGTTTCCTTTCGTCTCGGCGACGATGCGCTCACGCACGGTCTCGTCAAGCGGAAACGGCAGGGCCGATCGCAAGAGCGCGCGGGCTTCTCCGTTCTGGAGGCCGAAAACTTCGAGCTCCGGGAGCCCGCGGAGATCGCCTGGGACACTGCGCGCGGCGAAGAACAGGCCCACCGACTCGGCAAACAGACGTCTCGCGACGAACGCAAGAGTTCCGGCTGACGCTTCGTCGAGCCACTGTGCGTCGTCGACGATGCAGATCAAAGGCCGCTTCTGGGCCGCTTCCGACAGCAGCGTCAAGATGGCCAGTCCGACAAGAAATCGATCAGGCGGCGAGCCGAGCGCCAGTCCGAAAGCGACCGCTAGCGCGTCGCGCTGCGGCGGTGGGAGCCGTTCCAGAGCGCCGAGCAGGGGCGCGCACAGCTGGTGCAACGAGGCGAAGACCAGCTCCATCTCAGACTCGACACCCGTGGCCCGCAGAACCCGGACATTCACGGCCGACGCGGCGACGTAGTCGAGGAGCGCCGTCTTGCCGATGCCAGCCTCGCCGTGGACCACAAGCGTTCGGCTCCCGCCGGCACGCACCGCGACGACCAAGTCGTCAAGCGAGGCGCACTCCGAACCACGCCCGCGCAAACCCGCCGGCTCGGGTGCCGCTTCATCGCCTGACATCGCGTCTCCGATCCTAGTTCAGCCGCGAAGGCGGCCTTCGGCACGCCACCCGTGTGTGTCAACCAAGGGCAACTCACGGGCGCGAACTTGAGCCGGACGGGGTTCGACGGGGGACCGGGTTAGTTGAGGGGCTTGACCTGGCCTACGGGGCGCTCGGCGCTCACGTTGCGCGCCATGAACTCGGCGTCGCTGGCCGATCCGGGAGTACTACACGGTCGCCGACACCGACACGCCGGACAGCTCGGCGTGGCGACCGAGATCGGCTGCCGATCTTGAGTACCGGGGAGCGAGCGTGAGCTACGCGCCAGAAGCCCGTCCGGCGACCTGGTTCAACGTGACCGCTCGAACGGAGCAACGGCCACGAAGCGCTCGCTGGCGCTGAAGGCGTAATCCGTCGGCGCACGCCCCGTTGTCCGACACCGGTCTGCCTTCGTCAGCAGCATCTCGGTCGCGACGCCGACTTCCCCGCTCAGCGCGGAAGGCGCGTCCGACGCCAGCGAGCGCTCCACGGCCGAGCTCGGCGCTAGCCAGGAGTCTGGACGTTGCAAGCATGTGAGCAGCAGCCATCCCGCCGGCGGTCGCGCTGCTGATATTGGACAAAGGCAGCCACGCGGACACTGTCGGCGCTGGATACGTGCGCGAGCACGAAGGCAGGTGTCGGGCCGGCCCTCGTCAGCGACGTGCTTTTCGCCACCTGCAGGGTCCAGCATGACTCGGCTCGCCGGTCCCCGACGACGACGGGCGAGGAGTACCCCGTTAATCCGAAAGCGGGGTGCGCGACACGCTTCCCGCAAAATTCGGAAGCGGGGGACCTCGCGCGACGAGGCCCAACCTGCTTAGCGCGGAAAGCGAGCTACGACGCGGTGCTCCACCAACGGCCGACAACGAGTCGAGCGCCTCGCCACAGAGCGGTTGGGAGCTCCCAAGTGCTTCGGGGCTGGAGGCTGTCCGCGTGAGGGGGTCGCCCGCCGGCCATGGATGGCCGGCGGAGCGGGCATGGACGCGGGCAGCGCGGCAACGCTCATGGCGCAAACCGTGTCCCGAACCATGAGCGTTATTCAAAACCCCAGGTGATAGAGAAGAAGAAAAGTCCGCGGGCGGCATCGAATGCGTCATCGTAGGTCGAGTATGGGCGGCGGTAGTCGGAATGGAATATCTTCCGGTTCTTGAAGTGAGCGACAAGCCTCTCGACCGGCGCTCGGAATGACGCGATCTGGGAATTGTATTCCTTGTCGGACATGGTTAGCTCGCCGCCCTGCGGCTTCTTCTTCGGTGTTACCAGACCGCTGCCCTGGTAACGCTTGTCGCCGAACCCGCCGCCGGATTCCTTTACAATACTGTCGGCCCCGGTCTCCCTGAAAGCCTTTGCGTCGTGAGTCTTGCCGGGCAGCGGGCCCGATATCCAGACGGCGGACCCGTCGAGTAGAGATATCAATTGCGTGTTGAAGCCCGTCGTCTTGTGCTTCTTGTTCCACAACTCCCGGTGCTCCTCATAGGACCAGCAGGGCGTCAGCGTACCGTCTACCAGGATAACCCGGCCCTTCACGACCTCGATGGCATCGGCTGCGGACGGTACGAACTCCTCCAGCACCGATTTCACCAGCGGCACGAGAACCGCCAGGTAGCGGGAAATGGTGGACTGTGACGTGTCCCGGATATCACCGATGAATTCCTGCGTGGCATTCTGACGCAGATACATGCAGGCTGCCTCGACCGCCTTGTACAGCCGCAGGGATTTAGGCCGACCGGTAGGCATAATCCAGGGCGCGTCAAGCACGTCATTCACTCGGCGGACAAGTTCTTGCATCTGCGTGAGGATCAGGCCGGTGGTACGATAGTAGCGCAACGGTTCTCCTCGGCTTGAGAATTCTTTGGTCGGAACTCTCAATTCCTTTCAGGAGAGCCGTTGCTCTTTAATTATGGACCACGGCGTGTCGCGCGATTTCTCAGGTATGCGCGCTGTGCACGTAACTGCCCTGAAAAAAGAGGTTTTGAATAACGCTCCATGCCTGCTCAGCCCGCCGAGTACACCGGCAAGGAAGGCTGATGCTGTGTACTTCTTGGCCCTGATCGCGGTGTGACCGTATCGGCCCACAATGGCTGCGAAATCGTCAGAGCACTGCAGCGCGTACGCTCGTTCCGCAACACCGTATTCGATCCATTGTCCCCTGTATTGCGTGATCGCCGCAGGCAGTTCAGTCGCCAAGCCGAGTTCTGCCGCATAACCCTCGATGCCCGGCAACCCGTCCGGCTGCGGCACATGTAGCCAGCTGTGGGGGCCACTTTACGGATGGCCCCCCGTTCGCGTGCACGTAAAAGACAGCGAACCATCGCTATTGCCTGTGGGGACTCCCTGAATATCTTCGTCGCCATGGAACGGGCATACCTGTCTGAAAATTGCCATGATCACGATTTCCTTGTCGCGAACACACGTAGAAGGGCGCTGACTGGCCTACTCGTATTGACCTTACCCGGGCCACAAGGCCAGCAGAGGGCACAACTCACTCTTCTGCCGCGAAGCGGGCTTGTTGCCAGAGGGCCGCAGTCCGCGACTGCTGATCCGCGCCGCGCTTAGCGGGCGGTTTCTGGTGGTGGCCAGTCGCCGGGCAGTTCGCCTAGCCGCCTGGCGTAAGCGGCCGGGTCGGGCTGGCGGTGTTCCTTGAGCGCCGCGTGGACGTCCTCGGTGACCAGCGCGGCGATCATGTGCATGATGTTGTGCCAGTCATAGCCCAGCCCGGCGAGGCGCTGCACCGTCTGCCATGCCTCGGGCGGCTCATCGGCCAGCAACTGGTTCGCCACCACCTGGTGCATAGCCACGTGCAGCCTCGGATTGACGGCCCGGCCGTCGACGATCACGTCATTCTCACTGTGCAGCGCGTCTGCGAACTCCGGGTGCAGCGCCTCGATCAGCATGGCGCGGTCGTCCTCGTCGCCCGGGTCCAGCAGCTCCAAGTCGAGCCCCTGGTAGGTCCCATGCGCACGGGGAAGCGCCCAAGACCGCCGGTCGCCCAGTTCAGGCTCGTCGAACCAGCAATCCGGCGCCTCCTCCTCGGACCCGGAGGTTTCGCCACCCGCCGGCACCGCCGCCAGGTGCGGCCCGCCCCGGCGCGGGCCTGGCCGCCTGAGCTGCTGGCGGCGGCCACGACCGGGCGGGCGGCCACGGCTTCGCGGACTCATCGCGCCATTCTCCCAGCGCTGGTCGGCCGTGTCATGCGGCAGCTCACGTCCTTAATGTCGGCGCGCGCTGCTCCGGCGGTCACCTACCGTGAAGGCCCCCGGTCCGATAACCGCCGTTCTGGATGCCTACGGGGCTAAGACGACCGTGTTTGTGGCGCATAGATGTGGATGCTCGGCTCGATCTAACGATGCGGCCGTCACCCTGCCTGCCGGTGCCGTGGGCCGGGGAAGTGGCTAGATCTGGCCGACGCCGAAGTCGGGCATCTGTTCCGGGGCGGGAATGGCGGGAGGGGCTGGCGTGCCGCCTTCTGGCCCGGCATCCTCAACAAGCCGTTACGGTCCTGCTATGCACCTGGTTTAGAACGGACCCGTGCCTTCCCCAGATCCGGCTCCGCGGTGGTTGCCGGGGAACCGTAGGCACCATCTGGATGCTGGTTCGCCGGCTGGCCGGCCGGTGTTCTATCGGCGGGCCAGCGGCCTGGATGGCCGTCACCGAGGGCGCCTGCACCGTCGGCCAGCGGTGGTGGCCCTGGCCGCCGCGGTCATCGCCGGGGGTGTTGGCATTGGCGTGGTGTTTGTGGCGGGGCCGAACCAGGTGACCGGCGTACCGCGCCCCGGGCCGTCCGCCCGCGCGGTTGCCGCGCCCCGGCTCGTCCTGCGGCTGCCGGCGACCATTACCGTTCGCGGGCGCAGGCCGTATCTGGCCTGGCCGGTTTCGGGCCAAGCCGTCGTGACGATCCCGGGCATCGGGTCGCTGGGATCGTCGGGGCCGGTCCGTACACCGCAGCCGATCGCCAGTCTCGCCAAGGTCATAACCGGCTACGTGATCCTCGCCGATCACCCGCTGGCCGCAGGCCAGCCGGTGCTCACCGTGACTGCTGCCGAGGCGGGCGCGTACCAGGCCGAGCTAGCAGCCAATGAGTCCCTGATCCCGGTCCGGGCCGGCGAACGGCTAACCGAGCGGCAAGCGCTCGAGGCGCTGCTGCTGCCCTCCGCTGACAATATCGCTCAGATCCTGGCGCGCTGGGACGCCGGAAGCCGGGCCGCATTCGTGCGCAAGATGAATGCCGCCGCCGCCAGGCTGGGCATGCGCCACACCCGGTACACCGATCCTTCCGGCTATGCTCCCTCCACCGTCAGCACCGCTCCCGACCAGGTCAAACTGGCCGAAGCCGCGATGCGCGATACCGCGTTCGCCGCGATCGTCGCCGAATCGGCCGCGACCGTACCGGTCGCCGGCCTAGTGCACAACCGCAACACGCTGCTGGGAACCGACGGCGTGATCGGCATCAAGACCGGATCGGCCACCTACTCGGGAGGCTGCCTGCTGTTCGCGGCGGTACGCAGAATCGCCAGCCGGAAGGTCACGCTCTACGGAACCGTCCTTGGCCAGCCCGGCGACCTGACCACCTTGCTGCCGAACGTCATGACAACGAGCCAGCGGCTGATCGCCACCGCCGAGAACGCGCTGACCAGCGACACGGTGGTGACAACCGGGCAGACCGTCGCGGAAATGATCCAGCCGGGCCGACCGGCACGGCGGCTCACCAGCCCGCGCGACCTTACCGTGATCGGCTGGCCCGGTCTTTCCTTCGATCTCGCGGTGACGGCGAAGGCCGGGCGCATCGGGCTGACCCTGACCAACTCCGGTACCCGGGGGACCAGCCGATCGCCGTAGCCTTGACCCCGCGTCCGCCCGGTTAGGAACAACGCTGGCCGCAGGACAAAGTCAGGCCCCGGCGACCGTTACAGACAGGGCGCGGCCGAAGGTCGACATCAGGCCTGCCGAGCGGGTCCTAAGAACGGATCACACGCGCGATCTCACGGCGCCCAGAACGGGACGATATGCGCCACTGCCGCACGAACTCGCATAGCTCATTGACAAATGCATACTCGGCAGGGGGCGCGGGACCCGGCCCGGAATCGGATCACAGTTTGTAACCCGCGCTGATCTGCGGCAATGCGCAAGTATCCGCCGTTCGGCGCTGGATCTCAACGCTCCCCGCATGCGCGCCAAGCGATGCATGTCGGGCAGTCTTGCGTCCAGTCGCGGTACCGGTGGCCATTCGTGTCGGCAGCGCCGCGCGGTCGGTATGGCACCGCCGAGGCGGCGCGTCGGCTGCCGCCGCCCGTCCGCCGAGGTACGCCCCTGACCAGCGATGACCTCATGATCCTGCACGCAGGTGTACGCGCCGCCCTGGTACCGGGACCGATGGGGCACTGCTTCCTGCCGGAAGCAGAGGCGAAACCTGCCCGTCTTAACGAGGCGCGGCAGCTCAGGATGTGACCTTGCCCGCGCGGTGCGGCAGCTTCCAGCCCGGCCGGACGAAGTGGCAGGTGTAGCCGTCGGGGTAGTTCTCCAGGTAGTCCTGGTGCTCGGGCTCGGCCTCCCAGAACGGCCCGGCAGGTGATACCTCGGTGACCACCTTGCCCGGCCACAGGCCGGAGGCGTCGACGTCGGCGATGGTGTCCTCGGCGGTCTGCTTCTGCGTGTCGCTGAGGTAGAAGATGGCCGACCGGTAGCTGGTCCCGATGTCGTTGCCCTGCCGGTTCAGCGTGGTCGGGTCGTGGATCTGGAAGAAGAACTCCAGCAGGTCCCGGTAGGAGATCTTGTCTGGATCGAAGATGATCTCGATCGCTTCGGCGTGGCCGCGGTGGTTGCGATAGGTCGCATTCGGCACATCACCGCCGGTGTAGCCCACCCTGGTCGAGATCACGCCGGGGAGCTTGCGGAGGAGATCCTGCACGCCCCAAAAGCAGCCGCCGGCCAGGATGGCCTTCTCGGTCGTCATGATGTACTCCCGGTATCGTGGGCGGGCCCGAACAGCATCCGGTAGCCGCCGTAGCCTCGCCTTCCAGGTTATGGCCTTTGAGCCGGTCGGCCTTAGCCCAGCCTTAACCCCCATTGGGCGGGTACACGGGTCGACCATTGGAGCCGCTGAGAATGCGATCGCAGCCCGCATACCCGCCGTTCTGGGCAGCGGCCTCGACGGTGGGTTGACTGTCCGTGCTGCACCCGAATGGTTGTTCTGTGCCAGCTAGCCGAGCCGTTTCGCTTGGCAAGTTAGTGGCGGGCAGTTCGCGATGTCGTCGTGCTGCGGCTGGGGCCGGCGCTGACCGGCGGGAGGCCTGGGGGGCAGCTGGCCAGCGCTGGCGTCATCGCCGCGGCGTCCCCTGGCCGCTGCGCTCTGCCTGCAGGCAGGGGTTAGCGGCCGGGGGCAGCTGGCGGTGTCAGTAGCCGTAATTGTGGGCGGGCGGCGTGGCCGCCGGCGCCGGGGAGGTGGCGATCGGGGTCAGGCCAGGGGTGGCCACGAAGAAGTTCTGGACGCCCTGGCCGGTCACCTGGCCGGCGTGGTCGCTGGTGAAGGTGTACAGCAGGTGGCCGTTGTAGGCGACCTGGTGGCCGTGGGCG
>Ga0306920_100007136_pt1 | contig 14676 bp, 14 predicted proteins | sample flu12Cox44000170_FD_204666 | JGI IMG/M metagenome (GOLD analysis project Ga0306920, IMG submission 204666) | Lab enrichment of tropical soil microbial communities from Luquillo Experimental Forest, Puerto Rico - flux4day.12C.oxic.44.000.170 (v2)... | ecosystem: Environmental > Terrestrial >... | reverse complement strand
CGATACCAACGCCTTGATCGGTACGAACACAATGTGATCGGTCGCAGGAAAAGATCGCTGCGGACGATCATCTGATAGCGGCACTGCCAATGTTGAGGAATGCGTTGGCTTGACATTGCGCCTCTTTCAACTGGCGTCCGGTCGCGGCGTGATTCGCAGCCGGTAGTGCGGCGCCCAATCTGCATCATCAGCGCTTTTCTCATCTTGCTGGGACAACGTCCTTCCGCAGTGGTCGACGCCGCGCGATGAACTCAAGGAGTGTCAGGCCTACTCTGCCTACAATCTAAGGAAGTATCTTTATATAAGATAAATCTACGGAAGTATACCGAGGGATAATTTTCAAGCTATTTTTACAAAACGAACCCAACTTTTTGCTGCAAAATCATTTGCTTAGCCGAGAGCCCCTATCGCCCTGCCGTCGCATTTTGACCTTGCCCCTGCTGCCGCGGAGCGCAACCATCGCCGATCGAAGAGTATCCGTTCGAGCTTTGCGAGAGGCCTCATGACCAGACTGACCCGTTTTGCGGTTGCACCGTTGCACACCATGACCCGCCGCCTCGCCGACGTTGCCTCGGGGCGCCTCTCGCCCGATCTTGTCGTCACCGACGCGCGCGTGCTCTCGACCTATTCGGAACGCATCCATAAAGGCAGAGAGGTCTGGATCGCGGGCGGCCGCATCGCAGCAGTGAAGCCTGCGGGCGCCGCGCGGAAAATCTGGGGCGATGTTGCGCTCTATGACGCCGCCGGCGGCATCGTCGCGCCGGGGCTCGTCGATCCCCACATCCACATCGAATCCTCGATGGTGACGGCCTGCGCATATGCCGAGGCCGCGCTGCTCAACGGCACCACCACGATCTTTTGCGACAGCCACGAGATCGGTAACGTCATGGACGTCGCCGGCGTCGAGGCGATGCTCGAGGATGCGCGTGAAGCGCCGCTCTCGATTTTTCTGACGGTGCCGTCGACAGTTCCGGCAACCTCCGCCGCGCTCGAAACCGCGGGTGGCGACCTGACGTCGGACAAGATCGCGGGGCTGTTCGACCGCTGGCCGGAGGCTGTCGCGCTCGGCGAAAAGATGGATTTCGTGCCGGTCACCATGGGCGATGAGCGCAGCCACGCCATTCTCGCAGCCGCCCTCAAGCGCGGCCGCCCGGTGTCGGGTCATGTTTATGGCCGCGAATTCGTCGCCGCCTATGCCGCAAGCGGCGTCACCGACACCCATGAAGCGATCGACCGCGACATCGCCGACGACCTGCTCGATGCCGGGGTCTGGGTGTTCCTGCGCGGCGGACCGCCGACCACGCCCTGGCACAGCCTGCCGCAGGCGATCCGCACCATCACCGAGCTTGGCGCCTCGCACAAGCGTACCGCCGTGTGCACCGACGATCGCGACGCCGATGATCTCTTCCTGTTCGGTCTTGACTGGGTGGTGCGCGAGGCGGTGAAAGCCGGGTTGTCGCCGGAACAGGCGTGGTCGATGGGCTCGCTGCATGGCGCGACGCGTTTTGGCATGGAGGGTGATATCGGCGGCCTCGGCGGCGGCCGGCGCGCCGACCTCGTCCTGATGGACGACAATCTGAAGCCGCAATGCACCTGGTATGGCGGCGAACTCGTGGTCGAGCACGGCAAGATCACGCCACGGCTGGATTCCGCGCTGTCGCAGCGCTACCAGTACCCGAAGGCCGCCTACGCCACGGTGAAGCTGCCCTCCCAGCTCAAGTTGACGCCGGCGATGCCAGCAAAGGCCTGTACCGTCAACGCGATCAGGACCGCGCTGCCAGGCATCACGCTGATTCACGAGAAAATCAGAATCGAGCCCGCCAAGGACTGGCCGACCCTGTTTGAACGCCATGGTCTCTGCTTTGTGACGGTCGTCGAACGTCACGGCAAGTCGAACGGCAATGTCGCTTACGGACTGCTCAGCAATTTCGGCCTCAGGCGCGGCGCGGTCGCTTCAAGCGTCGGACACGACAGCCACAACATCGTTATCGCCGGAACCAACGAGGCCGACATGCAGGTCGCGCTGGCCGCGATCAAGGAGAAGCAGGGCGGCGTTTGCGTCGTCGCGGACGGCCGGGTGCGGGCGATGGTGCCGCTGCCGATCGCAGGCCTGCTCTCGGACAAGAGGATCACTGAAGTCGCCGAGGAGGTGAGGCAACTCAAGGTCGAATGGGTTGAGGCCGGCTGCACCATACCCTATATGGGCTTCAACCTGATCCCGCTCTCGGTGATCCCGGAAATCCGCATCACCGACAAGGGACTGGTGCTGGTGCCGCAGATGGAGCTTGCGCCGCTTTTCGAATAGAGCGCAATCGGAAACTCGCTCGGGCACCCGGTAGCGGACCTTGGATGCTCGCTCATGAGAGCCGAGGCCAGAGTGGGAGCGCGACCGCGTCCTGCTCGCTCGGCGATCACGCCCGCTTGATATTTCTAAAACGCATTTTATTGGGGGAGAGCGAAAAACGCTCCTATGTTTCCCGTACTCCTATGTTTTTCGTATACGGAGAAACGGTCATGACGAAATTCGGATTGATTGGAGCGGCTGCACTTTCGCTTCTGCTGGCGACCCCTGCGATGGCGATGCACCATCATCATCACCATTACTTTCACCTTAGCGCGCTCAAAGTTTACTACGGCTCAACTTACGGAGCCTACGACTTCTACCGCGGTTACGACTTCGCCCGCAGAGACACTTTCAACTAGTGTGGCGGTTCAGAAGTCCGCACTATTGCTGCCGCGAGTCCGGCACCTGGACTCCTGAACCAAAGCCGCACTGGATCCGATAAGTTGCCAGTGTCCTGTCGCCTGACGATGGCGAGATGGAACTGCGGCAAACGAGCATCGATGGCAAATGGGGACGCGCGTTCGCGTCGCGATTAGAGCAAAGCCACTCTCATCCGGGTGTTCACGTCCTTTCACCGGATTTTACATCTAACCGATTGAGAGCACCGCGCTTTTCCCAAGCCCTGCCGCATCGTGGGAAAGCTGGCAGCAGAGTTAGCGAGAGCGCATCAAAGAGATCACAACGGCTCGCGTACGCCCAAGCCCAGCATGAAGCGCTCCCGGATCTGCACGGGATCGCGGCGGGTCGTGGCGGTCCCCGGCTTGTCATCGATGCGAACGCCGATCAGCGTCGGCTCGGACGCGGCGAGAGATCGATCGATCAGCCGCTCGAAATCCTCTTCGTCGGCAGCCCATGCGCTGTTGGCCAGTCCCGAACTGACGGCGATCGCGACGAGATCGGCCACGGCTGCGGCCGGCGTCGGTTGGGCGCCGGTGATCTGGTAGATGCCGTTGTCCATCACCAGCATGGTGAGGTTCTTCGGTTTGAGCGTCGCAATGGTCGACAGGCAGCCCAACTGCATCAGCAGCGAGCCGTCGCCTTCGAGCGCGAAAACACGCCGGTTCGGCTGCGCCAGCGCAACCCCAAGCGCGATCGGGAAGGCAAGGCCCATGCTGCCCAGCATGTAGAAATTTTGCGGGCGATGGCCGGCCGCCCACAGATCGAAATTGGTGTTGCCGATCCCGCCAATCACGGCCTCTTCATTCGTCAACTTCGAAATGAGCCGCGAGGTGATGTCGAAACGGTTCATCACCTTGGTGTTGCGGGCAGGGGCTTCTTCTTCGCTCGTCATGCGCTCGCTCACTTATCGAAGACCTTGCCGCCGGTCAGAAGCGGCGAGAGGATCAGCGCCACCGGCGCCTGCGTGGTGAGTGCCTGCTTGATCGATCGGTCGGCGATGAACTCGAGTTCATCAAGCCGCGTCACGGTGTGGTGCTCCATCGCAAGCGAGTCGAGTACCGGGCGCATGGTGCGGCAGACCAGCGCCTGCCCGTAGTTGAATTCACCCAGCGTGCCGCGCTCGGACACGAACATGATCAGCGGAATCTGGTAGGGCATCGCGAGCGAGGCCAGCACGTTGGCGAGCGTCGCAAAGCCGGACGTCTGCATCAGCACCGCGCCGCGCATGCCGCCCATCCAGGCGCCGGAGACGATCCCGACCGCTTCTTCCTCGCGTGCGGTCGGAAAGGCAGTGAAGAACGGATCGGCGTGAATTTCCCGGATCAATCTCGTCAGCACGCGATCGGGAACGTAAGTCACGAGCCTGACGTGGTTGCGCTTGAGCGTCTGCAGCACGATGTCGTGCCAGGCCTTCTCACCCGACGCGCTCGGCGACATTTGTCCGTCTGAGGCCGCCACAAGCTGCTCCTTCAATTTCGCCAGAGCCTTTACCCGGGCGACATGATTGCGAACTTGGGAAAACTTGACGTGATCGGCGGGATTGTCAACATGCCCCGATCGTCGCCGTGATCCGCGCGAGCTAGCTAGCGGTCTGATTCTGAACCAAAGGACCACTAGCAACTACTAGATTCTGGCGGAGTTTAGGATTTGACATTCGCTTTAAGAGCATGCGGCCAGGGTTGGTAGCGAATGTCAAATCCACTCCACTAGGCTAAAGGATCGTGTCATAAGAATTAACAATCATCTTGGGAGGGCGCCTTGAGGCGATGGTTCTTGCGCGGCTGCTTGCAGAAGCCTTGGCTGCCGACAGTCGCAGCAATATTGGCGATGTTCGCTGCCGGCAATGTCTCGGCGCAGGCACCGTTTCCTTCCCGGCCCGTGCATATCTACGTGCCCTATTCGGCTGGCGGCGGGGTCGATATCCTGGCGCGCACCTTGGGTGATGCGGTCTCAAGGACATGGGGCCAATCGGTCGTGGTCGAGAACCGGCCGGGGGCGGGCGGCGTCGTCGCCTCGCAGGCACTCGCGGCGTCGGCCCCCGACGGCTATACCCTGATCGTGGTGGCAAGCGGTCACGCCACCAATCCGCTTCTGTATGCCAAAATTCCGTACGACACCTTCAAGGCTTTCATGCCGATTTCGCTGTTGGCCTCATCGCCCAACATTCTTTTGGTGCGCGCCGATTCACCGTTCCGGACGCTTGGCGACATGATCGCGCAGGCGCGCGCCAAACCCGGAAGCCTGTCCTTCGGTCATGCCGGCAACGGCACATCGACGCATTTGGCAGGAGAACTTCTCAAGAGCCTCGCCAGAATCGACATCGAGGCCATCTCGTACAAGGGTGGCGCGCCCGCGATCAACGATCTGCTCGGCGGACAAATCCAGATGTCGTTCAACAACGCTCCCGAAGCACTCGGACAACTGGAGGCGGGTACGCTGCGCGCGCTGGCGGTCACGACCGCTGCGCGGAGCCCGTTTCTTCCCGATGTGCCTGCGATTGCCGAGACCGTGCCCGGTTACGATACGGAGGTCTGGTGGGGATTGCTCGGGCCCGCTGGCATGCCTCCTGAACTCGTCAGAAAACTCTCGCACGATTTCATTGCGGCATTGAACAGTGCGGAGGTCACGGAGCGGCTCGCCAAGCTCGGCGCGTCGCCCATCGGCACCTCGCCGGAAGCATTCGATGCCAGGATTCATGCCGACTACGAAAAATGGGGCCCGGTCATCAAGGCCGCCGGCATCAGGGCCGAATGACCGGGATGTGCGCCATATCTCGTATCCCGCCAACTTGCATGGTTTTGAGAAACGAAAGTACCTCGATGATCTCCATCAACAACAAGCGTGTGTTCTACGTCAAACATCTCGCCAACGATATTTATGCCGACATCTTGAGGGCGCGGCCCGATGTCCGGCTCGACCGGCTCGAGAATGAAAGCCCCGACGAGGTTTCCGCACCGATCCTGGCCGCAGCGCATGCCTACCAGGTCGGCGCGGCGCGCGATGAGCTGGCGAGACATTTCCATGTCGATCAGGATTTGCTCAGGCGCGCACCGAACCTCTTGATCGTTTCCTCCAATGGCGCCGGCTACGATCCAGTCGACGTTGAGGCCTGCACGGCCGCCGGCGTGGCCGTGGTGAATCAGTCCGGCGGCAACGCCCATTCGGTCGCCGAACACGCGCTGGCGATGCTGATCACGCTTTCGAAGCGGATCATCCAGGCCGATCGTGCGATCCGGCGCGAGGCCAATGTCAACCGCAACGCCTTGATCGGCACGGAAGTGCAGGGCAAGACGATCGGCATCATCGGGCTTGGCAATGTCGGCCGCCGCATCGCCGCGCTTTGCAAGGGCCTGCTTGCCATGAACGTCCTCGCCTACGATCCCTATCTGTCGGCAACGGAAATGGCCGAGCGCGGCGGCGAGAAGGCTGCACTCGACGAATTGCTGCGCCGCTCCGATTACGTCTCGATTTCCTGCCCGCTAACGAAGGAGAGCCGCGGCATGATCGGTGCGCGCGAATTCGCGCTGATGCAGCCGCATGCCTATTTCATCACCACCGCGCGCGGCTTCATCCATGACGAAGCGGCACTGGAGGCGGCCTTGCGCGACAAGCGTATCGCGGGGGCGGGCCTCGATGTTTGGGCCAAGGAACCTCCGCCGCCCGATCATCCGCTGCTGCAGTTCGACAATGTGCTGGCAAGCCCGCATACGGCGGGAGTGACCCGGGAAGCGCGGGAGAACATGGCAAGGATCGCCGCCGAGCAAATGCTGGATGCGCTCGACGGCAAGCGGCCGCCGCGCCTCGTCAATCCGCAAGTCTGGCCGGCTTATGTCGGGCGTTTCGAGCGCAGCTTTGGATTCAGGCCGGGCTAGTGCCGCCTATATGAAGTTCCTGCAGCAAAGCGCCGAATTCGATCCGGGAACTTCAAATAGCGGCACTAGAATCAATATGTTCGCCAGTGCCCACGACTTTCCGAACGTGAGAGTGAGTGCCGAACACGAACTTCGGAAAAATGGGCATTAGCGATCCGACCTTCGCTTCCCGTTTCGGCCCGGTTTTGCCCGATGTCGGTCGAAGAAGATTTTCTTCGCCGCGCCCGCCATCGCAGCAATGAATCTGCTGCCATGTCGGCATAGACGGCCGCAGCGTTGCTATTTTCACCGCGGGCTCGACACGGGCACGGCGGATGCCCATACGTTCCGTTACCCCGCCTTGGCCGAATGCCTCGGCCGACACGGCAGGAATGATCGACATGCGCCGCCTGAATTCATTGTTGCGTTCCACCAGATGGCGGATAGGACGCCGGCTGGCCGAGATCGTCGCTATCGCGGCCGCAAGCCTGCCGGCCGCGGGCGTGTAGACCGATCCCGTATGGGGGCGCCGGAGGCGCGTGTCGCCGCGTTTTTGACGTTCTTCGAAACTACAGAAGCGCGCCTTGCGAACGTCGGCATTCGTCCGGCATTGTCGAGGGTGGTTTCGAAGGACGATGCGGCGTGCAAGAATTATCAAATCTCATCCCCCGACCAAAACCGCTGGGCTGGCTGCTGGTCGTCGGTGCGCTTTGTCTTTTCAGCGGCTTGGCAGCGCACGCGCAGAATCTCGATCAGGGCAAGTCGGGCCCACGCCTGTTCGCCGATAGCTGCGCCACGTGTCATCGGAGCGTCCGCGGCCTCGCCAAGGGACGCTTCCGCCTCTCGCTCTTCATGTTCCTGAAAGATCATTACGCAACGAGCTCAGGCACGGCCTGGGAACTCGCTTCGTATCTGGAGTCCGTAGATGTTCCGCAGCGGGGCCGGTCGCGTTCAGCCGCGGCGAATCGGCCGTCTCCCACCGCCGGGACGGCGGGACCCGCGATTCGTCCGCCGCTGCCGGTGCCCTCGCAATAGCGCGCGGCGGCGTATCCGCACGGGCAGATGATCCCGACGCATGGCGCGCAGGGCGGTCAGGAAGCGGCGACGGAATTGAGCCGCAATGTCATCCAAGTTTCGGGCTACTTTCGCCTCCGTACTGATTCGGCGAGTGAATGCGGGCGTTGAGGATATTTGCCGAGGATATTGCGATGGCATTTTTCAAGCGAGAGATTAGTCCGGTCGAACGATTCGAGACTGTGCTCAGGGAGAAGCAGGCCGCGCGGCAGAAATTGGCCGATCGGGTCAGCCTCGCTGAAACGGTGGTTCGCGAAAAACGCGCGGCGGCCGAACGCCTGGCGGTGATTGGTGCCGATGATGTCAAGCTTGGTCGGGCTGAAGCGAACCTGCGCGCCATGGAGGAACGCGCCAAGGCGCTGCGCGCCGAATTGGCGGAGTTCGACGAGCAGATCGCTTCGACCGAGCGCGCTTTGTCAGATGCCAGGGCGCAGCGCGACCGCGACATGACGGCGGACCAGATCGAGGCAATGGCGGTGGCAATCGAGCGGGCCGCACCTGGATTTGGCGCCGGCGCAATGGCACTCGTGCACGCCGTTACCAACAGCGCCGCCTCAATTGCCGAAGCGACCAGGTTCTCGGCCAGCGTGGATGCGGTGCGCCGGGAGGTTCTCGCCGCCACCGATCTGATCTGCTGGGAACTCAGATCCGCCGCTGTACGAACGCGCGCGGGCAACGCCAACGTCACGCTCGATGCGGCAGCCGAACCGGAGCCGCCGCAGCCCGCGGAGATCGATCGGCAACTGATCTATACTCTCAACCCCGTGCTTTGGCGCGAGGATGGTGTGGTGCGTAGGGCTCCGGCGTTCGCGCTGGTGGAGCTGCCAAAATGTTTGCTGCCGCTCGCGCTGCGGCACCAGCATGTCGATTATCTGAACGCGCGGCGCGTGCAGACGCTGATTCACGTCCACGGCAGCGAAGGCGTCTACAGCGAGCCGAGCCCCGACGATCCGCAGCTCATCGATCTCGATGCACTCGCGGCGCAGAAGGAGACCGTCGAGGCAGACGTTGCGTGATGACCAGAGCGCGACCGCTTCAGGGCGCAGCTTCTGATGTCGATTTTAGCTAAAGCGGGCCGGCCCTTCCGGCCCGGATCATGAGCGCTGCGTGGCCATTGCCGTGGTGCTCAGGCTACGCAAGCTTGGCACGACGACGAGGCGATTGACCTCTCCGTCGGTGTAGGCCTTGAGGAAGCGCTCATAGTTCTTGATCGAGACGCAGCCGTTTGAATCGCCGTTGGGGCCGAGCATGAAAGGATGTACCAGCAGCCCGGAGCGTCCCGACACGTCGCTGCCTTCGACTGGGGTCATGCGAAGCGCGTCGACGCCGTGAAACGGCTGTTCGCGCGGCTTCAAATCATAGACGGCCGGCGGGGTCGCGCCGGCCATTCGCACGGAGACATGTTCCGGATCGTCTCGCAGATTGCCCATGCCCGAATGTGCCTCGAGACTCAATCCGCTTGGCAAGTAAACGGCATGCGCCGTGATGTCGTAAACGGCGGTTTGGCTGTCGAAGCCGAGCGCGGCGAGGTCCGGACCCTGGCGGAACAAGCCGCCGTTTGGCGCGAGGGAGGCCAACGTGATCCGACCCGGCAACAGGTCGGAGAGTTTTTGCATCAGCGTGCGGTCGTCCTGCCGGGCGGTATTGCCGACCTGAGCCAAGGCTGAAGCGGGTCGTGCATCGAGGTCGGCTACAACGGGACGAGACCTTGGCAACGGGATGAGTGCGGTCCGCGATGGTTTCGGCTCTTCAACCCTCGCCTCATCGCTCTTGGGCCCTTCGCTCTTAAACTCTTCGCTCTTGGGCTCTTCGCTCTTGGGCTCTTCGAAGATGGCGCGCCAATCCTCCGACACCAGGCGGCGCGCAAGCAGGCCCTTGGCCGTGCGAAGCTTCATCTCCAGGACAGCCAAGGTGGAACGATCCGACGCCGGGGCAGGGCTGGTAACCTGTGGCGGCGAAACGAAGCGGTCCTCGAAGGAGATATGATCGGCCGTTGCCGGCAGGGCGGCCAAGGCGAGCGCGGGCTGATCCGGACTGGAAATCCAAGCCGCGGCACCCAGCGACACGATGACCGAGACAGACACAATCGCGATGGTCTCGGACCACCGGCGCGACGACAGCCCAGCAGCTTTAGCTGCCTCGAAAGCCATCAATCCCCCGCTTCCAACCCCATGACGACCGAATCCCCCACGGATTCGTCAAGCTCATTGAAAGCCAAAACTGAGGCATAATCGAGACAAAAAACTTCGCCCCTGACCTGGCGGCTCCGCCAACCGGCAAAGCAGCCGGGCGCGCACTCTCGGACAAGCGCGCCGCCCGACCACTCACCGCGCTGGCAGGGGCTACCCCGGCCCGCGTTTGGCAAAAAGCAAAGCCCGGTGGTGCCGATGTGGCGGCGGCGGACTTTTCCACGCAATCCAACGTCGGGTCGCGGCGTTACCGATTGGGGAAGATCCGGCGTGAGCGGTTTGGGACGACAACGCGGCGTATCATAATACCCCAAAGGCGGGCTCCAATGGCGGCAGCGAACAAATCAAGAAGGACAAAAGGATCACCCACGGGAGTCCTGGCCGTGGCGACCGCCGGTTCGTGATCGTAAGGCTTGGCTAGGGGTGAGTGACCTGTCCTGTCGGTGCGTTGGCGATTAGCCGTCTCGATGGCACGGAGCCGCCAAGGTAGCCTGGCCGACGCCGGCAGCGGCGCAGGTTTTGATATCGGTCAAAACCAGTTGATGCTATGAGGCTACATGGACCATCGCACCCAGCAGGAGGTCCCATGTCGCGGTTTGTCGTTCGATTCATGAAAGATGTGCTCGGCGGTTACGGGCGCGAGACGGAAATCTGTCAGAGCACGATTGAAATCGACGCCGCCAATGAAGGCGATGCCAGGGAGCTTGCCAAGAAAAAATTCTGCGAATCGCAGTCGCTGTGCGACTGGTCGCTCCACGCCGATAGGATCCAGGTCAGGTCGGCTGACTTCCCGTCTTGAACGACCACTTCAGGCCGAGGGAACGGCGAGGCGCTCGATCGTCTGAATGTGGCGGGCGAGCAGGCCGCAGGCTTGATCGATATTGCGCGCGCGCAATGCCTGAAGGATCAGGCGGTGGTCCTGGTTGGACCGAGGCCGCCAGGGCGCACTACGCGCCATCGCGAATACGAGCCGAGAATTGGCAAGCTGCAATCCGTCGAGGCTCGCAAGCAGCCGTGGCATGGCGCAGGACGCCACCAGCGCGCGGTGAAAGGCGCGGTTGGCGGATTCGAATTCGCAAAGCGTCTCCGCATTGTCGGCTTCGATCAGCGTCAGTTCGATTCTGGCCAGTTGGGCCGGCGTCAGCCTGGGCGCGGCATTGCGCAACGCGACCACTTCGAGCGCAGCGCGCATCTCGGCGATCTCGCGCACCGAATTGGCATCGAGCGGCGCAACCCGCACGCCACGCCGCGGCGTGCTGACCACGAGATGCTGGGCTTCAAGCTGGCGAAATGCCTCCCGAACCGGAACGTGGCTCGAATTGAATTCCCGCGCGAGGTGGTCCTGTCGCAACGGCGCGTCGGGCTGCAGCGCGCCGTTAATAATTCGCTCTCCGATCGAGGAGGCGATCCGCGCCGCCGTCGTGAAGTTTCTGTCCGAGTCAATCATAGATTATCTACCGCAAAACCGGATGCGCTGCTTAAGGGTGTCGGATAGCATGGCCCCCGTCACACAACTTATAGATAATCTAATGGATTATCTATAGAACATCGGGGATTTCATTATGGTCGATGCCGTCGAGATGAAGCGGAGCAGCCAGGGCGCCGATCTCCTCCGGCACGACTGGGACCGTCGGGAAGCCGAGGCTCTCTATGAACTCCCGTTTGCGGATTTGATGTTTCGCGCGCAGGGCATTCACCGCGCCAACTTCGATGCGAACCATATCGAGACGGCGAGCCTGCTCAGCATCAAGACCGGCGGCTGTCCGGAGGATTGCGGCTACTGCTCGCAAAGCGCGCATTACGACGCCGGGGTGAAGGCGACGAAGTTGATGGCGCAGGCAGATGTGGTCGACACCGCGCGGCGTGCGAGGGATGTCGGCGCGAGCCGCTTTTGCATGGCCGCGGCCTGGCGCAACCCCAAGGACCGCGATCTCGACGAGGTCTGCGGCATGGTGCGCGCGGTCAAACAACTCGGCATGGAAACCTGCGCCACGCTCGGCATGTTGACTGCGGCGCAGGCGGGGCGGTTGCACGAGGCCGGGCTCGACTTCTACAATCACAATGTCGACACCTCGCCCGAGTTCTACGGCAGGATCATCACCACGCGCACGTTGCAAGACCGCATCGATACGCTGGCCCATGTGCGCGAGGCCGGCATCAAGGTCTGCTGCGGCGGCATCATCGGCATGGGAGAACAGGTCGAGGACCGGCTCGGCATGCTGGTGCTGCTCGCCAACATGCCTCATCACCCCGAGAGCGTGCCGATCAATCTGTGGAACGAGGTGAGGGGCGTTCCGGTCAATGAGACGGCGCAGCGGCCCGACGCAATTGCGCTGGCACGGGTGGTCGCGCTCGCCCGCATCATGATGCCAAAGAGCGTAGTGCGGCTCTCGGCCGGCCGGCAATACATGACCGACGAACTCCAGGCGCTTTGCTTTCTTGCTGGCGCGAATTCGATCTTCATCGGCGACGTGTTGCTGACCACGAAGAACCCGCAAGCTGCGCGCGACGCAAATTTGCTGGAACGGCTCGGCATCAAATCCCGCCTCAACGAAACTCACAAGTCGCCCGCGCCGCAGTCCGCGCATCCGTGATACGGGCTGAAAGCAGACGATGACCCGCCGTCAGGCGGAAAAGGTCTCTACCTGCGTCAGGGGATCGGACGCTACCTGTCGGAGCCCGCGGGCTTCGTTGGCAACGAGAATTGAAGAATCGCTCGGGCGCGATGCGAAATCGCGAAATTGTGATGTGCATCCACGATACTCGCATAAGTTGTGATCCCGGCACATGTTTATTCTACAACCATTGGTCGATGCCGGCGCCGCATTAGGGGCTACTTCACCATTTTTAGGTAATTATGATGACGAACGTCATTCCATAAGCAAGGTCCACCATGCTCGGCAATCTGCGAATATCCTACAAGCTCCTGATGATGATCGGTGTTTCGATTCTCGGAATCCTCGCCGTGGCAGCCGTCGGGCTCTCAGCCCTGTGGAACAATCTGTTGGAGGACCGCAAGGCCCAGCTTCAGGATGTCGTTTTAATGGCGCGACAGGCGCTCGATCTTAACTATCAGGCTTCCCGCCAGGCGGGAGTTTCCGAAGCGGAGGCTTTGGAGCGCAGCAAGGCATTGTTGCGCAAACTCCGATACGGCAAGGATGACTACTTCTACGCCTTTAACCCGCAAGGGTTGGTCGTGGCTCACCCCAATGCAAATGTAGACGGCAAGAACCTGTACGATGCGCCGGACTCAGATGGCGTGTTTTTTGCGCGCAAGCAGATTGAAGCCGGCATCAACGGCGGCGGCTTCGTCTACTATCGCTTTCCCCGGGCGACAGGCGGAGAGCCAATTCCAAAATTGTCCTATGCCGTTGAATTCAAGACTTATGGATGGGTCATCGGCGGCGGGCTTTATCTCGACGACATCCACGCGATCTTCTGGGATCAGGCGCGCCAGATGGGGATAATGGCCGGCCTTGCGTTAATGCTGGTTGCCGCCTTGTTCTGGCTGCTCAGCCGCAGCATTGCTAACCCGATCGTTGCCATGACGTTGGCGATGCGGAGGATCGCGGACGGCGATGCGTCAACTTCCATCCCGGCGCTCGGGCGGGGCGATGAAGTCGGCGCAATGGCTGATTCGGTGAAGATCTTCAAGGACAACATGATCGAGACGACACGGCTTCGTGGCGAGCAGGATATTGTCAAATCGCAAGCCGACGCCGACAGAAAGCTGCTTCTGAGCAGAATGGCCGACGAGTTTGAACGCGGCGTCCGGTCATCGCTCGACACATTGGCCGGCGCCGCGTCGAATATGCAGATAAACTCGAAGAGCATGTCCGGCACCGCCGGCGAGGCAAGCCATCAGGCGACCGGCGTGGCCGCCGTAGCCGAGCAGGCGTCGACCAACGTCCAGACGGTCGCCGCCGCTACCGAGGAGTTGTCGTCCTCGGTTTCGGAAATCGCGCGCCAGGTCACCCAATCCACGGAGATTGCGGGCCAGGCGGTCGCCGAGGCAAACCGTACCAACCTTACGGTGCAGGGCCTGTCCGCGGCAGCGCAGAAGATCGGCGATGTCGTCAAGCTCATCAGCGACATCGCCAGCCAGACCAATCTCCTTGCTCTCAACGCCACGATCGAGGCTGCACGCGCCGGCGAAGCGGGCAGGGGTTTTGCGGTGGTCGCCAACGAGGTCAAATCGCTGGCAAACCAGACCGCGAAGGCCACCGACGAGATTTCGGCGCAGGTCGGGGCGATGCAGGGCGCAACCGCGGAAGCGGTGCAGGCCATCGAAGGCATCGGCCGCACGATCGGGGCCATCAACGAAATCACATCGGCGATTTCAGTGGCCGTCGAGCAGCAGGGTTCGGCGACGGCGGAGATCGCGCGCAACGTTGCGGAAGCCGCGCAAGGTACCGACCGGGTGTCGACCAATATCGCTTCCGTCAACCAGGCGGCCGTCAAGACCGGATCTGCGGCGGCGCAGGTCGTGTCGTCGGCCGAACAACTAAGCGGTCAGGCCGCCGTCTTGCGTACCGACGTCGATCGTTTCCTCGCCAATATTCGAGCGGCTTGATGAAGACCTGGGAGCGGGATGTGACCGCTCTGCAAGTCCTCGCTTACGCCGATCAAATCTCGGCAACCTCGACGATTGCCTTGGCGAATGCCTGCTTTGCCTCCTGACGCGACAGCAAGGCCGATAAGGGCCTTCCGCCGATCGGGAGCGGTGCGGCCTGCTCCGACGAATTCTGCAAAACGGCAGACGTTCCGCCTGTCGCAAGTGCTGCTGCACCTCAATTCATTGGTTTTTCTCATAAAACGA
>Ga0306920_100007135_pt1 | contig 14677 bp, 21 predicted proteins | sample flu12Cox44000170_FD_204666 | JGI IMG/M metagenome (GOLD analysis project Ga0306920, IMG submission 204666) | Lab enrichment of tropical soil microbial communities from Luquillo Experimental Forest, Puerto Rico - flux4day.12C.oxic.44.000.170 (v2)... | ecosystem: Environmental > Terrestrial >... | reverse complement strand
CAAAGGATTCACAGCGCATCCGAACTCCGGCGTCTCAGAGGGGAATCGCGGAACCTTTCGTGGACTCATCGAGAAGATTCCTTATCTTCAGGAGCTTGGTATCTCAGCTGTTGAACTTCTTCCTGTATTCCAGTTCGATCGCCAGGATTGCCCGCCGGGCCGGGTTAATTACTGGGGCTATGCACCGATCTCCTTTTTCGCGCCACACCAGGGGTACAGCTCCCGACCGGATTCCCTGGGCCCTGTAGACGAGTTCCGCGACATGGTCAAAGCGCTTCACCGGGCTGGGATTGAAGTCATCCTCGATGTTGTGTTCAATCACACAGCCGAGGGGGATCACAGGGGACCAACCCTGAGCTTTCGTGGATTGGACAACAACGCCTATTATGTGTTGGAACGAGACCGGTCATATTACTCGAATTTCAGCGGCACAGGGAATACGCTCAACGCCAATCATCCCATTGTTCGCCGAATGATCGTGGACAGTCTCCGCTACTGGGTTGAAGTGATGCATGTGGACGGTTTTCGTTTCGATCTCGCTTCGATCCTTGCGCGTGATTCCGACGGTTCGGTGATGCCTAATCCACCTGTTGTTTGGGACATTGATTCCGATCCGACCCTTGCAGGGACAAAGATAATCGCCGAGGCTTGGGATGCAGCCGGATTGTACCAGGTCGGCAGTTTTGTTGGGGATAGCTGGAGGGAATGGAACGGGCGCTTCCGAGATGACATACGTGGTTTCTTCAGGAGCGAAGACGGTTCATTGCAGCGTTTTGCCGACAGGATGGTCGGGAGCTACGATATCTATCGTCACAAAAGGCGCGAGGCTGAAGAGAGCGTAAACTTTGTGACATGTCATGATGGATTTACGCTCAACGACCTTGTTTCTTACAATGAAAAGCACAACGAGGCGAACGGAGAGGGCAACCGCGACGGCACAAACGACAATCGAAGTTGGAACTGTGGAGCCGAAGGGCCAACCAATGACCCTGTTACAGAAAAACTTCGAAACCGTCAGGTAAAGAATTTCTTGACCGTAACGCTCCTTTCTTTTGGTCTGCCAATGTTTGTGATGGGCGATGAAGTGAGGCGAACGCAACACGGCAACAATAATGCGTACGGTGAGGACAATGAGACCAGTTGGTTCGACTGGTCCTTACTCACTACGCACGCGGACGTCCATCGGTTTGTGAAGTTGCTCATTTCGAGAAGGCTGTTACGCAGCGCCGACTCCGAGCACCAGCAGATGACCTTGACTCAGTTAATCGGTGAAGGAATTAAAGGCTGGCACGGCGTAAAGCTAAACAATCCAGACTGGAGCGAACACTCGCACAGCATCGCGCTCAGCGTCGAGTTGCCTACGGAACGCATGCGCGTGTACTGCATCTTCACCAGCTATTGGGAGCCGCTCGAGTTCGAGCTTCCGGCGGCGGACAACGGCGAGGAGCGTCCTTGGCGTCGATGGATCGACACCTCCTTGGATCCCCCCCAAGACATCGTCGAGTGGCAGACCGCGCCACCTGTTCCAGGCCGCACATATCGAGTGGGACCCAGGTCGGTAGTTGTCCTCTGGGCAAGTCTTGAGGAACGGATTCGCCCTGGCAGACCACTGAACCTGCGGTGAAAGCGCACCAAGATTTTGAGGTGGATTCGAGAGCGTTTGACCCTTGGCTGTCTAGTACTGTTAGGTCATATTCGTAAGCCCGCTCGCCAAGGACTTCGGCAGGAAAAACTAGTAGTTTTGCCAGTTGACAGAATTGCCTGTTCGACAATACTCACACCCAGCATCACCACGAGCTAGGTACGGTCGAACGTATCTCTGAGTTCGTGCAGCTCCGCGTACATGAATCTGCCTTCTTCACTGGGAGCCAAGATCCCCACCGCCCCTACCAAAACCTCAACCGTTTTGATGTATTCAGGTCGCACGATCCAGAAAGTTCGCGAACAGCGTGATTGATTGCTGCTTGACTCCAATTTGACTCCAATTGGAACTGGGCGGAAGCGGGAACGTCATCATTCGCCGAGGCTTAGAAGTTGGAAGTTTGGATTCGACTTCCACACGCCTCCGCCATATCTCGTTGCTTCTACGCGTTTTGACTGCCGTGCAAGGGTCCTTTAAGGGGCCATTTTGTGGAAATCATGTTCCAGTAGGCAGCAAAAGCCGAACCACCTTCCGATTCGCCTTTCGCAGACGCTCTGGTACTGCAGTCGTGTAGATGTTCAACGTCGTGCGGATGTCCGCATGACGAAGAAGTTCCTGCTGCACCTTTACGTCCGTGCCGTATTCATTCAATAGACTCGAATACGTGTGCCGAAAGGCATGCCAGCCGAGTCGCTCGATTCCCACTTTTCTCCCCGCCCGCAGCAGCCAGCGACGCTCTGCAGTCCACGGGTGTGGTGGCCTCCCCGTACGGCTACTGGCGAAGACCCAAGAGCGGAGGATTTCAGTCGATAGGTCAGGTTCCAAGGGTCGTCGGACGATGGACTGGAAACGCTGTCGGACCCCGTGAAAATGGGCTTCCTGCGCTGCGATATACAGAAACCGAAAGCGACTGAGTTCTCGAAAGAGCGGTTGGTAGGCGGCAAGATGAGAAGCAAAACCGGACGGCCTTGCGAGGCCAGCATCCACGTAACTGAAGGTGACCACAGGGGGAAGACCTGAAAAGGGCGGGGCAACAAAAAGAGGGAATTTGTCGACAAAGTAGCGGATGGTCTTTTGATCGGGTGCAGTGCTCTCGTATACGGTAGCGGGTAGGTACTCCTTGGAAATGCCCAATTCTTGGCAAAAGAATTTTACTTTTTCTTGCTCCGTTTCGAAGTAGGCCAGGTCCAGGTTGGCCAGAACGAAGTCGAGCAGGACCAGCCTTGTACGCATAAAACCAAGTGAGTGGCGCTTGCGGTTGCGGAGGTTATCCTTCTCCATTTGGCCGTAGACGGTTCTGGAAAAGAGATGGAACAGGGATCCTCTCTGTGCCTGGCCACAGATGCGGGCATGCCCTTGCTCAATAGGTTTTTCAGCAAAGGAGGTAGGGCGTTTCCCGTAACTGGCGCCAGTAAAGGCACGGAACTGTCCCAGCGTGAAGTAGCCGGAAAACACGCCAACGACGTAGAGAAAGCGAGCCTCGGACTCGGTGTAGCCCAAGCCTCGGATTCGCTCAATGTGAACGCGGGGAATATTCATATATTACAAATCTCCTGATGGATTCTCGTTTCTTCCAGCTGCTCCGCGGCGTCAGCCCAGGGTGAAACCCCTGAGGCAACAAGTCAGTGTCCGCCGTCAAAATCGAGACCACACGTAGTGCCTTGCCGACGACACACCCGCCCCATCGCCTCAAGCGCGTGAGGTCTACTTTCGCGTCTGGCTCGCCGTCCCTCGGCCGAGTGCGATCACTGGTGGATTATTCGCTGCAAAGCAGCTCCACCAAGCGGAAAGGGAAAAAGAGGGAAAAAAGCCCCTCTACATATACAGAGCACCTGAAAACGAAAAACGTCAGACACAATTTCGTAAATTTTTGCGGGTAACACGAAATCCCGGTGACCGTAATCCCAGGCCATGGCCTGAACCGCAGCAGGTGCTCCACGCCCCCCTCACTTACTAGGGAACCTCGAGAAGGGAAAAAATGAGAAAAAATCTTGGTACCAAGCGGCGGCAAAGCCCACTGCGTCCGCCACAGGGCAGCGATAGGCTTATGATTTGATTCCGCCACAACCTCACTTCGGCCCGTCGTTCGCGGGTCGAGTCCCGATTAATCGTTGACTTGGATCTACGGGCACGCATCTCTTCCGATTTCCGACCTTTAGCCTGCTCCCTTTTTGGTGCAGTCTATGCCCGCGCTGCCGCGGGCCGCAGTTTGTGCCATCCCACGAAGGCCAGGTGAAAGAGCAGATTGGTGGGAACCATCAAGGACAAATAGACAATAGGGATCATGTAGACGTTGGTCCCGGGAAAGCAATAGCGCGCCGCATAAAGCACGACGACCACGCTTCGCATGCCGGTTGACGTCGCCAACACTCGACGCGAGTCGCTGTCGGGACCGCCTATGAACCAACCGATCAGCATCGATATAACGAGCAACAAGAACATCGCTAGGATGGTCCCTCGCCCGGCGATCGCCTGCAGGGCCTCTCGGCGCGCCAGGCGCGTCTCCCACATCAGGAAAAGAAACACGACGGTTGCAAAAACTTCAAGCGGCAATACGAGTCGAGGCACGATCTTTGGCACACGCAGAGTCACCCACAATCCGGCGCACAACGGCACTGCAATGTACAGCAAAACGCTGCCGATTAAGTCCAGTATTGGTCGCTCATTGCGTTGTGCGACTTGCGGCATTACCTCGACAGCCAATGGTGTTAACGCGATGCTCACCAGAGACAACACAAAGGTCGTCACCGCGGCGAACGCCAATCGTTGCTTTGCCATGCGGGTGAATTGCAAAGCAATTGGCGTTCCTGGGATAGCTGCCAATAGCAATATGCCGACACTGGCGTCAGGTGTCAGCGGAAAGAGCTTCACCAAGAGGAAGCCTATACCGGGAATAAGCACGCAATTTGCCAACAAGGTCCTGACGAATAGGGCTCGGTTGCTCAAGACGCCTAACAGCTCGCCGCCACTGACACGCAATCCGATGGAGAGCATTACCAGGACGACGAAGAAGTTGAGCGCCGGTAATGGTCGAACCAGCATGCCTCCCTCCGGCGTACAATCTTAGCGCACCCGCCGAGATTACTAGGAAGCTCCTGGAGCGTCTTTCCGCACCTTTCTGTTAATTGTTTGCGTTTTCTATTGGCGGGAAGGATTACGCTGTGAATGTTGACGTCCGAGTAGACGGCAAGCGAGATCATGCAACTATCGTGCTGTCTGGTTCATTTGACCTCGCGCACTCAAGCGAAGTCGTGCGTGCGGTCCAGAGCGCCGAGGCACATTTGGATGGATGCCAATCGGCGGACGTCAGCCTGGCACAGGTCAATCGAATCGACGGGAGCGGCGCAGTCCTATTGGCGCGGCTACTCGATCGTTTGGCCGCAAACGGGTGCCGGCTCGACATCTCGGGAGGCGAGAACCTCGAGTCGGCTAGAGTACTGACGCTATATCGCCGGCATCGAAGCGATCACCCCTCTCCTCCGCCACGCACCATGAATCCGCTCGCGCGGCTCGGCGCGATTGCAGCTCAGATACCTGCCAAGGCCAACGATGCGTTTGATTTCAGCGGCCGGTGTGCCGCCGCCCAGCCAAAACTTGCTGCTGCGCCGGGGCCTGTCGATTGGCGCTCGTTGCCCAGGTTGATGCAGGAAATCGGGGCGGACGGGCTGCCGGTCACAAGCGCCGCCAATCTGCTCGTCGGAGTCATCGTTGGGTTCCTCGGAGTCTCTCAGCTTGGGCGTTTCGGCGCGATTGCTTTTGTTCCTGAACTGGTAGTGGTCGCGCATTTCCGAGAACTCGGCCCGCTGGTTACCGCGATCGTGGCAGCCGGTCGCTCGGGTGCGGGCCTCGCATCAGAGATAGCCACGATGAAGGTTTCGGAGGAGATTGACGCCCTGCGGTCTATGGGATTCGATCCAATCCGATGGCTAATCGTACCGAGATGTCTCGCGCTCGTTATGACGCTGCCGCTTTTGACCTGGATTGGAGATCTGATGGCCCTTGTGGGCGGCCTGGCAGCGACGTTGGTGATCACGAACATGCCCGCCCGCGCCTACATAGAGGCAACCCTCAACCATATCACCGCCGCTCACTTGTTTGTGGGTCTTGTGAAGACTCCATTTCTTGCACTCGCGATTGGACTCATTGCGTGCGGTCAAGGGTTGTTAACCCAAGGTGGAGCTGCTTCTGTCGGTAGGCGCACAACGAGCGCGGTTGTCCAGTCCATCTTGGGGGTGATCGTGATCAGTGCTCTCTTTACGTTCTTCTTCGTGCTTGTCAGCCAAGTCAAGCAGAGGATCGATATTGGAGGCCTGGCGCCAAACCTTCGGACTCACCTGATGGGCAACCCCGTAACGGGGGGAAGCCTACCTAGTGATCGATAAGCCGAAGATCCCTCCGCCACCGATCGAACTTGCGTTCACTCCGACCCGCCCTTACATCCCGTCGATGCCCTCGCCGCTTAAGACCATCGAGGATCGGCTACCGTGCTGAGGGCACGCTGCAAGTACTTCGGGAGATTATCGCTAAGCTACCTGCAAGTCTCGATCGCAGTGACCGGTTCTTTACCAACGTGGAGCGAATCATGCAAGAGAGCCAACTGCCGGCGTTCAGTGCCGACTCGCGCCAATTCTTTACGACCACAAGTGCGCAGATTGATCGAATGGCATCTGAACTGGACGGGCTGATCGGCAAGGAGGGCACCCTAGTGAAGTTCACGGAAGAAACGCAAGCCATGCTCAAGGCCGCTGATCTTCCTGCGACATCCAAACTCACACGCGAGGCGGCCAGCGATTCTCGGCTCGCTTCGGACGACCTTCGTCGCTCTCTGCCGGCAATCCGCGATTCGCTCGAACAGCTGCGCGAACTCGCTCGACTGCTGGAGGAACAGCCTGAGTCCGTGGTTTATGGTCCTCGGCCAGCAGGAGCAAAGCACCCGTGACTCGTACAGCGCGCGCACGGTCCCACTGTCTGTTGATGTTGGCGAGCCTTGCGCTGGTCGCCTGCCAACTACGTCGTCCCACGACAGCGCCGAGTCGAGTGCTTGAGCCGCAGCTGTTGGAGCCACAACTGGCAGAGCAGCCGGGAACAGTGGTGAAAAATCCCAACGCCGCTTCGATTCGGTTGCTCTCCACGGAATCGCGCGGAAACATCGGCCGCCGTGTTTTGCACCGGCAACCGGATGGTGAGTTGACCGAAGATCCAGTCTGGAGGTGGTCAACGCCCCCGGACCGATATCTAGATACTGCCTTGCGCCTAGAAGTGGCATCGAGTCCCAAGCTGCGCCTTGTAGATGCCGGCGACGTTCCAGCACTAGGGGCAAATCTTCTTCTGTGGAACCTCGACTCTTCTGGAGGTACACGACTCCTTGGAGCTGTCGAGTTTGAGGTAACTGGTACCGACCGGGTGATCCATACACAAATAGTTCGTGGCAGCGAGTCTGTGTCAGGCGAACTGCCAGGCGATTTGGCCGCGGCCGCCGGGCGCCTGATGCGCCGCCTCGCGTGGGAGGGGCTCAACCTCACGCTAAGTGAGCTATAAGTGAGTTGCGGTGCAACTATCACTTACTGCGGCGAGATAGATCGAACAGCCCCAGCGCCAGCAACAGAAATGACAACCACCAAAGGAAGTAACCAATCCTCAAGTCCTCTCGAGCGGAACCGCCGTAGAGGACATACCAGTGCGCGTTGACAACGAAAGCAAAAGTCGCAACCCACGCAGATGCCCGGCGCAGTGCGCGCGAACCACTCCATACGGCCCACGCCGAACCTGGGATGAACAGCAGCGTTGTTATTGCGCTTACGGTGAAAAGCACTGCCTTATACCATTTATCAATGGTGACATCCGGTAGTCGCCACACCGCGCTTGCGGCTACCCGGAAGGCTTGCCATCCGGGGAGACCACTCGGCGACGTTACCCCTTCTCTGACAACGGGCAAGAACCAAGCCGCCACGTAAAACAACCATGCAGCCCAGATCAGAAGTCGATGCCTTCGCATTGGAGCCTCTTAAAAGACCGGAACGTGGCTCTTCTCCGCTAAGAAGCGTAGCTGGCGTAGCCCGCAGATCCGAATCGGAATCAGCCGAATGTCCCTGACGTGCGAGGAACTTTCCCGACAATACAGGGGTAGCAATAAGCGACCTGCGAGTCGCTGGCCCAAGTTAGCTATTGCTTAAACACCAGCGGGGGACCGCTGACTCGTTTCCCCTTCAGATCGACACTGACCTCGACGCGATCGGCAATCTTGAGGAAAGGGATGCCACTATTCATCCCAAACTCCTTGCGGTCGAAGGCCATGGTGCCTTTGATCTCGCCGACGCCTGTCCCTTTGCTTGTAACCGAGAAGAGCAGAGTCTCCGGCTTTGAGACTCCGCGTATAGTAAAGTTTCCCTGAACCTCGACCGTGGTGGGACCTGTCTGGGTAAACTTCGTCGAATGAAAAGTTATGTACGGATCCTCCTTCACGTTGAAGAAATCCTTGCTCCTCAACTGGTCATCCTTCATGCCGCTTCCTGTATTCACGCTATCTGCCTGAATCTTGATGTCCATAACTCCTGCTTCGGCATCCCTAGACGGGTAGGTAATCTTGCGCTTCAATCCCTTTCGCCAAAAACATTAAGCTTGCACAGACCACGGCTTTGGCAAAAATGTTCATGGTTTACCTCCACATCGAAAATCGTGCTTCCGGGGATTGGAATGTTTGTGAGCGGAGCGCTCATGCTAATTGTAGAGAGCCCTATTTTGCAACCCCGATCAGCAACAGGCCTGCCAAATTGGGAGAAGTACCTGGTCACGGGATTCGCGGTAAAGTTGAGGTCCCGGTACCCGCATGGGCGGTTGATGTCATAACGAGGTCGGCCTCACGACGAGCCGAGTAGACTGTTGGCGTTCACCCTAACAGCGCTCGGACCGAAGGAGGCCGAATGCGAATTATCGAAACGCTGACACAGCAAGTTGCCGAGCAAGCTAACCAGCGTTCCGAAGCGCAACTGCTCATGACACATCCCGGAGTGGGGCCAGTGACGGCGCTGGCGACCGAGGTATTCCTGGGTGATCCAGGGCGGTTCGCGGATGGCAAAGCTCTGTCCAGTTATGTAGGGCTTATCCCGGGGGAACGCTCCAGCGGAAGACGACAGCGGCTCGGTAAAATAACAAAACAAGGCAGTCCACTATTGCGGTTCCTGTGGTGTGAAGCCGGTGCTCACGCGGTACGCCGTGACCCCGAGCTGAAACGTTTCTATCGCCGCAAGCTGGTTCAGAAAGGCCTGGGGAAAGCGCGCGTAGCGGTTGCGCGCAAGCTCGGGATCCGACTGTGGATCATGTTGCGGGATGAAATCGATTATAAGGAGTTCTGTCGTCGTGGGCAGAAGCAAAGCGGTGAAGCCTGTGCGGGGATGCCTGAAGTCGCGAATGGTGCGAAATGTCACCGGCCGGTTGATTAGGCTACCCGCCTCCCTGGGACTGCCGGGGAGTTCGCATTAACTCATCATGGTTCGTCATGATCGAAGAGATGCTTGGTGGGCAACACCGAGTGATGAAGTGACACGGGCTGAGCGAGTCGGGTGAACGCGGATCAAAGATCGACGAGGAACAGCCGGTCGACTGACAGGACGCTCCTGCGCAAGCGCATGGGTGTGTCTGAAAGAGAAAAACAAAGACTCTAGTAAGGTAAGACAAAATGAAAAACCCTCTTGACAACGGCCGGCCTGGTTAGAGATTCGCGAACTTCCCAAAGGGGCACCGTCCATTTCCCCAGAACGAGCGTACATTATAGGAATTTCCCTAGTTGCCGTTGAGGCCACATGACTACAAGCTTGCAAGAATCGCAAACGACTTTATTTGCAGACTTTTCATGACTGCGGAAAGGCACATCGAGTGAGACTTCCAATTGCAACTGCATCACTGTTTCTCGGATGTCTACTCACTGGCCCCCTGGACGAGGTCTCGGCACCCAGTGAGGAGGGGCTTCACAAGCAGTACGGCAAGCCAACCATGGAGCGTTTCGCGGTGCGCAGTGGCATCACTCTGACAGTGGAGTACGGTCCAGATCGCATGGCCTGCCAATTGTTGATTGCACCTACACAACCGCTCGTTCAGCTGCAGACCCCAATTCCACCTATGCCGTCACAGGGTGTCTCTGATGTTCTGCAAGAGTTGCTCCCTGTAGCCACAAGGGGAAAACAAATCAACTCAACTGCTGCTCAAGCCGCTGTCGGTACTCTACTCGAGACTGACTACGAAAACTTATCCATCAGGCGATTTTGCTCGTCGCAATCTTGCGTTTCTTCTAACGAAAATCAAGACCTGCGCACCTTAGTTGTCTTCAAACGGGCGACCTGTCCGACGCATGTCGAAGGAATCGCCCAGCCGCGGTAGTTCGCCTTCAGCCGGCTCATGACGCACGTCAAATCGCGAGTTATCGTGAGGCCTTTTACTAAACACGGTTTCGCGTCTTGTTTATAAACCGACAACGCAACTCTAAATAGTCGCTACCGTTACTTGAGAGGTCTCTTATTGTAGGAAGTGAACGAATGATTGAGTTGAATCGTCCTGTCCCGACAGCAAAGGCGGTAAAGAGTCCATGCGGCTACACATCAACATCGCCATTTCCACTCTCACGTTGCTCACAAGTGTTGGCGGTGTGGGCGCAGTTGCCAAGGAACACAAGCGAGCGCCAGAGTTTTTGCAGAGCAAGTATCAAGCGCTAAACCGAGAGTTTTTCGACAACAGCCTCCCGAAAGTTCGGATCGAGTGGGCCGATCTGACGGATTACAACTACCTGGGTGAGACTTACCGCGAGAATGATGGCACGTTCGTCGTCCTCGTAGATCGAAGAACAAATCTCCAAGATGAAGTGCTCCAAGACACCGTGTTTCACGAAATGTGCCACGTTGCCACTTGGAGACAGCAAGATGATCCGCACGGGTCGGCGTTCCGGGCATGCATGGCTGGGATTCAAGGGAAGGCAGTGCAAGACATCAGCATGAAGGCACGATGAGCGGACGAAAAACCGACAAATTCGCGCTTACAGTGGCTCACAGTAGCGAATGTGGTTGCCTTGACCTGATCCGTTTCGTGACCCACGGCTACGATTTAGTGGTTTTATTAAGGTCTTTGTCCTTGTAGTACTTCGTACCCTGGAGGGTCAACTGCAGGGCGAGGCCATTCTTCGTGATCTGATAGACCCAAACTCCGGGGGCAACCTCCATTGCTCCCGAATATGCTCCACCCTTATCGCCAGCTTTGGCGGCAGCGTCCGCTTGCCCTGAACCCGACCAGCCAGAGTCCAGAAATTCTGCAAATGCCTTCTCGGTCTCGAAGACAAACACCACGTCGTAGTCTTTCACTCCCATACCCAGGCCGCCGCCAGCCGAAACCATCTTCATGAAGGTTTCTTCTTTGGTCTTGTTGTTGACGGCCAGCCCTGAACCTCGTGCCGTGCTCAACAGCAGCACGTTCACTCCCATGTTGTTGAAAACGGCGTATCCTGCCGCTTTTTGGATAGCCGCTTTAGAAGCAGGTTCGGTCTTGTACAAGTTCGTCAAGACATCTGCTGCCATTTTCCGGGTCTTCTCTCGTTTTTCGTCATCGCTGTCCCCGGCAACGCACACGCTAGCGGACAGCATAGCTATGACGAGTGTGAAGGCGATCGTTTTGAGTTTCATAAGGTCGCTCCTCCAGGTAGTGAAGTAGGAGTGCTGCTGGGCTTCCTTTTCCACTACTCAAATTTCGTAAAGGATCGGAATGGGGCGGGATACTAACTCTGCTTTTGAGACTCTAAAGCACCGTAACGCAAATCACAAGTCAAAATGCGGACTGTCAATACGCAGCTCCTGGGAACTTACCAGGCGGAAACCGGTAATCAACTAGGCGCTTATCCCGGGACGACACGTTCGATTTCCTACTGGCCGGCGAGTAGGTGCCACACGGGTTCGAGGAGTTCCTCGCCAGCGTCGAATCAGTGGTCATGGGCACACTTAGCTATTTCTTAAGGGCAACTGGAGGCCCGCTCACACGGGCCGCCTTGAGGTTGACGGTTACCTCAACACGGTCGGCAATTTTGATGAAGGGTATGCCGCTGTTCATCCCGTATTGCTTCCGGTCAAAAGCCATTGTGCCACTGATGATTTCGGCACCGGTGCCGTGACCTTCCACCTTGAGGGTGAGCTTTTCAGCCTTGGATACTCCGCGATAGTGAAGTCGCCGTCCACCTCGAAGGTGTCCGGGCCAGTCTGCGCAATCTTGGTCGAGTGGAAAGTGATGTAGGGATTCTGCTTCACGTCGAAGAAGTCCTTGCCCTTCAGCTTATTGTTTTTCATCCCACTTCCGGTATCCACGCTATCGGCTTGAATCTTGATATCCAGCACTCCAGTAGACACATCTGGAGAAGTGAAAGTCATGTCAGCGTCCCATTTGTCGAACTTGCCACCGACGCTTCCACATCGAAGGTAACAGTGCTCTCCGCGGGCATAACCTTGAACACGGGGACATCCCCAGCGTGGCCTTGACTTGTGGATGCAAGCAAAATGGACGCTAGAATACCGAAAATGCTCAACCTCATAATAAGTAGTGAGATCTCCTTTTTGGAGTTGTGGCTTATGTCTGGCCCTCCTGCGGATGACAAAAGACAAAAATATAGACTTCCTGGCCGTTAAGGTTGACAGAAGCAAGGCGACAGAGTAGCGTCACACGATCACTCCCGCCCCCCCAAAATTTGCCGATTGAGTTTAAGGATACTGAATACAGTAAAGCCGTATTTTTGCTGAGACAAAATGTCAGTTCCGCCCTGAAAAATCGAATCCGCACCGGTGAAGCGAGCGCAGAAGTCGACATAGGACCATTTGACATACCAGGTAGGAGGCGCGACCGCATCGATGCGACTTCCAAATGCCGCTGCATCAATTGTTTTGCAACTTCTGAAAGAGAGTCAGCACCATGACAAGGCCAAATCTTTTCATTTTGGTGAGTTGGATGTGCCAAGTAACCTCTTGGTTTATTCCTGCAGCCCAAGCGCCGGATTTTAGCGTTGTTGTGCCTGGTTGGAAAGCATTCCGTCTCGCGGCCTGTGGCGTTTTGCCGTGCGAGGGTATCGAGTTTCAGGGAATTATCTATGCAGTGCTCGCAACTATAAGCGTGATAACGACGCTATTTTTCTTATTGTATTCGCCGTGGGTTGTGCTGCGGGGAACGCGAACCGTTCAAAAATCTTCGGCATGGTTTGCGGGTGCTGCCTTTGTCTTTAATTCTCACTGGATTGTGATCTTCAGGGCCCAGGGGGCCCTACTCATGATCGGATTCTTCCTGTGGTGGCTGTCGTTTCTCCTGTTGGCTATTGGACTGTTGCGTTTGCCAGAAATAAAGAAAAGAGAGCTTCTGCCCAGCCGAGCTTAGACCGAATCCTCACCGCTCAAAATCTTGTTGACTATTGCTTGAAGACCACGGGTGGTCCGCTGATTTGGTCCCCTTTTAGGTCGACTGTTACCTCGACCCGGTCAGCAATCTTAATAAACGGGATACCGCCATTCATCCCGTAGTCTTTCCGGTCAAATGCCATCGTGCCTGTAAGTTCGCCGTGGCCTGTTCTTTTTCCAGAAAGAGTCAGGTGCAGCATTTCGGGCTTCGACACACCGCGTACCGCGAAAGTCCCTTGGAGGTCAAAGGTGTTGGGGCCGGTTTGCACAACCTTGGTGGAGTGAAACGTGATATACGGGGAGTGCTCGACGTCGAAGAAATCTTTGCTGTTCAGCTTCTTATTCTCCATCCCGCTTCCCGTATCTACGCTCTTTGCCTGAATCTTGACGTCCAACACGGCGTCCTCAGCTTGATTCGAGGTGAACGTCAGCGTGGAATCCCATTTGCCAAAAACGCCCTCGATAGGCACGGAGGCCTTCACGCCAAACCTAATTGTGCACTTGACTGGGGTGATTTTGAAGATGGCAACATCCGTGGGTGACTGTGCCCACGTCATCGATGCTAACAAAACGAAAGAGAGGAAACAGAAAACTGACCGCATAATAGCGATAACGCTAAATCAAGCCAGAGCGGACGGCCACTGTCAAGAGTGACAGAGAGGTTAGGCCCTGAGTTCTCCGCCAAGGCCTTCGGTTGACGCTCTCCGGTCTTATCGTCGGCACCGCGCTCTCGCTCGCCTTTACTCGCCTCCTCAAATCCCGACTCTTCGGCGTCAGTGAAACCGACGCTCTCACCTTCGCCTCCGTCGGTCTTCTCCTCTCCGCCGTTGCGCTCCTCGCTTGCCATATCCCCGCCCGCCGCGCCACCAAGGTCGAACCCACCCTGGCCTTCCGCGCCGAATAGGCCGCCCCAGACTCTTCATCCAACCTTACACTTCTCACTTTTCACCTTTATACCTCTTGAATTACCTTCTTCACCGATGCGCCGAGTCTTCCGCCAGCAATCCGCCAGCATCAAACAGTCGCATCGAACCAATTGCTTCACGGTCGCGTAAGTCCCGTGTCGGGAAATCGGAAAAGTGGCTCATAGTACCTGCGTGCCTGCCGGTAGTCGAAATGAGCAAATGAGCAAATGGAACAGCCCCGCTCATTTCCTATTGGACTCGTTGTCATACTTTCAGAAAACTAAGTCCGACAGAAACCATGACGACTGAAGAGTGTTCGTTGATCCAAGACCGGTCTGCAGCCCTTGGCCTGCCTTCGCAAAAGCCCCATGGATCTTTGCACTGTGACTGGGGTCACTGAATTCGTCGCACGGCTCAGCTAAATAGCACGCTCGGGCCTAACACCTTATAATAGTCCCGCCCACCAAATTCACCTGATGGAGAAAAACCATGCCAGCAAGAAACCCAAGAGAAGTGTTCCTAATGTTGCTCAGCAACGTGCGAAACAGGACCGAACGGCAATCAGACATCTATCAAGAGATTGGTAAGCATGCCGAGGAGCCGGAGATCAAGGAAGCGATAGAAGCGCGTGCATTCGTCTCTAAGCATATTCTCGAGAAACTCGACGAATGCTTCCGCATCATCGGCGAGAAGCCGGGAAAGTCCACTGGACAGCTACAAGA
>Ga0306920_100007133_pt1 | contig 14678 bp, 16 predicted proteins | sample flu12Cox44000170_FD_204666 | JGI IMG/M metagenome (GOLD analysis project Ga0306920, IMG submission 204666) | Lab enrichment of tropical soil microbial communities from Luquillo Experimental Forest, Puerto Rico - flux4day.12C.oxic.44.000.170 (v2)... | ecosystem: Environmental > Terrestrial >... | reverse complement strand
GTAAATCGCCAAAACAAACTCTGTTTCCGAGCGGATGACCCCCTTGATACCGGGCGGCTTTTCCCCGTTCCAGTGCGGCCCCGCAAGCAGGTAGCTTCCGCCTTCATTGCCGCTGGTTCGGCTGCCTAAGTACGCGAAGTTAAACGTGTAAGCGTCTACGAATTGAATCGAGAAATAGCGGCCCTTCTCGATGGGCGCCACCGTTAGCACCAGCGGCTCCGCGCGCAAGTCCGCTCCGAGCATCGAATACGGCGTGTCTGAGTTGGGCGTCTGAATGGTTCTATCCCGCGGCGTAAAGACCCGCGCTTCGCCCTGGATTTGGTTCCAGGGACCCTTGTACTCTCTGCCGCGGCTATCCGCGAAGTATTCATATTGGATTCGGTAACTATCCACCATAGGGAAGCCGTAAATGTATGCCTCCTTAGCGACGCCACGAGCTTCACCTGGCGTTAGGGCGTCCTGGCCGTGAGCAACATGGAAAACAGAAATAGCCAGCGCGGCGGCCAGATCAAAACTTTGGAGTCTTGCTTTCATGGTTTCGTGGTTTCTTCGAGGCCGAAAAATACCTGCGGCGCGTTCGCTGTCAATTATCCTGCTATGCGCTACCCGAAATCGAAGCCGAAATCAAATTCGCCGAATGGACCGCCGGCCACCTCCTCCGCCACGCCGAATTCGTCTCACTGCGCGAAGCCTGAACAGGCCACACCACTTTATCGCTTGCCCCGATACTGACCTGCGCTAGATTTCGCTAAGCCCGACATAGCGAATCGCCTGCGCTCTCTTGGCAAACCCTCAAATCAAAATCGCATGAAGTTTATACGCCCAGTTCTCATACTCATCGTACTGGGGACCTTTGCCACGGCCGCACTGTCGCAGCAAGCCTCCGACGAACAACTCAAGGAGCAACAGATTCATCGACGCGCCGTTGAGGCCGTCCTCTGGGGCTTGCCCGCCGTCAACTTCGACCTCATGTTGCAAGCCGCCATTCGCGCCGGTGGGGCTGCCAACCAGGTCGTTTACTGGTCCCGTCCAGTCAATTGGAAAAACCAGACCCTCACACCAAATCCGGATACTATCTACCTCAACCCGTTTTACGACACCCGTAACGGCCCAGTGGTGTTGGAGATTCCAGCTGCCGAGACCGACGCGGTTATTGTGGGCAGCGTCGACGATGCGTGGCAGAGCGCGCTCGAGGATGTCGGTCCAGCCGGAGCCGACAAAGGTAAAGGCGCCAAATACCTCATTACGCCGCCTGGATACAAAGACAATGCGCCCGACGGTTACATCGTTTTACCCTCCGACACATTCCTTGGCTTCGTCATCCTGCGCTCCAATTTCAAAAGCCGCAGCGACTCCGACATTGCCGCCGCTGTCGAATATGGCAAGCGAATCAAAGTGTATCCACTTAGCGCTGGCCCTGGCGCAAACACCGACGTGGACGTGTACGACAAGCCGTTTGAGGCGACCATTCCCTACGATTCGCGCTTCTTCGAGTCCCTCAACCGCATGGTGCAGATTGAACCTTGGCTCACGCGCGACAAGGTGATGATCGACATCCTCAAATCGATTGGCATCGAGAAGGGCAAACCATTCACACCAGATTCAAAGACAAAAGCCATCCTGGACCAGGCACCGCGCCAGGCGCGTGCTGAGATTGATATGCGCTACGACACGCTCTTCGTGCCGCCGTTCAACGAGGGTGCACACTGGGCTGTCCCAGCATCAAAGGACGTATTCCAAGGAATGGGGACGGCTTTCGCTGATCCTAACACCTATCCAGTCCTCGACCGAGCGGTCGCTTACGCTATGGGATACTTCAGCGCGAAGCACCTCGGCGCCGGGCAATTCTACCTCATGGCAACCAAAGATGGCGCCGGCCAGCCGCTCCGCGGTAAAGCGACCTATCGGCTCACCATCCCTCCCAAAGCGCCAGTGAGCCAATACTGGTCGGCCACTGCTTACGACCGCGAGACCCATGCTCTCATCCGCAATACATCACGGTCCAGCCGCGCCTCCAACAGTCCCGAGGTGCAGACCAACGCCGACGGATCCATAGACGTCTGCTTCGGCCCTCAATCCCCTGCTGGCAAAGAATCCAACTGGGTGCCGACCGCCAGCCGCGACTTTGAAGTCCTGTTCCGCCTCTACGGCCCCGAAAAGCCCCTCTTCGAAAAGACCTGGAAGCTCCCGGACCTTCAAAAGCTCCAATAAATTCGTGCAGCAGCCGGTACCGAACACCCGGTACGAAAACCAGCTCCCTCCTATAAACCTGATCCCCAATTACGAATTAAAACTAAGAATTATGAATTAGCGGACCCGCCCTGCGATTACTTTTTGCAGCGACTGCCACAATTCGGCCGCATTACCAAACTCCAAGGGCTTCACCAAAAAAGAATTCGCTCCCAACTGATACGCCCGGTTAACGTCACGAATATCGTCCGAGGACGTTAACATAACCACGCATAACCCGGAAAACTCTGGCTGTTGTCGAATCCAACGCAGCACCTCAAATCCGTCCGTGCCTGGCATTTTGATATCCAGCAGAACTAACTCGGGCACCGGATAAATAGCCCGGTCTGTATACGGGTAATCTCCCCGCAGGTAAGCTATAGCCTCCATTCCAGTCGGGAGCGACCGGATGTGATCTCGAAGCCCTGCCCGTTCAAACGCCCTCCCAATCAGCATCAGATCATCCCGGTTATCATCAACCAACAGAATCAGTTTTATCGCCAGCTCACGCATAGGCGCCGAAGTTGCATCAACCTACCTCCAAACTGTTCAGCCACGACTGGGGTCAACACCCCGCCCTGAACGACCCACCCTGCACTGTTGCACCACGCCGAAAATTAGACACGTGTCCCAAACCTGTCCTGAAAAGCCACACTTCGCTCCCACAACTCATTGGATCACCCTGCCTGGTTCAACTCTTTTCCTCGAGAAACATCAGGTGGCGTCGCGGCGCACAGAAAGAAGTCCCGGAACGCTCGCATCATTTCCACAAGCCTATCCAGGTCAATCGGTTTGGTCAGAAATGCATTAACCCCCAGCTCGTACGCCAAATTCACGTCCCTCGCTAAATCCGACGAACTCAACATCACCACCATCAGGCCCTTCAGCCCTGGCTGCTTCCGGATCCACTCCAGCACCTCGAGCCCATCTTTTCCGGGCATCTTCAGATCAAGCAACACCACCAATGGCAGAGGGAACATTGCACGATCGAAGAACCCCCCAGTCCCGCCCAAGTAAGCAATAGCCTCCTCCCCGCTCGACACAGCCCGAACAGGGTTGCCGATGCCCGCGCGCTCAAAGGCAAGGCGCAGCAAGAACACGTGGTCCTCACTGTCTTCGACTATTAAAACAAGCGGCTTGGCAGCAACTTGGCTGTGCACCTGTAACTATCCGAAAGCACACCGCCTGCCAATCTCAAGACGCCACCAAAACCCGACCAGGGAATTCCTGACTGCCTCAGTCCTGATCGCAGCACGCACCCGGCGCTTTCTTTTCTGGTGATCTATCGGGGCTCCCCTAACCATCTGCGTACCGATGCCCTCCCTTGACTATCTGTAACAACGTGGCGTCAGATTCTTAGATAGGGTTTGTAGCCCACTGCCAACGACGCATTCTTGGCTAGCCATGAGTAATACAACGAAGAGGATTATCCAGAAAACAGATATGGGCGAATACTACGCCTGCCCCGGAGTTTGGGTTCGTGCGATGGACCATGCCACGCATTTCGAATCCTTGCCTTCCGCTTCGCCCTGGCCTTCGTCTCCAGCGCAAACACCCCGCCGGGCCCGGCCACCACATGATCCACATTCCACTAATCCCCATCATAATTTCGTCTTGCATTTCCCCAAAACTGTGGCTTCGTAGCTTCACAGTGCATCTTGGGCTTGCATCCAAGCGTCATCGTAGCGTCGCCAGGTTCACCCTTGTCGGTCTGGTCCTGGCTCTCTGGGTCGCTACCTCGGCCATCGCAGCCTCCCCGCAACTCCATCAACTGCTCCACCAGGATGCTCAGCACCTAAACCACTACTGCCTTTACACACAACTCAGCCAGCACTCATTCCTGGCCGACTTCACGCCCACTCTCGCGCCTGAACCGCCGGCGTCAACCACGCGCGCCCCTTCGCTTTCCAGCTCCGAATCCCTTCCCAGTTTCGACTACGTCGTCAGCCACGGCCGCGCCCCGCCTGCACTGTCCTCTTCTACCGCGGTCGCTGGTTAGAGTCGGAATTTAACGGCTCCCCGTTCCGCAACTCCTAACCGTCGGTCGATCTCCCGTCTTTTCCGAGGGGAGTCATAACCGTGTGGATGCGCCAGCGCGTTCACACCCTCTGACGACAACATGAAACCGAAACGCCTTTTAGGGTGGTCTTCTGCCCTTTTACTGAGCGCGATCATCGCTCAGGCCCAGGAGACAAATGACAGCGAGAAGTTCAATAAACAGTTGCAGGAATTGCAGGACCGCTTCGAAAAACAGCAGCGCGAACTCCGCGAAAACTTCGAAAGACAACAGCGCGAGCTGCGCGAATCCTTCGAAAAGATGAGCCGCGAACAGCAGGCCCAAATCGAAGCGCTCAAAAAACAAATCGCCACGGGCCAAACCAACGCGGCGCCAGCCGCCACGACCGAAACCGCCGACCAAATTAAAGAACTGAATGAGAAAGTCGACGCTGTAGTCGAGGCTCAGACCAAAACCCGCCCCAACGAGTTCAACCCCTCCATCGGAGTTGTTGGCGAGACCATCTTTTCCTACACCAGCAAGGGCAACGAAGATACCGGCCGCGATCGGCCTGGCGGCTTCGACGTTTTCCAGCGTTCCGTAGAACTAAACGTCGCCGCGGCGGTCGACCCCTTCGCCAAGGGTTACATCGTGGCAAACGCCTCCGCAGACTCAAACACCGGCGAAGCCAACTTCGGCATCGAAGAAGCCGCCATCCAAACAACCTCGCTGCCCTGGAACCTCGAACTCAAAGCCGGAAGGTTCTTCGGCGAGTTCGGCCGGCTGAGCTACATCCACGACCACGAACTGCCCTTCGTAAACCGCCCGCTTGTGCTCGACCAATATGTCGGCGGCGAATCAAGGACCGACGGCGCACAACTCAACTGGCTCCTCCCGGTTCCTCACTACGTGAGCCTCACCGTCGGCACCGGCATCGGGTTCGGCGGCGACAGTCCGTTGAGTAACCCTGGTTCGTACCGCAACCTCAGCGGCTTGACCTACTTCGGCCGCCTGTCCACCTTTTTCAACCTCACGCCCAACTGGAACATCGAAACCGGTGTCTCAGGCCTAATCAACCCCACCGAGCAGGACCGCGGCGGCGTGCTCGTGCAGCCCAACGGCAGCACGCTTACCGAAAAGGAACGACGCGTCGCAGGCATCGACTTCAAACTCAACTGGGTGCCACTCCAAAATAATCAGTTCAAAGGTTTTACTTGGGGAACCGAGGTCCTCTACAGCGACAGCCGTTTCCTTTTCGACCCCGACGGCTCCCTCAACCCCGGCAACCCCGCACCTGGCTTTAGCGGCGACGAGTTCGAAGGCAACGTCGGCTCCGTTGGCCTTTACTCCTACGCCACCTATAAATGGCATCGACAATGGAGCGCCGGCTTCCTCTTCGATTACGTGCAGAACGCCGAAAACCACAACGACGTCAACTTCGCCTACTCGCCCTATATCACCTACGCCCTCAGTCACTGGAACCAACTCCGCCTCCAATACACCCACACTGACCACAACTCAGCCTCAGGCTTAAAGCCCGATGACGCCGTGTACCTCCAGTGGGCCTGGATCATCGGTTCACACGCTCACGGCTGGCAGCAACGCTAATTAACAAACTTACTGATTAACAATGAAAAATTACTTATTCCATCTCCTCTCTCTATCGGCAGCTGGAGCCATTGCGCTTTCACCGCTGCCAGTCCTCGCAGCCAAGGTCCGCGTCGTCACCACACTTACCGACCTGGCTGACTTCACCCGCAACATCGGCGGCGACCACGTGCAAGTTTTCAGCCTGGCCACTGGTATCGAAGACACACACGGTGTCCCCATGAAACCAAGCTTCGTCCCCGAGATGAATCGCGCTGACCTCCTCATGCTCGTTGGCTTCGGCTGCGAGCATGCCTTTCTCCCGGCCCTACTCGAGGCGAGCAAAAATCCCCGCATACAATACGGCCAGCCCGGCTATGTCGACTGCGCCACGGGTGTCGTCCCGGCCGAGGTCCCCAAATCCACCGACCACTCCGCCGGCGACGTCCATCCCTACGGCAACCCGCACTACATCCTCGATCCGGTCCTGGCAAAAACAGCTATCGCCAATATATATAAGGCGCTGGTCCGCGCCGCACCTCAGTTCGAGGCCGACTTCACCCACAATCGCGATGCCTACCTCGCCACGCTCGATACCAAGATTGCCGAGTGGGAGAAGGACCTGGCCCCGGCCAAAGGCGGCAAGTTTGTCTCCTACCACGAACACTGGATCTACTTCGCCAAACGCTTCGGGCTCGTCTACTTCGGGACCATCGAACTAAAACCCGGAATCGACCCCACGCCAAAACATATCGAGAACCTGGTCACCTCCATGAAAGCCGAGCACGTCGCGGTGGTCGCTCGCGAGCCCCAGTTCCCCGAAAAAGTTCCGGCGCTGATTGCGCGCCAGGCCGGCGCCAAACTCGTCAAGCTGCCCATCATGCCCGGTGGTGTGCCCAACACCGAGACCTACATCAAAATGATGGATTACATCGTTCACACCATGGCCGAGAACCTCAAAGACAAAGGCCTCGCCTCCCAATGAACCAACCGGCGAAAGTCCTCCCAACGACGGCGCGCGGCTCCGCAGCCGCGGTCGCCAATTCCAGTTATCCGGCGCTGCCGTTCTTTGTCGACGTATCTCTCAACACCACGCGCCCGCCGACACCGCTCAACGCCGCGCCGTCCTGTAAAACAATGCGCCGGAACCCCAGCTCCTCGAAGAATTTCTGGACCGCGTCCATCCCTCCATTGGCCACCATCGGGTCAGGGCTATATCCGCGCTCCAGCACAACCACGACGAAATCTCGCGGTGTTTTCAAATTGCGCAGCAGCTTCACAAAACCCGCGCTTGTGAAGGTCTTGATGCGCGACGGCATCGCGCCCGCCATACCCGTAATGTCGGGCTTCATCAACCATATCGAGTTCCAAGATTGGAACCCGACCACCAGGTCCGCTTGCCCCTGCTGCTCCAACGCCTCGGGTGACACCGGCGCCGTTGCGCACCCGGCAAACACCATCCACACAACCAGCATAGTGCTCACCCGAAACATGCGCTAAATTATGCCTCCTCCACAGCCTCCGCAATCGCCTGACGAACTAATTCGCCTTCAGGACCTCTCCATCGGCTACAACGGCCAGCCCGTCCTGTCCGGCATCTCCCTCTCCATTGCCCGCTCGTCCTTCACCGCCATCCTCGGCGCCAACGGTTCCGGAAAGTCCACCTTGCTCAAAACCCTGCTTGGCTTGCAACCTCCAGTATCCGGAAACATTCACCTGGCCCCCATCGATAACCGCCTGCCCGTTTTCGGTTACGTCCCGCAGGCTATCCAATTCGACCCGCTTTATCCTCTCACTGGCTTCGACGTTGCCCTCATGGGTACCTACGGTCGTTCACGCCCAGGCCGTCTCCTTCGTCACTCCGACCGCGCCTTCGCCCGTGAATGTTTGAAAGCCACAGCTGCCCAGGACTTCGCTTCAAAAAGATTCAGCCAACTTTCCGGCGGCCAAAAACAGCGCGTGCTCATCGCCCGCGCACTGGCAACCAAGCCCGACATCCTCGTGCTCGACGAACCCACCGCCGGTGTAGATGCAGTCGCTACTCGAGGCCTGCTCGAATTCATCTCCCAGATTCACATCGACCAAAAACTCACCGTGCTGCTCGTTACCCACGACCTGCCACTAGTCCGCAAACACGCCCAGCAAGTCGTCTGGCTCCACGAAGGCCAGGTCCTCCACGGAACTGTTTCGGAACTCTTCACCCGCGAACGCATGGCCGAAATCTTTGAAATGGAATTGGGCTGATATGGAATCACTACGCCAAATCCTCTCTCCCGACTTCCTACTGCGAAACTCCGTTTACACCAGCGTGCTTATTGGTTTCGCTTGCCCACTCGTCGGTGTTTTCCTGGTCTTGCGTCGCCTCGTGTTCATGGGCGTAGCCCTGCCTCAAATCTCCTCCACAGGAATTGCCATCGCCCTCTCCGTGCCTATGTGGCTCGGCCTCTTGCAACCCGAACACGCCGCCCACAGCGAGCACCTCTACGCCTTCGTTGGCTCAACCCTCTTTTCGCTCAGCGCCATCCTCATTATGGCCGCACTCGAACGCCGCGGCACCGGCTCACCGGAGGGCCGCCTCGGGGCGGCCTACGTCGTTGCCGCCGCCCTCAGCATCATCATCCTCTCCAAAAACCGCTACGGCGAAGTCGGTTGGCTCGACTTGATGAAAGGCGAGGTCATCACCATCGACAACTACGACCTCACCTTGACCGCCATCACCCTGGCACTCGTGCTTACAGTTCTTGGCCTCTTCCACAAAGAAATACTTTTTGTCTCCTTCGACCGCGCCATGGCCGCCACCCTTGGCAAAAACATCGTCTTTTGGGACATCCTACTGTACCTCCTCATCGGCCTCACCGTTTCCATGGCCGTTCTGAGCGTCGGCCCACTCATCGCCTTCGGCTTCCTGCTAATCCCGGCACTCATCTCTCACCAGTTCGCCCGTACCATGCGCCAGTTTACCATCACCGCCTCAGTCCTGGGCGGCGTCTCCTCCTTCATCGGCTTTTGGATCGCCTACGAATACAACCTCCCAGTAGGCCCAACCGACGTTGTCCTGCTGGGCACAGTCTACCTGCTCGCGTTCGGTGCAAACAAACTGCGTGCACTGATAACAGAAAGGCGGTAACCGGTGGCCTCTGCAGAAAACATCGCTTGTCTGCAGGCGTGCCACGAATGCCAGGAAGCTTGCAACGATTGCAATCGCGCCTGCCTCGATAGTCCGAGAGCAAAGGAGCTCCTGCGTTGCATCCTGTTAAATCGCGACTGCGCACTTTTCTGCAATACCGCCGCGCTTTTGATGAAGCACGGCTCCGAGTTCCTCCCGCAGTCTTCACCCTTTGCGTCGCCGCCTGTGAACCCTGTGCCTCCGAAAACGACCGCTTCCCCCTACCCCACTGTCACCACGCTGCCCAGGCCTGCCGCCACTTCATACACGAATGCCGAAAACAGATCCCCAATAATGCATCATGCTGAAGCACAACTTAGGTAATCGTACAGTCGCCGACTTTGACTTTTTGACTCAACAAGTTACCCTCATAAGCAGTGCATTTGGCCGAATGAAGCTCCGCAAAGCATTTACCCTCATTGAGCTTCTGGTCGTTATTGCTGTGATCGCAGTTCTCGCCGCGCTCCTCCTGCCCGCCCTGTCCAAGTCAAAGGAAAAGGGCCGCCAAACCTTCTGCATCAACAGTGAGCATCAGCAGGCCATCGCCGTCTTTATGTACGCCGACGACCACGCCGATGTCCTTCCACCTGTCGCCTACGCAGACCAGGGCGGCAACATCACCAACTGGCCGTCTCTCCTTGACCCATACCTCCGGTCCACCCGCATCCATGTTTGTCCAACAGACCTTTTAGGCAAGACCAACTCCTACGGCTTGAACGAACTCGCCTTCGTGGACCTCACTGACGACGACTCCCCGCCGCCCAACAAACTCGCTGCTTTCAAAACACCCGTCGGTACTGTGATGATGGGAGACCTCGGCACGGCCGACGACCTCATCACACCACGCCCCGACACATTGAAAATGGTCGCTCCCCTTTCAGATATCAACGACGACAAAGACGCCAGGCCCTTTGCCAGGCACTCGATTCGCTGCGACCTCGGCTTCATGGACGGCCATTCTGGCTACAAGTCCCTCGGTCAGTTCTACACCAACCAGATCCCACCCAACCGCTGGTTCACGCCCTAGCGTGCCTCACACGTCCCGGCTGCCCATCCGTCCTCAACTAAGAACTAAGAATTAAACATTAAACACTCAGAACCGGGCTCGTCCATGGAGCCGAAAAGGCGACACCTGCTTTCTCCAACGCTTACCAAACCCGCTTTTTCTCTCCATGGCCCCCACTCGCCCTTGCCCTTCCCCGCTCGCAACTCTCCCCTCTCCATCACCGACAAACACGGCAAAGAACTCTGGAGCCTTAAAAACCCCGAGGGCCAGGGCAACCCGGGCGTCATCATCTACGACGTCCAGATCAACCTCATCACTGAACGCGAGTTCGGCCGCTTCTGCCAAAACACCTGGGCCCCCCCGCTCCTCAGCCCGATCCACTGCCCCCAGCACCAAACCCCACCTGAAACCCGCGGCCGACCTCCCGCAACTAAGAACTAAGAACCAACAACTCAACACTTCTTCCACGTAATCCACTCGGCAAGCCCCGCGATTGAGCCTCCTTCGCACGACAATGCCGGCGGAATCTGACCGTTTCGCTCGCAAGGTAGGCTCTACCTCCATCGCGGACCTTGCCCCGCTACATCCCGCCGCAGTCGGAGGCCGCTGGATCATCTTGCACATCGCTGTGCCTGACCAGAGTGCCGCCCCAAACCATGAAAGACGCGAACGCGACCACGGCAGCAATCAAAATCGGAAAAAAGACCGATTCCAAGTAACGATCTCCTAACTCACCTCGGAACACGAAGCAGCCGAACACGGCGTCGGCTAAAATGATGACCAGACCGAAGGACTGAATCCAGCGTCATTTGCGTTTCAAGTTTGGATTTGGCATGCGTGCTTCTTTCTATGTCTGGTTTGACCAGGTGGAGTCAGAACTGTCACGGAGCGGCCTAACTATTATTACAGGCCACTGACGCCACCAACCTCAACTTGGGCCACACCGGTAAAATTCTTCACCCAATTCTTCACCTAAATCTTCACCTGGCGAGCTCTGAAGAGGCGTTGAGCGAGCAATAAAATAGTTGCCGAAAAGTGTTGAAAACCTGGGTAAAATCAGCCTATTCTGTCACCCACAAATGAGTGGTTTCGCGGTCGGAAAGGTGACCAACCCCCGTTCGATTCCGACCTCCTCCTCTATTACTCTTTCAGAATCCACTAACTACACCTAAAGCGCACCGTCACCGCACTCTTGACAAATGCGCTTCTTGAAGACCTGAGGCTGCAACTTGTCTGAAGGCTTCCGGGCGCTTTCAAATCAGGGGGCATTCATCTACCATTTGACTCCGTGAACACTCCCGACCGCAGCACTGCTGCCGCCTTTCCCCGGTATCTCACCGGCGAAGTTGTGGCTGATAGCGTGGCGCTTCAGTGGACGGGGCTTTATGCACGACGTTGGCGCCTTCCGCGCGTGGTTGATCGCTTTCTCGTGCCCGCCACGCCAGAACCCCACATTTCCTGCAACCTTCGGGGGACAGCCGAATTCCGTGAACGCGACGTGGGTGGGGCGTGGATCACGCGGCAGATTCGTGGGGGCGACATGTTCGTGACGCGCTCGCGCACGCCTTACGAAGTGGACTTCCAATCGCCACCCGGCCAGGAACTCGACAATCTTTCTCTCCACATCGCCGTTGAGCCGTTTCTGGCTGCGCTTGAAGCGCGCTACCCCGGTAAAGCCGACCGGGTGGAGGTGGCGGATTATTTTGGCCGAGATGAAATCCTATGGCCTATCTGCTTGACCTGCGCGGAACTTCTGGCTGCGCGCGTGCCGGGCAAGTCGCCCCGTGTCGCCGCGCTCACTCAACTGCTGGCCGCACAACTTGTCGAGAAATACACATCCACGCCCGCGAAGACGTCTGTCTATCGCGGAGGTCTGCCCATCCACCAACTCCGCAAGATAGAGGATTACGTGGCAGAGCGTCTTGCGGAGGAAATCCCAATCGAAGCTCTCGCTGAACTGGTGGAACTAAGTTCCTCGCATTTTGCTCATGTGTTCAAGGAAACCACCGGTATGACTCCGCTCCAGTTCGTGACCCGTCAACGTGTCACGCGGGCGCAGCAGTTGATCCGCGAAACCTCTCGCAGCCTCATCGATGTCGGCTTGGAGGTTGGCTACAATAGTCCGAGTCATTTTGCGCAGGTCTTCCGACGCCTGGTAGGCGTGACGCCAACCGAGTTCCGCAGCTCACTTTAGTTTCCAGCAGAATCGCGACAGCCACCGCAGGATCGCGAGAGAAGGATTCTTTCACACGATGCAACATGTGAGTGTTGTTTGATTCAATGTCAATGAGAAGAAAGAATTTTGATTATGCAAAAGCGCACACTTGGTAAAAGCAATTTAGAAGTCTCGGCCATCGGGCTGGGTTGCATGGGAATGAGTTTTTCCTACGGCCCGCCAAAAGATAAAAAGGAAATGACCGCGCTGATTAATGCAGCGGTCGAGCGCGGCATCACGTTTTTCGACACTGCAGAAGTTTATGGCCCGCTCATCAACGAGGAACTGGTCGGCGAGGCTCTCGCGCCGCTTCGCAAACAAGTTGTGATTGCCACGAAGTTCGGATGGAAACCGGCGTCCGATGGCGAAGCGCGTTGGAGTCTTTTGGACAGCCGGCCAGAACACATCAAACGCGTGGTTGAAGGCTCGCTCAAGCGACTTAAAACTGACGTGATAGATTTGTATTATCAACATCGCGTCGACCCGAATGTGCCGATTGAAGATGTGGCTGGCGCGGTCAAAGGATTGATTCAGGAGGGCAAAATAAAACATTTCGGATTATCCGAGGCCGGCGTGAAAACGATTCGCCGCGCGCACAAAGTCCAGCCGGTGACGGCCCTGCAAAGCGAATATTCGCTATGGTGGCGCGAGCCGGAAGCGGAAATTATTCCGACCCTGGAAGAATTGGAAATTGGATTTGTTCCATTCAGTCCACTCGGCAAAGGATTTCTCACCGGCGCAATCAGCGCGAACATGGAATTTGACAGCACCGATTTCCGCAACACCGTTCCCAGGTTCAACGCAGAAAATCGCAGGGCGAATCAGGCGTTGGTTGATGTCATCGAAAAATTTGCGGCGCAGAAGAAAGTGACGTCCGCGCAAGTTGCGCTGGCATGGTTGCTGGCTCAAAAGCCGTGGATTGTTCCGATTCCCGGCACCACAAAATTGAATCGCCTGGACGAAAATATCGGCGCAGCGTCAGTTGACATTTCGCCGGATGACTTGCGCGAACTCGAAAACGTGACATCCCGAATCAAAGTTCAAGGAGCGCGTTATTCCGAACAACATCAAAAACTTGTCGGCCGTTGAACGATTTAAGAACAGAAATTCATTTATGAAAGCAACCATTCTTTACGGCGCGAACAATGTGCGCTTCGAGGAACACGCCGAAACCGACAATCATCAAACCGACGGATGCCATCGTCAGGCTGGCGGCGACATGCGTGTGCGGATCTGATTTGTGGCCGTATCGCGGCATCAGCAAATACGACGCACCAACGCCGATGGGACACGAGTATTGCGGCATTGTCGAGGCAGGGCGTTGACCGAATCAAAGCGATGACTAATGGGGTTGGCGCGGACGCCGTGCTCGAATGTGTCGCCACGCAGGAATCCATCATGCAGGCTATTCAAGCTAGACGGCCCGGCGCTTCGGTCGGTTAAGTTGGCGTCCCGCATGGAGTCGAACTCAATGGCGAAAACCTTTGCTTCAGCCACGTCCACCTCCACGGCGGCCCTGCGCCCGTGCGTCGCTTTCTACCGAAGTTGATTAACTTGGTATGGAAGGGGAAAATCAATCCCGGCAAAGTCTTCGATTTGGCTCTGCCGCTGAATGAAGTGGTCGAGGGCTACCGCGCGATGGATGAGCGCGCGCGATAAAAGCTTTGTTGCTCACATAACCAAAAGGAAAAAATTATGGAAATCAAAAGAGTTGGCTCACAAGCATCGAACAAAGGACCAGCCGACTGGTTCACAGGCACAGTGCGAATTGATCCGTTGTTTCAAGCGCCTGCTCCGGCGCGTGTTTCTGGTGCGAGCGTCACGTTTGAACCCGGCGCCCGAACCGCGTGGCACAGGCATCCGCTCGGACAAACACTCATCGTAATTTCGGGTTGCGGACGCGCGCAACGCGAAGGCGGCCCGATTGAAGAAATTCGTCCGGGCGACGTGATTTGGTTTACGCCGGGCGAAAAACATTGGCATGGCGCATCGCCGACCACGGCCATGACGCATATCGCCATCGCGGAATATCTCGACGGCAAGGTCGTGGACTGGCTGGAAAAAGTCAGCGACGAACAATACCCCAAAGGTTGAAGGAGTAATCATGCCTCACGTCATCGTCAAACTCTGGCCAGGAAAATCCGAACAGCAAAAAGCTCGCCTCGCCGAAGCCATCACCAAAGACGTGATGGAGATTTTCAATTACGGCGAAGAATCCGTTTCCGTCGCGATGGAAGAAATCGGCCCGCAAGATTGGGCGAAGAAAATCTATCAGCGAGAAATTCTCGCCAAGCCGGAGCAACTATACAAAAAACCCGGCTACACCATGTGATGGGCCTGAAAATGTGCGGGAGAGCCACCTATAGAATCTCGTACAGGGTTCCACCGTCGCCGCTCTTGAGACCAGAGTCGCATACCGTTGCACGCTTCTTCTCTGATAGGTTGGTTGAGTTGATAACAATTTGATTATTTTGTGAAT
>Ga0306920_100007132_pt1 | contig 14678 bp, 13 predicted proteins | sample flu12Cox44000170_FD_204666 | JGI IMG/M metagenome (GOLD analysis project Ga0306920, IMG submission 204666) | Lab enrichment of tropical soil microbial communities from Luquillo Experimental Forest, Puerto Rico - flux4day.12C.oxic.44.000.170 (v2)... | ecosystem: Environmental > Terrestrial >... | reverse complement strand
GCCAGCGTCGTCCTGGCCACCCGCCAGCCGCCGTTGACCTCCCCGACCACGCACTCGTCGGGCACGAACACCTCGTCGAGGAAGACCTGGTTGAACAGGGAGTCGCCGGTGATCTCGCGCAGCGGGCGCACCTCGACGCCGGGGGAGGACATATCAACCAGGAAGTAGGTGATCCCGTCGTGCTTGGGCGCCGCCGGGTCGGTGCGCGCGATGCAGATCGCCCAGGCCGCCTGCTTCGCCAGCGAGGTCCAGATCTTCTGGCCGGTCAGCTTCCAGCCCCCGTGCGCCCGCACCGCGCGCGTCGTCAGCCCGGCCAGGTCCGAGCCCGCGCCCGGCTCGCTGAACAGCTGGCACCACGGGAACTCACCGCGCAGCGTCGGCGGCAGGAACCGCTCTTGCTGCTCGGCGGTCCCGTACTGGATCAGCGCCGGGACCACCCAGGCGCCGATGGCCAGGCCGGGAACCCGGATCCCGGCCGCCCGCAGTTCCTGGGCGATGACCACCTGCTCGAGCGCGCCCGCGTCCCGTCCCCACGGGCGGGGCAGGTGCGGCACGACCCAGCCCCCGTCCGCCAGCCGCCGCGCGCGCTCGGTGCCGGCCAGCCGGGCGATCGCCGAGAGCTCCTCGCGGATCTGGGCCCGGAGCTGGGCGTCGCCCCCCGGCAGCTCCACCTGGACCGGCCGGCGGACCCCGGACAGGGCCAGCTCCGCCACGCGCTTCGCCCATTCGTCCGACGGGCCGAGCAGGGCGCGCAGGGACAGCGCCCGCCGGTAGTACAGGTGGGCCTCGTGCTCCCAGGTGTAGCCGATCCCGCCGAGCACCTGGATGTACTGGTGCGCGCACCAGACCGCGGCGTCAACGGCCACCACCGCGGCCACTCCGGCGGCAAACTCGCGCTGGCGCCCGGCGGACTCACCGCCGCCCGGCTCTGAGGTATCCGCCGCCGGGGCGCCCGCCTCTACGGTGTCCGGTTCCGTGCGCGCGGCGTCCCAGACCGCGGCGGCCGCCTGCTCCGCGGCCGTCAGCATCCGCGCGCAGCGGTGCTTCACGGCCTGGAACTGGCCGATCGGCCGGCCGAACTGATGACGGATCTTCGCGTACTCGCTGGCGGCCTGGGTTACCCAGTCGGCGATGCCGCAGGCCTCGGCGCCGAACAGGATCGCCGCGAGGCTGGCCACCGCGCGCCGGTCGAGCCCGGTCAGCAGCCGGTCCGCGGGCACGACGGCCTGGTCGGCGCGGACCCGGCCCACCGGCCGGGTCAGGTCCAGGCTCTCCAGCGCCGTGATGTCGAGGCTGCTCGCGTCGATCGCGGCCCATATCTCGCCGCCGTCCGTCTGCACCGGGACGATCACGAGGTCGGCCAGGGCGGCGCCGAGCACCGGGCCGCACTCGCCCCCGACGACCAGGCCGCCGGCGGCCGCACCGGCTTCGGTACCTACGGCGGCTGCGGGCCCGCCGGGCACGGGAGAGCCGGTCAGCCCCGTGACCAGGCCGACCGCCCCGGTCTTCGATCCGTCGGCCAGGCCGGTGACCAGCTTGCCGGTCACCCCGGCGGCGGCGAGGACCGCGCTGGCCCAGACGGTCGGCAGGAACGCCCCGGGCACCAGGGCGCGCCCGAGCTCCTCCACGGCCACGGCCAGCTCGGGCAGGCCGTAACCCTGGCCGCCGTCCTCGTCCGGCAGGTGCAGCCCGAGCACCCCCTGCCCGGCCAGGCCGGGGGCGAGCGACTCGAGGTAAAGCGCCGCCCCGCTGTCCGGTGACTCGGCCGCGGCGCGGGCCACGTCCGCCGGGCAGTGGCGCTGCGCCCAGCCCCGCACGGCCTCGGCTAGCTGCAGGTGCTCTTCGGTCAGGCCGAGCGTCATGGTTCACCCCGGGGGACGGCGTCGGGAACTGATGACGGCAATTCTAGAACGAGATTCGGATTTCGCCCAGATCATGGCCCGGTTCCCTTCCCGGGCGCGGGGAGGCCGGCGCTCGCCAGCTGGCTGCACCACTATGGTCGGGTCATGCTGCCGGTGTTCCTGGCCTGCGACGACCCCTGCCAGACCGCCCAGCTGTTCACCGAGCAGCTGACGGCCACCACAGCCCGCCCGCCCGATCTTTGACCACTCACTAAGCCTGGAGCAATGCTCAGCGTCAACTGGGACACGATCCGTCTGTTCCTGCACGTCCTGGCGGCCACCGTCTGGGTCGGCGGGCAGATCACGCTGGCCGCGCTGGTCCCGGTCTTGCGCCGGGCCGGCACCGACATCCCGCGCGCCGCGGCCCGCCGGTTCAACCAGGTCGCCTGGCCCGCCTTCGGGGTCCTGGTGATCACCGGGATCTGGAACATCGTCGCGGTGCGGTCCCAGATCACCGGGAGCTACGAGACCACCCTGGTGGTGAAGCTGATCGTGGTGGTGATCTCCGGGATCACGGCCGCCTTGCACGCGCGCGCCCGCAGCCCGGCGGGCCTGGCCATCTTCGGCGCCCTCACCGGCCTCAGCGCGCTGGCCGCCCTGTTCCTCGGCATCCTCCTCGCGGGCTAACCGTCACCACCACCTTCGCTGGTCTCGGTCAGGCGGACGCAGCACCTCCCGTCGGCCGGGTCCAGCACGGCGGCCAGGCCGAGCCCTCCCGCCCGGTCCAGCAGGCCCTCCATGATCGCCAGGTTCATGCCGCAGATCAGCGCCGTGTGCTCGGCCGCGAGGGCGTGGAACGGGCAGTTGGCCAGGGCCAGCCCGGCCGGATCGCTCCGGGTCTGGTATCCCTCCTCGTCCAGGGTCGCGCGGACGGCGGCCAGCAGCGCCACGCGAGACGGGTGGTTCCCGGCCTCCCGCCGGGCCAGGCCGGCCAGCTCGCCGCCCCGGTCCCGGGCCGCGCGGTCCAGCGCCTCGGCCACCGGCTCGCCGGTGCTCCGCGCGTCGGCGATGGCCCGGGCCATGAGCTGCCCGGCCAGCTCATAGCGCCGTTCGGGCAGCGTGACGGCCAGCTCCCGCGACCCGCGCCGGTAGAGCTTGGCCGGGCGCCCGGCTCCTGGGCCCCGGCGACCGGTTCGCCGCGCGAACTCCACCTCGAGCAGGCCGTCGTCGACGAGCTTGTCGAGGTGGAACTTGGCCTGGTGCCGCGGCACGCCGACCCCGGCGGCAGCCTCGTCCCGGCTGACGGCCGCCCCCTGGTCGCGCACGTACAGGTAGAGGGCGCGCCGGGTCGGCTCGGCCAGGCTGGCCAGCCCGGCCACATCAGCTTCCAGCCGGGCCTCGCTCATGGAGTACCTCCGGTCGGCTCGCGCCCTCTCGGCTTTTGCCATCTCTAAAGGATAAATCCATTGACTAAATTACCCGGACGCTTCTAACGTACAACTTGATGTCCGTTAGACCTCAGGGGGTCCGATGACCAAGCCGACGTTCCTGATCGTCGGCGCCAGCCTGGCTGGCGCCAAGGCCGCCGAGGAGCTGCGCGCGCAGGGGTTTGACGGCCGCGTGACGCTGATCGGCGCCGAGGCGGAGCGCCCGTACGAGCGCCCGCCGCTGACCAAGGACTACCTGCGCGGCGAGTCCGAGCGCGCGCAGGCCTACGTGCACCCGGACGACTTCTACGCGCAGCAGGAGATCGAGCTGGCGACCGGCACGCGGGTGACGGCGATCGACCCCGGGACGTCCCGGGTGCGGCTCGACGACGGCCGCGACCTCGGCTACGACCGGCTGCTGCTCGCCACCGGCGCGGAGCCGCGCCGTCTGGACGTTCCCGGCGCGGATCTCGACGGCGTCTACTATCTGCGCACACTGGCCGACTGTGACCTGCTGCGGGCGCGGCTCGAGGCGGGCGGGCGGGTGGTCACGGTCGGCGGGGGCTGGATCGGCAGCGAGTTCGCGGCCTCCGCCCGCCAGTGCGGCCTCGAGGTGACCGTCGTCGACCCCAAGCCGCTGCCGAACGAGCGGATCTTCGGCCGGGACATCGGCGCCTTCTATCGCGATGTGCACGGCCAGCGCGGCGTCACGCAGGTGTTCGGGGACGGGGTCGACTCGTTCGAGGGCGCCGGCGCGATCATGGCGGTGCGGACCACCAGCGGCCGGCGGATCGAGTGCGACTTCGCGGTCGTGGGCGTCGGTGTCGTGCCGCGGGCCGGGCTGGCCAGCGCCGCCGGCCTGCAGGTCGGCAACGGCGTCGTCGTGAACGACAAGCTGCAGACCTCGGCGCCCGGCATCTTCGCGGCCGGCGATGTCGCGAACGCCTGGCATCCGTTCTACCGGGAGCGGATCCGCGTGGAGCACTGGGCCAACGCGCTCCATCAGGGGCCGGCCGCGGCCCGGGCCATGCTCGGCCAGCAGGTCAGCTACGACCACATTCCGTACTTCTACTCTGATCAGTACGACGTTGGGATGGAGTATTCGGGCTACGCGCCGTCGTGGGATGAGGTCGTGTTCCGCGGCGACCGGGCCGGCGGCGAGTTCGTCGCGTTCTGGCTGCGCGACGGGCGCGTCCAGGCCGGCATGAACGTCAACGTCTGGGACGTGAACGAACACGTCCAGGCGCTGATCCGGGCCCGCCAGCCGGTCGCGGCGGCTGTGCTGGCCGACCCTGGCACCCCGCTGGACGAGCTGGCTCGTAAGCTGGCCGGAGAAAGCTGAGCAGGGGAATTACCATGGCACTGAATCCCAACCTGCAGCGGCTGCGCGAGGCGGGCGTCTCCATCTGGCTGGACACTCTCTCCCGCGAGCTACTCGAAACCGGCGGGTTCGCCGGGCTGATCCGCGATTACGGCGTCACCGGCGCGACGTCCAATCCGACGATCTTCGCCCAGGCGATCACCGGCTCGGACCGTTACGACGCCCAGCTGCGCGAGCTGGTCGCGGGCGGAGAGCAGGACCAGCAGGAGCTGTTCTTCTCGCTGGCGCTCGACGACGTCCGCGCCGCCGCCCGGCTGCTGCGCCCGGCCTTTGCGGCCAGCGGGGGAGGCGACGGGTTCATCTCGTTCGAGTGCACCCCCGACCTCGCCGACGACACGAAGGGCACCATCGAACAGGCCACCAGCCTGTGGCGGCGGCTCAGCCTGCCGAACGTGATGATCAAGGTGCCCGGCACGGCCGCGGGCCTGCCCGCGATCGAGGAGCTGACCCGCCGCGGCGTGAACGTCAACATCACGCTGCTGTTCTCGGTCGAGCGCTACGAGCAGGTCATCGACGCCTACTTGCGCGGCTTGACCGCACGGGCGGACGCGGGCGAGCCGGTGGACCAGATCGCCTCGGTCGCGTCGTTCTTCCTGTCGCGCATCGACACCAAGGCCGACGCGCTGCTCGACCCCGGGTCACCGCTGCGCGGCCAGCTCGCGATCGCCAGCGCCCGGGTGGCCTACCAGCGCTACCAGGCCAGGTTCGCCGGCGCTGGCTGGGAGCGGCTGGCGGCCCTCGGGGCCCGGCCGCAGCGGCCCTTGTGGGCCAGCACCGGGACCAAGAACCCCGCGTACTCCGACGTGCGCTACGTGTCCGAGCTGATCGGCCCCGGGGTGATCAACACCATGCCCGATCACACGCTGCACGCCTTCGCCGATCACGGCGCGGTCGCGCGCACCCTCGACGCCGACCCGGAGGCCGCGGCGCGCACGGTCGGCGCCGCGCCGGCGGCCGGGATCGACCTGGCCGCCCTCACCGCCCAGCTCGAGCGCGAGGGCGTCGAGTCGTTCTGCGACTCCTACCACCGGCTGCTTGACTGCATCGCCCGCAAGCTCGCCGCCGGCGCCGCCCGTTAGGAAATCCGCCCCTCAGCGCAACGGGAACGGCACACCGTGCTCGGCCTCCGGCCGCGGGCCGTGGATACGACGGTCCGCGGGGTCGATGGGCACATCGTTGATGCTCGCCTCGCGCCGGCGCATCAGGCCCTCGTCGGTGAACTCCCACAGCTCGTTGCCGTAGCTGCGGAACCACCGGCCCGCGGCGTCGTGGCTTTCGTGCTGGAACCGCACGGCGATGCGGTCGCCGTGGAAGCTCCACAGCTCCTTGCGCAGCGCGTAGTCGAGCTCGCGGGCCCACTTGCGGCGCAGGAACTCCACGATCTCGGCGCGCCCGGTGATGAACTCGTCCCGGTTGCGCCAGACCGAGTCCTCCGTGTAGGCCAGCGCCACCCGCTCCGGGTCACGCGTGTTCCACGCGTCCTCGGCCGTCTGAACCTTCTGGCGCGCGGTCTGCTCGGTGAACGGCGGGAACGGCGGGCGCGGACTCACCGGGTCCTCCTCTCGACGCGAAAAGACCATCCATAACGGGACCGTACCGTAGTGATCCGGACGGCTTGACTCTCCGGTAACGGGAGACGGAAGGGTCGGGGCATGGCTGGACTCGGCGTGACGCGGCGCCTGGGCTTCGGCCTATCGCGCGAGCTGTGGCTCGTCGAGGTCGGGATCTTCCTGAACATGCTGGGCTACGGCGCCGTGCTGCCCTTCGAGATCATCTACCTGCACGACGGCCGCGGGTTCAGCCTGGGCGTCGCCGGACTGGTGGTCGGCACGATCACCGGCGCCGCGGTGGTGACCGCGCCGCTGGCCGGCCCGCTGATCGACCGGTTCGGGGCCCGCGCGGTCACGGCAGGGGCCGGGATCGCGCTCGCCGCCGGCTACGCCGGCCTGGCGTTCGCCCCGCTGCCTGCGTACGCGTTCGCGGCGGCCGCGCTGGCCGGCGCCGGAAACGGGGCGCTGAACCCGAGCCAGTCGACCCTGCTGGTGACGCTCACCCGGTCGGACCGGCGCCACCGCGCCACCGCGGTCTCGCGGGTGGCCACGAACGCCGGGATCGGGATCGGCGGCGCGCTCGGCGGCCTGGTCGCGGCGCGCGGCCTGGCCGGTTTCGTCGCGCTGTTCCTGTTCAACGCGGTCACGTACCTGGCCTACGTGTGCGTCCTGGTCGCCGTGGTGCGCGACCCCGCCCGGCCCGAACCGGTGCGGGGCGGATACCGGATCGTGGCCCGGGACCGGCCCTTCGTCCGCCTCCTCGTCATCGACGTGGCGATGATCGCGGTCGGCTGGGGCGTCTTCTCCTGGCTCGCGCCCGCGTACGCCAGGAACCAGATCGGAATCGGCACGCCGCTGATCGGGCTGCTGCTGCTGGCCAACGCCGCCACGGTGGTCGTGGCCCAGGTGCCGGTGGCCAAGCTCGCCGAGGGCCGCCGCCGGGTCATGATGATCGCGCTGGCTGCGTCGATCCTCGTCATCGCCTGCCTGCTGGTGGTCGCGGCGGGTACCAGCCCGCGGATGGCTTACCCCGCCCTGGTCATCGCGGCGGTCGCGGTCGGCGTCGGGGAATGCTGCTACACGACGGTGCTGACGCCGCTGGTCGCCGACCTGGCCCCGGCCGGCCTGCGCGGGCGGTACATGGCGGCGATGGGGCTGGCCTGGTGGGTCGGCCTGGCGATCGCGCCGACGCTGGGCACCCCGCTGCTGGGCCGCGCGCCGGCGGCGGTGTTCGCAGTGGCGGCGGCCGCGGCCGCGGCGGCCGGGGTGTCCGCGCTCACCCTGGAGCGCAAGCTGCCCGATGCCTCCCGGCTGACGCCCATACCTGAGTAACCAGGCCCGCGGCGGTCCCGTTATGGATCGCGGGTTGACCCTCCGGTAGCGGGAGGCCTGAGCCTCGGAGCATGACGTACCTCGGAGGCCCGATCAGCCGGGAGCGGCAGCGCGAGATGATGGCCCGGGCGGACCGGCAGCGGCTGCTCAGCGGGCTGGCCAGGCAGGCCCCGCGCGAGGCGGGGACGGCGCGCCGCCCGCGCCGGGCCTGGCGGGCGGCGCTGCGGCTGGCCCGGCTAGGCCCGCCGCACCGGGCCGCCCGGTGACGGCGGACCGCGAGCCACAGGCCGGCCGGCTTGACCCGCCCGGCCGCGCCGGGCCGAGAATCTCTGCCATGCGGGTACGGCTGGCCATCGGCGTTTTCTCCCGGATGACCCACTTGAGCGTGAAGGCGCTGCGGCACTATCACGATGTCGGGCTGCTCACGCCGGCCGAGATCGACCCGGTCTCCGGCTACCGCTTCTACGAGCCGTCTCAGCTGCCGGCCGCGCAGGTGATCCGCAGGTTCCGGGACCTCGGCATGCCGCTGGACGAGATCAAGGAGGTGCTGCAGGCGCCCGACGTCGCGGCGCGCAACCAGGTGATCGTCGCGCACCTGCAGCGGATGGAGTCGCAGCTGGCGGTGACGCAGTCCGTCGTGGCCTCGCTGCGATCGCTGCTGGAGCGGCCGCCCGCGCCCGTCGCGGTCGAGCACCGGTCGGTGGGCCCGGTACGGGCCCTGGGCATCCGCGGGCAGGTGTCCATGCCGGACCTGGACGCGTGGCTGGACGCGGCGCAGCGCGAGCTGGATGCGGCGCTGGCCGCGGCCGCCGTGTCACCGGCCGGGCCTCGCGGCGCGCTGTACCCGGCCGAGCTGTTCGAGCTGGGGGCCGGCGAGGTCGTCGCGTACGTGCCGGTCACGCAGGAGATCCCCGCCGGCGGCCGGGCCCGGATGCTGGAGATTCCCCCGGCCGAGCTGGCCGTGGCCGTGCACCGGGGCACCCTGGCCGACCTGGACCTGACCTACGGCGCGCTGGGCACCTACATGGCCGAGCGCGAGATCGGCGTGGACGGGCCGATCCGTGAGCACTACCTGGTCACGGCGTTCGACACCGGCGACGAGTCTCGGCACGTGACCGAGGTCTGCTGGCCGGTGTTCCAGACCGGGCCGGCCGCTCAGGCTCCGTGACTGCCGATGAGGCTGCCGACGACGAACGTCACGCCGATGGCCAGGGCGCCGAGGGCCAGCTGGCGCAGGCCCGACCGCACCAGGGGCCTGCCGGTCAGCCGGCCCACGGTCATCCCGCCCGCAACCAGGGCCACCGCCGTGATCCCCAGGGTCGCGCCCAGCACGGACAGGCCGAGCAGGTAGGGCAGCAGCGGCACCAGGGCGCCGATCGAGAAGGCCAGCAGCGACGCAGCGCCGGCCAGCACCGGGGACGGCAGCTCCTCGGGGTCCACGCCGAGTTCTTCGCGGGTGTGGATCCGCAGCGCTGTGCCGGGGTCACTGGAGACCGCGGCGGCCATCCGGGCCGCGGTATCCGGATCGGCGCCGTACTCGCGGAAGTAGCCCGCCAGCTCGTCCTGCTCGGCCGCCGGGAACCGGGCCAGCATCTGGCGCTCCAGGGCCACCTCGGCGTGCACCAGCTCGTTCTGGTTCGTCACCGAGATGTACTCCCCGGTGCCCATCGAGAACGCTCCCGCCACCAGCGCCGCCGCGCCGGTCAGCACGATCGTGTGCGCGGACACCCCGCCGCCGCCCAGCCCCGCGATCAGCGATGCGTTCGTGACCAGGCCGTCCACCGCGCCGAACACGGTGGGCCGCAGCCAGCCGCCGGATACGTCACGGTGACCGTGCGACCAGCCGGCCACCAGCGCTGCCGTCCCTGTCGCATCGGACGGCTCGCGCCTGTCCTCGTCAGCCACCAGCCCGACCAACCCCCGCGGTACGAGACGCCTCTTTTCGTCTATTGAGCTTTTTCATCCTGCCCCACCGCTCACGTGCTCGGAGCGAGATCAACGGAGGAAAAGGTTCGTTCATCTGTGCACAGCAACTTCACACCGCTGGGCGGTCAGGTGGCAAGCTCAGAACAGAGCGAAACCTGACGGCCCGGTCCGGGCCGGGACCCAAGCCGCAGCGTAACGACGAGAATGGTCAGATGGCGGAATCAGGAGCGCCGGGCGGGCAGGCGCCACAGGGCCCGGGGGACCGGGGCGAGACCGGGCCGGCCGGGACGGGGCCGGAACCGGGCTGGCCCGCGGGCCGGAAGGGCGGGGGACCGGAGCCGGGCCACCACCCGGGCAGCGGGCACCGGCTTCCCGACCCGTGGAATGAGGTCATGCACCTGGCCGACCAGGTCGCCGCGGCGCGCACGCTGGTCCCGGCCTGGCGGCGCCGGACCCGGGGCGAGCACCGGTGGCCGGTGACGGTGACCGTGATCGTGGCCATCGTCTTGCAGATCCGGCTGTCGGACTCGCTGACCAAGCCGCTGCCGCATCTGCTCCTGCCGCTGCTCGAGATCGCGCTGGGCGTCGGCCTGGGCATCGCCAACCCGGTCCGGATCGAGCGGCGGGGCAAGGTGGTGCGCGCGGCCAGCCTCGCGCTAATCGTGCTGATCACCGCCGCGAACGCGGTCTCGGCCATCTTGCTGGTCCACGCGATCCTGTTCCCGGGGAAGGCCACCCCCCCGGGCGCCACGGCGCTGCTCGCCTCCGGCGCGGCCGTCTGGGGCACCAACGTGATCGCGTTCGGGCTGTGGTACTGGGAGTTCGACCGCGGGGGCCCGGTCGAGCGGACCGTGGGCGGCGGCACCATGCGGCCCCCCGACTTCCTGTTCCCCCAGATGGGGCTGGCGCGAGACCTGGTGGCGCCGAACTGGGAGCCGCACTTCATCGACTACCTCTACCTGTCGTTCACCAACGCGACCGCGTTCAGCCCGACCGACGTGATGCCGATGGCCCGGTGGGCGAAGTGCACGATGGCGGTGCAGTCGGGAGTGGCGCTCCTGGTCGGCGTGCTGGTCATCGCCCGCGCCATCAACATCCTGTAGCAGCGCGACCGGATCGCGGCCGGGCTCCTCGCCGCTGGCCCGAGGTTACCCGCTAGTAGTATACTGCCTTTGTTACTGGCGAGTAAGGTTCGCCGGCGAAGGCGCGGAGGCCACCGTGGGGCACTACAAGAGCAACCTCAGGGACATCGAGTTCAACCTGTTCGAGGTGCTCAACCGCCAGGACCTGCTGGGCTCGGAGTACTTCCCCGAGATCGACGAGGAGACCGCCCGCGGGATCCTGACCGAGGTGGAGCGGCTGGCCACCGGGCCCATCGCGGAGTCATTCGCCGAGGCCGACCGCAACCCGCCGGTCTTCGACCCCGCGACCTCGTCGGTACGCATGCCCGAGGCGTTCAAGAAGTCCTTCCAGGCGTTCCAGGACGCGGAGTGGTTCCGTCTCGAGCTCCCGGCCGAGCTGGGCGGCACCCAGTCCCCGCGCTCGCTGCACTGGGCCGTGGCCGAGCTGATCCTCGGGGCCAACCCCGCGGTCTGGATGTACGCGAGCGGCGCCTCGATGGCCCACGCCCTGTGGCGCATGGGCACGCCCGAGCAGAAGCGGTTCGCGCAACTCGCGATCGAGCGCAAGTGGACCTCCACCATGGCGCTGACCGAGCCCGACGCCGGGTCCGACGTCGGCGCGGGACGGACCAAGGCGATCGCCCAGCCGGACGGGACCTGGCACATCGAGGGCGTGAAGCGGTTCATCACCAGCGCCGAGCACGACATGGCGGAGAACATCTTCCACCTGGTGCTGGCGCGTCCCGAGGGCGCGGGCCCGGGCACCAAGGGCCTGTCCATGTTCCTGGTGCCCAAGTACCTGGTCTTGCCGGACGGCGAGCTCGGCGAGCGCAACGGCGTCTACGCGACCAACGTCGAGCACAAAATGGGCCTGAAGGCCTCCACCACCTGCGAGCTGACCTTCGGGGGCTCCCGCCCGGCGGTCGGCACGCTGGTGGGTGACGTGCACGACGGCATCAGGCAGATGTTCGTGATCATCGAGTTCGCCCGGATGATGGTCGGCACCAAGGCGATCGCCACCCTGTCGGCGGGCTACCTGACCGCCCTGGACTTCGCCAGGAACCGGGTGCAGGGCGCCGACCTCACGCAGCTGGCCGACAAGACCGCTCCGCGGGTCACGATCATCCACCATCCGGACGTCCGCAGGCTGCTGATGCTGCAGAAGTCGTACGCGGAGGGCATGCGGGCCCTGGTCCTGTACGCCGCGACCTTCCAGGACGCGCTGCAGGTCGCGGCCGCGCAGGGCCGGGCCGACGATCTCACCGCCTCCCTCAACGACCTGCTCCTCCCGGTCGTCAAGGGAGTCGGCTCGGAGCGCGCCTACGAGATGCTGACCCACTCGCTGCAGACCCTCGGCGGTTCCGGATTCCTGCAGGACTACCCGGTCGAGCAGTACGTCAGGGACGCCAAGATTGACAGCCTCTACGAGGGCACCACCGCGATCCAGGGCATGGACCTGTACTTCCGCAAGATCGTCCGGGACGGGGGGGAGGCGCTCGGCTTCCTGCTCGGGCAGGTCAGGGACTTCGCCGCCGCCGAGGCCGGCAACGGCCGGCTCAAGGCCGAGCGCGCCGCGCTGGCCCGGGCGGCCGACGACCTCGAGGCCATGGTGACCGCGCTGCACGCCTTCCTGGGCGCGAGCGCCCAGCAGCCCGCGGAGATCTACCGGGTCGGCCTCAACACGACGCGGCTGCTGCTGGCGCTCGGCGACCTGCTCATCGGCTGGCTGCTGGCCAGGCAGGCGGAAATCGCGCAGGCCCGGCTCGACGAGGGGTCCGGCGAAGACCGGGCGTTCTACGAGGGGAAGATCGCCGCCGCCCGCTTCTTCGCCGCGACGGTGCTGCCCAGGCTGGCCACGGAGCGCGCGATCACCGAGGCCACCACGCTGGACCTGATGGACCTGCCCGAGGAAGCCTTCTGACCGTTACTGGCGGGTTCCTCCCAGCTCAGCCCGCCTCGACGCCCTTGCGCAACCCAGATCAGCGGGTCCATCATGTTGCGGACCGCTACGGCCTGCTCTTGGCCGGAACTTGACTGAATGCGGGTGGTCGCCGCGAGCGGGGGATCTCATCCAGTTATCTCACCCGTACGTCCCGCCCGTGGATGTGACTGCCGTCTGGATCGGCCGGACCGACCGGCGCCGAGTTCTACCTAGCGGTCGCTGAGAAGAAGGGGATCAGATGACGGGAGCGGGGAAAGTCACGGCGCAGATAGGGCGAAAAGCCCTGATGTGGCTGCCGGCAGTGGTCTTGGCGGCTGGGACCGGCGCGCTGTTGCCGCTGGGCGCGGCATCGGCGAGCGCGTCGTGGACGCAGGGGCACCATGTGCTCAAGGTGAGCACCAGGGGCAGCGATCATGGCAACTGCAGGCAGAGCCCCTGCCGGACGCTCGGTTACGCACTGACCCAGGCCGGCCCGGGCGACACCATCGTTATCCGCCCGGGCACCTACCGCGAGTCGGGGAACGCCAACGTCGTCCCGCCGCGCCTTAAGGGCCTCACCATCAGGTCCACCGGGTCGGCGGCCAGCACGGTCATTAACGCCAAGGGCAACGCCAACGGCATCCTCATCTGGGCCAGCGGGGTGTCGGTCAGAGGGCTCACCGTGAAGAACGCCAACCTGGAAGGCATTCTGGCCGAGCCCCCGCCGAGCTCGTGGCCCAAGACGCCGACGTCACCTCCAGTCGGCATCTCGCACGTGACCATCGCGGGCAATGTTGCCGTCCACAACGACAAGGCCTACAACACGAGCCTCCCGCCCATGGCGGCCTGCCCCAGTTCGGTCACCGACGCCGACGACTGCGGCGAGGCCATCCACTTCATCGCGGTCAGCTGGTCCAAGGTGATCGGCAACCGCGTGGCCAACAACGTGGGGGGCATCCTCGTGAGCGACGGCGGCTTCGGCATCTCGGTCGGGCCCGCCGCGCACAACGTGATCGCCTTCAACCGTTCCATCGACAACAAATTCGACTGCGGGATCACCCTGCCCGGCCACGACCCCCGCGCGGTGGCCACGAGCGGTCCGAACGCCGGCCAGCCTCAGCCCCACCTGGCCGGGGTCTTTGACAACGTGATCGTGGGCAATGTCTCGAACGGTAACGGCGCCGCCGGGCTGCTCGACGCTACGCCCTACCCGGGGACCGGCTCGTACAACAATGTCTTTATCGGCAACAGCGCGAGCGGCAACGGGAACTCCGGATTCGTCCTGCACAGCCACGCGCCGCTGCAAGACGTCAGCGGGATTTTCGTGGTCGGGAACCGGTTCGGGCCGAACAACCTGGCCGGCGACCCGGACACCGGCGTCAAGAAGAGCACAGGCGTCATGCTGCTCTCGGTGGCCGTGCCGACGAAGATCGTGGTCGCGGGCAACAAGATCTTCGACAACGTCAACGGGGTCGCGTTCAACAGCCTCATCAAGCACGTGGGTCACAACCGGTTCGCCAACGTGATCCACCACTACTTCCTCTACACCCCGCCGGCCTGACCACGCGGGACAAGCCTTCTGATTCGTTAACGCGGAGGATTGTCAGTCGATACGACTGACAATCCTCCGCGTTGCGTGATCATGCCGTCGGAGGGGCGACTAAATCTCGTACTGGACCGAGACGCGTTCCTTGGCGATCGGGGTGGTCACCCGCTGGATGATCTCCCGGTGGGCCGGGTGGTTGCGGTATCCGAGATAGCTGTCCGCGTCATCGAAGTCGGCCACGACGGCGAAGTCGAAGTTGCCCTCGACGATCCCGGCGTCGGGCCCGATGTGGAACGCGCGCAGGCCGCTCAGCAGCGGCGGCAGCGTCATGAGCTCCTTGGTCACCTGCTGCTTCTGCTCGTCGGTGGCCTCGGGAATCCAGGCGAATAACGTCACGTGCCTGATCATCGTGATCCTTTCGGTAGCGGGGAGGAGCAGGGTCAGGCTGGTAGCGGGGACTGACGTCAGGACCATGCGAGCATCCGCAGCGGGTCCTCCAGCATCGCGCCGATGTCGCGCAGCACCGCGGAGCCCAGGTCGCCGTCCACGATGCGGTGATCGAAGGACAGCGCCAGCGTGGTGACCTTGCGCACCGCCAGCTGCCCCTCGTGCACCCACGGCGCGTCCTTAACC
>Ga0306920_100007131_pt1 | contig 14679 bp, 11 predicted proteins | sample flu12Cox44000170_FD_204666 | JGI IMG/M metagenome (GOLD analysis project Ga0306920, IMG submission 204666) | Lab enrichment of tropical soil microbial communities from Luquillo Experimental Forest, Puerto Rico - flux4day.12C.oxic.44.000.170 (v2)... | ecosystem: Environmental > Terrestrial >... | reverse complement strand
TGTTGGTGGCTCTTAACGCCGCCGACAGCCTTCGCGCCGCACCCGACTATCTCTCCTACTTCAACATTCTGGTCCGGCCTACCCAGAGCTGGCGCTTCCTCACCGACAGCAACCTCGACTGGGGACAGGGGCTCATCGCGGTCCGCGACTACGAACAAAAACATCCTGACGAGCCATTGCGGCTGGGCTATTTCGGTTCCGTCAATCCTGCCCTGTATGGCGTACACGCACCCTCGCTCTCCCCCGAAGAACGGGTGACGGGAAAGGTGGCGGTTGGCGCCAGTGCACTCTCGGGCCAGGTGCTCCCCGATCCCAACAGCTATCGCTGGCTGCTGAACTACGCCCCCACCGGGATGATCGGCCGCTCCATGTTGCTTTACGACATCAAGGGAAGGTAGTTGCTGTGAATCTGGAATTGCCGGTCGCTACTTCTTCTTATCTCTCTCTGCCTTCAGCAGGACTGAGTGTGCCACCGGAACGATCGCCGCTCGCGGAGCATCGGCCGCGTGGGCGCGATTCATCACCTCGGTGCGTACGTAGCTGACGAACTCCGACATCTGCCGCTGCATTTCCTCCATGCGCTCGCGCATCTGCAGGATGATAGCGATCCCGGAGATGTTTACCCCCAGGTCCCGCGCCAACGACAAGATCAGTTCCAGCCGCTCCAGGTCTTGATCGGTGTAGAGGCGGGTATTCCCTTCCGTGCGCGACGGCGTCAGTAGCCCTTCCCGCTCATACAGGCGTAGCGTTTGGGGATGAATGCCGTACATCTCCGCCACCGAGCTGATCATGTAAGCGCCCTGTTTCTTACGCTTGCCCATATTCCTCGCGCCTTATCCCAGCCCCATGTCCCATTTGTTTCGCGGTTGCCGTCATCGATCGGGCCTTCTGCCGTCCCGCTGTGCCTGGGGGAGTAATCGGGCGGCTGCCGCGCAGTGGCGCGCACTCGCCGGTGCGGCAAGCAAGCAGGTATATCTTCTCACGCGCGGGCTCGGTCGACGGCTCCGCCTCCGGCGAAGTCTTCGCGTGACATCGCGTACACCAAATGAGGCAAGCCATAGTGCACCACCTGCCGCTCCAGCTGCATTCCGTTTCTCTCTGCCACCCGGCGGGAGGGGGTGTTCTCGGGCCGGATCAGGGAAATCACCTTGGCCGCTCCGAAGGCTCCAAACGCCATTCCCATGCACGCCCGCGCCGCTTCCGTGGCGTAACCGTGTCCCCATTGATCGCGGCGAAAATGATAGCCGACCTCCATCGCCGTCTCGCCGGCCACGTTTTGCTTGATGATGCCGCAGTCGCCGATGACCTCGCCGCTGTCCTTCAGCGTCACTGCGAACAGCCCGTAGCCATCGTCCCCGTAGCGCCGCACATTGCGCTCGATCCACCGCTCCGCGTCTCTACGATCAAATGTCTTGGGGTAGTACCGCATGGCGACATCATCCCCGATGACCGCGAACACGGCGTCCACATCTTCGCGTCGAAACCGCCGCAGCCGCAGCCGCACCGTCTCCAGGACCAAGTCGCGGGTCACGGCTTTGCTGCCGACCTCGCTCGCTTTCTGTCCCAGCCGCACCACCATCCACCCATTCTTAATTCCTGATCCATTGTCGCTGGCCGCTAAACCTTCTCCCACAACTCGTGCCGCGGGTCCTCCGGGTTCAACCTGGCCAGCTCGCGCAAGATCTCCTTCGACTTCTCATCGCGTAGCGCCGGCACTACCACCCGCACCTCGACGATCTCGTCGCCGCGCGCCCCCTCTTTCGTAGCCGACTGGACACCCTTCTCGCGCAAGCGCAACTTCTGTCCCGACTGCGTTCCCGGCGGGACCTTCAACTGCGCCCGCCCGTCGATGGTAGGCACCTCCACCTTGCTGCCCAGCGCGGCCTCGCTCACCGTTACCGGAACGGTGACGTAAATATCATCGCCCTCGCGCTTGAACACGGGATGCTCGCCCGTGCGCACGATGATGTACAGGTCGCCCGCAGGTGCTCCCATGGTGCCGGCATTGCCACGTCCGGCAAGGCGAATGCGCTGCCCATCGCGCGTACCTGGCTTAATGCGCACCTTCAGAGTCTCACTGCGCTCCAGCCGCCCCTCGCCATGACAGACCGGGCACAGCTCACGGTTGTGCCCGCTTCCGCCGCAGCGCGGACACGGCATATTGAATTTCATGCTGCCGCTTTTCTGGGTGATCTGCCCTTTACCTTTGCACTCCGGGCACACGCCTGGAGCCTCAAGATATCCCCGGCCGTGACAGTTGGTACAGCTCTCCAGGTGGGGCACCGTAAGCTGCAGCTCCGCTCCCTTGATAGCCTGCCAGAACCCGACGTTCATCTGGTACTCGAGATCGCTGCCCGGCTCCTGTTGCGGTACGGCTTCGCGTCGAGCGCCGCCCCTGAAGATGCCGGAGAAAATGTCGCGGAACCCGCCGCCTCCCGCCGCTCCTCCGCGCCGCGCGCCTTCGGCAATATCGCTGAAGTCGAATCCGCCAAAATCGAAGGGGACCTCCTGCCACTGTGTGCCACCGCCGGCAGCCGCCCCGTTGTTGGCGCCGAATCCGCCGGCGCCAAAGCCCCCGCCTCGAGCGTAGGCCTCGGCCGCTGCCGGATCGATATTGTCGGAGTAAAACCCGAGCTGGTCGTAAATCTTGCGCTTCTTGGGATCGCTCAGCACGTCGTTGGCTTCAGAGATTGCCTTGAACTTCTCCTCCGCCGACTTGTCCCCCGGGTTCACGTCAGGGTGATACTTGCGCGCCAGCTTGCGAAACGCCTTGCGGATCTCCTCCGCCGAAGCGGTGTTCTTCACTCCCAGCGTGCCGTAATAATCCTTCTTCTCCGCCATTCGTTTCTCTACGCAGCGAGTCCCTCCATTCGGGAGGGACTGCTCGGCTTGCACCTCTGGCACCGCGTCACGGGCGGTGAACTGCGGGAAGTCTGGCGGCAAATTCCGCCGCTTCCTTGCCTTTGCTAGCCTTCAGGCGGCGTCACACCTGTCTTCCAGCCAGTGCTGATGGCACGCTCCCCGAAAATTCCTGGAAGCACCGGCTTCCCCGGCGGGGGAGCTGCCAAGCCGTGATCCCGGGCTCCAGCCCGATATCTGAAACGTCCTTAATTGACGCTCCCCGTTCCTTCCGCCGGCACCACGATGTTGGGCACGAATCCCTCTTCGTCGTTAAACACGGGGATCGCCTTCGCCATCCCGCCCAGCCCGGCCGTCAGCAGGTACCAGCGTTCATCCTGCGGATTGAAATTCAACACGTACGACTTTCCGTTCAATTCGAAATGCACTTCCGTCCTCACCTCTAACCCAAACTTCCCATCCCCGAAGAGCCGGGCTTCGAAATCACATCCTTCTGCTCGTGGCGCAGCCTGAAGGCTCCCCAGGTTGGTCGTTGTAGCGGCAAGGGGCGCATCCTGCGCCCCTCCCGCCAACTTCCCAGCAGTTACCCCGTTACTTTTTGTCGTCGACGTCGACGTACTCGGCGTCGATGACACCTTCATCCTTCTTCTGTTGTTCCGTGGCCTGTCCATCTCCTCCCGGAGCCGGACCGCCCGCCGCCGCACCAGCCGGTGCCGCCTGCGCCTTGTACATGGCTTCCGCCAGCTTGTGCGACGTCTGTGTCAGCCGCTCGCGCGCCGAGTCCATCGCCTTGGCGTCGGACCCTTCCAGCGCCTTCTTGCCGTCCGCCAGCGCGTTCTCCACGTCGGCCCGCTCCTGGCCCGAGATCTTGTCGCCGTGCTCGCGCAGCATCTTTTCGATCTGATACACCATGCCGTCAAGCTGGTTCCGCGATTCAATCTCCGCCCGGCGCGCCTTGTCTTCTGAGGAGTGCGCCTCGGCTTCCTTGGCCATGCGGTCGACTTCCTCCTTGCTCAGCCCGGAAGACGACGTAATCGTGATCTTCTGGTCCTTGCCCGTGGCCATGTCCTTGGCGCTCACATTGAGGATGCCGTTGGCGTCAATATCGAAGGTCACTTCGATCTTCGGTACGCCGCGCGGTGCCATCGGAATACCCGTCAGATGGAACTTGCCCAGTGTGCGGTTATCCCGCGCCATGGGCCGCTCACCCTGCAACACGTGTACCTCCACCGAATCCTGGTTGTCGGCTGCGGTCGAGAACGTCTCCGTCTTCTTCGTCGGAATGGTCGTATTGCGCGGAATCATCGGCGTCGCCACGCCACCCAGCGTCTCAATCGCCAGCGTCAGTGGCGTCACGTCCAGCAGCAGCAGGTCTTTTACCTCGCCGCCCAGCACCCCGCCCTGAATCGCCGCGCCCACGGCCACCACTTCGTCAGGATTCACGCCCTTATGCGGTTCTTTGTCAAACAGCTTCTTCACCAGGGTCTGGATCGCCGGCATGCGGGTCTGTCCGCCCACCAGCACGACCTCGTCGATCTTATCCGGCGTCACCCCCGCGTCTTTCATCGCCTGTTCGCACGGCTTGATGGAGCGATCAATGATGTCGCGTACCATCTCTTCCAGCTTGCCGCGGGTGAGCGTCTTTACCAGGTGCTTCGGCCCGCTCGCGTCGGCGGTGATGAACGGCAGATTGATCTCGGTCTGCATCGTGGTCGAGAGCTCGATCTTGGCTCGCTCGGCTGCGTCGCGCAGACGCTGCAGTGCCATCTCATTGCCCTTTGCCCGCAGGTCCAGCCCTTCATCTTTCTGGAACTCGGCAATCAACCAGTCCACGATGCGCTGATCGATGTTGTCGCCGCCCAGGTGGGTGTCGCCATTCGTCGACTTCACCTCGATGACGCCTTCGCCCACCTCCAGAATCGAGATGTCGAAGGTGCCGCCGCCGAAGTCGTATACCGCGATCGTCTCGTCTTTTTTCTTGTCCAGTCCGTAGGCCAGCGCCGCCGCCGTCGGCTCGTTGATGATGCGCTTTACCTCCAGCCCGGCAATCTGCCCGGCATCCTTGGTTGCCTGCCGCTGCGCGTCGTTAAAGTATGCAGGCACGGTGATCACGGCGTCGGTGACTTTCTCGCCCAGGTAGTCTTCCGCGGCCTTCTTCAGCTTTTGCAAAATCATCGCCGAAATCTGCGGCGGAGTGTATTCCTGTCCCTGTGCCACCACTGCCACGTGATCGCCCGCCCTCACCACCTTGTAGGGCACCATCTTCATCTCTTCCGTGACCTCGTCGTAACGACGTCCCATGAAACGCTTGATCGAATAAATGGTGTTCTCCGGATTGGTGATGGCCTGGCGCTTGGCGACCTGGCCTACCAGCCGCTCGCCGGTCTTGGTGAATGCGACGACCGACGGCGTTGTTCGCCCGCCTTCTTCGTTAGGGATGACCTTGGGCTCGCCGCCTTCCATCACGGCGACGACCGAGTTGGTCGTGCCCAGATCAATTCCGATGATCTTTCCCATGGTTGCCACCCTCCTAAACTTTTGATCATGGCATGGGCGCCCCTCCCCCTCGCCCCCTTAAGACGACAGCCGGGGTCTTCACTGTAACCCATTGCTACGTATCAACTTAAATTATCTGTCCCTCTTTATAACACGCTAACTATAGAACTTGAGTGTTTTACTGTCAAGGTTTTAGATGAGGCGGGCTGCCGCCTCGGTGCAGGAAATTGGGCAAGCCGTTTGCCTGCAGGCGGTTGGGTTAAGAGGCCTCCCGATTCGCTGGTGGCTCGGACTTAACAGCAATCCAAGGAGGAGCACCGGCCCCGGGTAGCGCTCTTGGCCACCACGCAGAGCCCTACTCGATTCGCAGCAGCAGGACAGGTTCCACCATGAACTCAAACCTGTTGATCTTTTCCAGAGCCCTGCGCACGACCGGCTCGGAAACCGCCTCGACGGTAATGAACAGTGAAAGGCGCTCTTTCGGCGAGTGTGGCTCCTGCTGAACCGAGTCAATGTTCATGCCGGCACGCGCCAGCACTTCGGCTACGCGTGCGATGATGCCGCGTTCGTCGTGCACCGTCAGCCGCAAGTACCATCCCGCAGGCTTCGGTTCCGGCGCGATCTCCAAGGCGTGGGAATCGAGGAAACCGACCACGTTTTTGGCGCTCAGCCTTCCGGCCGCCAGGTCACCCGCAATTTCCACCAGATCGGAGACCACGGCCGCGCCGGTTGCGTCACCGCCCGCACCGCGCCCGTAGAACATCTGTGTGCCCAAGCGGTCGCCGACCAGGAAGACCGCGTTGTTCACGTCCTCGACCTTGGCCAGCATCGACCGCCGGCCCACCAGCCAGGGGCGCACGGAAACGTCGAGTCCTCGATCGGTTTGCTCGGCCGACGCCACCAGGCGAATGGTGCGATCCAGGCGCTGGGCTGAGCGGATGTCGACGGCCCTTACCTCGCGGATGCCGTGGGTGGGAATGCAGTTCACGTCAAGGTGTCCGCCGAATGCCATGCGCGCCAGGATGCAGAGCTTGTCGCGTGCGTCCTGGCCGTCGATGTCGAAGCTGGGATCAGCTTCGGCGTACCCTGCCTTTTGCGCCTCGCCCAGTGCCTGGTCGAAGTCGATGCCCCGGCTCTCCATCTGCGTGAGGATGTAGTTCGACGTTCCGTTGAGGATGCCATGCAGCCCGCGCAGCCGATCACCGGCGGTCGATTCCTGGATCACCCGCAGGATGGGAATTCCTCCCGCCACGCTGGCCTCGAAGCCGATGGGCAGGTTCCTGGCCGCGGCCAGGGCGAACAGCTCGTCGCCGTGCTCGGCCAGCAGCTTTTTGTTGGCGGTGACGACAGGCTTGCCATGCTCCAGCGCCCCGCGAAGCAGCTGCAGGGAGTGATCGACACCCCCCATGGTCTCAACCACGACATCCACGTCGTCGGATGACAGCAGTTCTTTCCAACCGGTGGATACGCGGGCGCCCTTAGGCTCGTCGCCGGCTTTGATCGCCTGCCGGCGGCAAACCGCGGCCACCACGAGTTTCACGCCGCTGCGGCGCTCGATGAGCGAGGCGTGCTCGGCGATGATGTCGGCGGTCGCGCGGCCAACCGTACCGAAGCCGACAATTCCGACGCGAACTTGCTTCATAGGATGGACGAGCGTCGTTCAATCAAGGCCCATGCCCTGGTTCGTTAAGCCCTTGCCGTAACCTGGTTCTGGAGGCCGGGCCGAGCGGCGCCATGGTTCCGGGTCCCTACCTCAACTGTACCAGTTCGCTAGTGTGCTTGAGCTGGCCGCAGGCGGCGTAAATGTCGCGTCCCCGGGGACGGCGGATGAAGGTGGGAATACCCGCACTGGTGAGCACGGACTGGAAGGCGAGCACGTGCTCCGTATGCGGCGTGGAGTAAGGAATTTCGGGACCGGGATTCAGAGCGATGAGGTTGACTTTGGCGCGCAGTCCGCGGATGTGGTCGAGCAGCTCGCGGGCCTGCGCGCCAGAGTCGTTGACCCCAGCAAGCAGAACGTACTCGAAGGTCAGGCGTTCGCGGTTACGCAGAGGAAAGTCGCGCAAGACTGCGAGTAGTTTCTCAATGCTCCACTTCCGGGTGATGGGCATGAGCGAGGTGCGCAGAGCTTCGTTGGACGCGTTCAGCGAGACGGCAAGCTTGGGACGTATCTCTTCGGCGCCGAAGTCGGCGATACGCGGAACGATGCCGGAGGTGGAGACGGTCATGCGCGAGGCGGGAATGCCGGCCTCGACAACCAGCATTCGCACTGCCTGCATGAAATTGTCGTAGTTGAGGAAGGGCTCGCCTTGGCCCATGAAGACCAGATTGATTCGGTCGGCGCCAATCTCTACTCCCTGGTCGTTAAGCACCGCAAGTACTTGACCCCCGATTTCCCCAGCGGAGAGATTACGCTGAAGTCCGAGGAGAGCCGTCATGCAGAAGGCGCATTCGACGGCGCAGCCAATCTGGCTGGACACGCAGATGGTGGCGCGGCGGTTTCCGCCCCAGGCAGCAAATGCAGGTCCCTCGACTCCGCTCGCCATAACGGCGCCCTTCGCCCGCGATGGCGAAACCCTGCGGGGGGATGAATCAGCCATGAGTTCTGCCAGCTCCTCGTCCCCCGGCTCGGAACCGTCGCCGGCTTCGCCGCCATCGCCGTCGGGCATCCAGACAGTTTCAACCGATTGCCCGTCTGCGAAAGCAAACAGGTAGCGCACCGTGCCGTCGGCGGACGTGAACCTCTTTTCCACCTGCGGTTGTCCTACCGAGTAGTTGGCGTCGCTGAGCTGCTGGCGGAGCGATTGCGGCAGGGTGGTGAACTGTTGCAGGTGCGGCCATCTTTGCCGGTAGAGGCCGTCCAGGAGCTGACGGAGCCGGTAAGGAGGCTGGGAGCAACTTTCCATGAGTTCTGCAAGCTGTTGATTTGTAAGACTCAATAGTTCGCGATGTTGCGGTACGCTCATGCATCCAATATGCTGGAACGGTTAGAGGCCCGTCTGCCCCACCCGCCCCGGACATCACCCAGCGCGTTTATTCTACCCCGGGGCATGACGGTTCGAGCCGGAAGACGGCACGAAGTTGTATTCATAGAAAAAAGGAAAGCATGGCAGCAGAAGCATTAGCGCTTGCAGCCGACCGGACGATCCACCGGGAGGTTTTGCCCAACGGGCTTACCATCCTGACCGAGCAGATGGACCACATCCGCTCGGTTTCCATGGGAATTTGGCTGAACGCGGGCTCGCGTAACGAGGATCCGGAGGTCAACGGGATCTCGCATTTCGTCGAACACATGGTGTTCAAAGGCACTACCCACCGCTCGGCGGAGGACATCGCCCGCGAGGTGGACTCCATCGGTGGCAACATCGACGCCTTCACGGGCAAAGAGACCGTCTGCTTTAACGTGAAAGTTCTCGATGAGCACCTGCCCATAGCGGTCGACGTCTTGAGCGATATGGTCTTGCACCCGGTGTTCGACGCCGAGGAGATCGCGCGGGAGCGGGGCGTGATTGTCGAAGAGATAAAGATGGATGAAGACAATCCCGACAGCCTGGTGCACGAGATCTTTACCCAGAATTTTTACAAGGGCCATCCCCTGGGCAGACCGATTCTGGGAACCAAGGAGACGGTTCGCAAGTTCGACCAGGCGGCGATCCTGAAGTACTACCACAGTAAGTTTGTGCCTGAGAACCTGGTGATCTCGGCGGCGGGCCACGTCGAGCACGATGTATTCGTGGACCTGCTGCGCAAGGAGTTTGAGGCGCTGCCGCGGGGAAAGAATGGCATGCACGACACCCCGCCCAAAATCAATTCCCGCATTATCCTGCGCAACAAGAAGGCGCTGGAGCAGGTACAGATTTGCATTGGTGTGCCCTCGTACCGGGTGAATCATGAAAAGCGGTTCGTGGCCTACGTGCTGAACACGCTCCTGGGCGGAGGATTGAGCTCGCGCTTGTTCCAGAACGTGCGCGAGAAGCAGGGGCTGGTTTATTCCATCTTTTCCGAGTTGAATCCCTACAAGGACACGGGTTGCCTGGCCGTGTATGCGGGAACGTCGAGGGAGTCGGCGCCCAAAGTGGTGCGATCGGTGTTCCACGAATTCCGCGAGATCAAGGCCGGCGGGCTGCCTGAAGAGGAAGTGATGCGGGCAAAAGACCAGCTGAAGGGCAATTTGATGTTGAGCCTGGAGTCTTCCACGGCGCGCATGTCGAACCTGGCGCGACAGGAGATGTACCACGATCACTTCATGGGCATGAACGAGATCATCGCAAAGGTGCAGGAAGTCAGCCGCGACGATGTCGTGCAGGCGGCCAACGAGATGTTCCAGCGCGAAGCCATTGCTGTGACTGTGCTGGGCAATCTGAACGGCCTCAGGTTGACGCGCGACTCCCTGGTGTGTTGACTCCCCCCGATGCCCCCGGCCTCGCTGCTGGTTCGGCGGTTGAAATTTTCGGCGAAAAGCACCTGACCCCCTGCCCGGTTGGCCCGTCGCGCCAATCTGCGACCCGGTGCGAGCACCGGCTGGCGGTCGCGCCCGCTCTCGATGATCGAGAGGTCGGGTTGTTGGCGACCCGGCGGCGATTTTTGAGGGCTTGCAGGGTCCGGCACCATGCAGCCAAGCGCGGCGAATCGCATGCCGGCACCGCCGCCTCGAGGTGATTCTGTGCGCCCGCCGCGCCGGAGCAAGACCGGCGTTGGCCGTGTCCATGGCTCCAGCCATGAGCCCCGGTAGGGCCCCGGTTTTGACAAGCGGACGGCGGTGCTCAATAATTCTTTGTTCATCGCGGAAACGAACAAAGCTTGGCCCGCGTCTTTGCAACGGCAAAGCTCCGCGAAATTCTCATGAGGTACAGACATGTCAAGATGTAATCGTGATCGCGGCTTCACGCTGATCGAGTTGCTGATCGTGGTAACGATCATCCTGATCATCGCCGCGTTCACCATTCCGAAAATCACCAAGTCGCAGATCCCGGCCCACGAGGCTTCGGCCATTGCCAGCATCAAGGCCGTCAACGCGGCGCAGATGATCTACGCCAGCAGCCACCCGGACCTGGGATTCACCGCTGACCTGATAACGCTGGGCGGTACCTCGCAAAGCGGCGGCGAGCAGACCATCGACACCAACCTGGCTAGCGGCCGCAAGAGCGGCTATACCTTCACCTACACTCCGGGGGAGAAGGTAAACGGTGCCATACGCTCGTACACCGTCACCGCCGTGCCCGACCAGGTGGGCACAACCGGGCAGCGGCGGTTCTTCTCCGACGAGTCGGGCGAGATCCACTACAACGCCAGCGGGCCGGCGGATGTGAGCAGCGCGGTCATCCAGTAACACCGCCCTGGCAGTGTTAAAAACAGTGCTCCGCCCGTTGCCTGGGACTCCCCCAATGCGGAGCCGAAGTTCCCTTGGCGGGAAGATCAGTCGTATCTTTCCCGCGCCCGGCGGAGCGCCCGGTGCGTAGAGACGGCCGCACGCAGGCACAGTTTTTGGGCTGAGAAACACACAACAGACCCAGGACTGTGTAATCGGGCGGCCGCGGTTCCCGATCCTATAATTGCTCAATCATGCAACCGGTGCTTCGCGACCTGGGTTTTGCCCTGCGCGTGCTGCGCAAAAACCTTTCCTTCACCGTGGCGGCGATTTTGACGCTGGCTCTCGGCATCGGGGCCAACACGGCCATTTTCACCGTGACCAATGCGCTGTTGTTGCGCCCGTTTCCCTATCGCGATCCGGAACAGCTGGTGCTTGTTAGTGCAGGGGATCAAAGCAAGGAGTTTGGCGGAACGCTGCTGCGCTATGAATTGCTGCGCGACCGTAACCAGTCATTTCAGGGCGTGGCCGCATTTACCACCGACAATTTCAACCTTACGGGTGGGGGGGAACCGCTGCAGGTGCCGATTGCCCGGGTGTCGGCCAATTTCTTCACCTTGCTCGGGGTACAGCCGCAGTTGGGGCGAACCTTCACGGAAGACGAAGGCCGCCCGGAAGGCCGGCCGGTGGTGGTGCTGAGCAATTCGCTGTGGCGCACCCGGTTTCGCAGCGACCCCGAGATCGTGGGCCAGAGCGTGACGCTGGATACCACGCCGCACACCATCGTGGGCGTGCTGCCCGCCGATGTGCAGTTCCCGTTTGTCGGCGAGGCCGACATCTGGTCGCCACGCTACTTCGAATACTCGGTCATGAGTACCGAGCGGCTGCGCATGGGTGTCGGTTACCTGGGTTTGCTGGCGCGGCTGAAGCCGGGAACAACGCTGAAGAACGCAGAAGCCGAGCTGGCGGTTTTGAACCGGCAGTATCGGGAGCAGAATCCGAATGCGCCCGACGCCGATCCCGCCGTCACCATGACGGCCGATCCGCTGCGCCAGCAGGTGGTAGCCAACGTGCGCGGGAAGGTGCTGCTGCTCACCGGCGCCGTGGCGGTCGTGCTGCTGATTGCCTGCGCCAACGTAACCAGCTTGCTGCTCTCGCGCGCCCTGACGCGGCGGCGTGAGATCGCGGTGCGAACTGCTCTGGGAGCGAGCCGGGGCGGCGTGGTGCAGCAACTGCTTACCGAGAGCATGCTGCTGGCCGCCGTTGCCGGGGTGCTGGGCATCGGTCTCAGCTGGCTGGCGGCACGGGCCCTGGTTCGCTGGGGAGGCGGGCAACTGCCGCGGGGAATTCCGGTGGGGATCGATTTGCGGGTCCTGCTGTTTACCCTCGGCATCTCGCTGCTGACGGGAATCCTGTTTGGGATGTTGCCCGCGCTGCAGCTTTCGCGAACCGACCTGCAATCGACGCTGCGTGACGAAGGCCGAGGTACTTCGGCCGGGCACGGGCGAGTGCGCATGAAGAGCCTGCTGGTGGTGGGACAGGTAGCACTGTCGTTGTTGCTGCTCATCGCCGCCGGACTGCTGCTGCGCAGCTTCAAAAAGCTGCTGCAGGTTGATCCCGGGTTCGACTCGCGCAACCTGCTGGTGATGAACATTTCCCTGCCCACCGTGAAGTATGCCCGGCCGGAACAACAGATTGGGTTTTTCGACGAACTGCTGCGCCGGGTGCACGCACTACCCGGAGTGAAGGAGGCCGCCATATCGGCGGCGCTGCCCCTGACGTGGAAACGCATCACCCCCATGCTGCCGGAGGGGCAGCCGCAGGTGCCGCTATCGCAGCGCCCCTTCCTCGATATCGAGGCGGTCAGCCCGCAGTGGTTGGAGACGATGCGCGTGCCTTTGCGCATCGGGCGCGCCTTCACCGCCGCTGATGATGCCCAGGCTCCCAAGGTCGTAATTGTGAACCAGGCATTTGCGCGGCGCTTCTGGCCAAATGACAACCCTATCGGCAAGCATGTCGTCGTGGGCCGCTGGCCGGAAGCGGCGGAGGTAGTTGGCGTGGCCGCGGACGTGAGGAACAAGGGGCTGGCGCAGGACACGCAGGCGCAGGCCTATGTCGCTTTCCCGCAACTGCCATGGGGCAATATGAATCTGTTGGTACGCACCACGGTCCCGCCGCAGAGCCTGGCGTCCGCGGTGCGGGCGCAGATCTCGGCGGTGGACCCGGACCAGCCGGTGACGGGCATCCAGACGGTAGATGAGTTGATCGACAGCTCACGGGCACAGCCGCGATTCACCATGGTGCTCCTGAGCTTTTTTTCCGCGGCGGCACTGGCGTTGGCGGTGATTGGTATTTACGGCGTGCTGGCGTACTTCGTGGCCGAGCGCAGAGTCGAGTTGGGTGTCCGGCTCGCGCTGGGAGCGGAGCGCGCCGATATTGTCCGGCTGGTTCTGCGTCAGGGTATGACGCTGGCGCTCGCCGGAATGACCATTGGCCTGCTTGCCGCGCTGGTCATGAGCAAGTTGATTTCCAGCCTGCTGTATCGGGTGGGCGAGCGTGACGCCTGGACGTTCAGTCTGGCGCCGTTGCTCTTCCTGGCAGTCGCGCTGCTGGCCAGCTACCTGCCGGCACGACGGGCGACGGAAGTAAATCCGGTAGATGCGCTGAAGGGGAACTGAAGCCTCGGGCGGTGCTACCCGCTCACTTCCCGCTTTGTGTTGCCCTCATTCATCCCGGGATGACAAAAATCACTATCGTCTGAAAGAGCCGGCCGGTAGTGTGTTGCCACGGCTGGCAGAGGGGAGATCATGAATGCCTCAGATCACTACAACCGCACGATGGGTGGCTGCACAGCGTGCCCGCGAGTCAGAACGGGCTGATTGTCTCTTCTGCGACCCGTGGGCTTCGCGGCTGGCGGGGCGCGAGGGAAATCAGGCGTTGGAGCTGTCGGAGAAGGTGAATCCGCGGCACCAGGAAACGGCGGCCTACATCGCTATCCGGGTCAGGTTTCTCGACGATTTCGCATTGCGGCTTGCTTCGGAAGGCATCCGGCAAGTCGTGCTGCTGGCTGCCGGCATGGACGCTCGGGCATTCCGCCTACCCTGGCCGGCTGGTACGAGCGTGTACGAGGTGGACCATCCCGAACTGCTGCAACTAAAGGAAGACATCCTGCAAAAGGAGCAGGCGGTGCCGGGATGCCGCCGCACGGTGTTAGGGGTAGATCTGGGGGGAAACTGGACGGTGGGCCTCGAACAACTCGGTTTCACCCCAGTGGAGCCTTCGACCTGGATCCTGGAAGGATTGCTCTACTATCTCCCGGAGGCAGCGGTGCATCGCGTACTGCAACAGGTATCGGAACTTGCATCGCCGGGCAGTGGACTGGGCGCGGACCTGGTGAGCCAGTCGACGCTTACCAGCCCCTGGCTGCAGGCTGCCTTGAAGCAGATGGAGGAGAGCGGATTTGCATGGAAGTTCGGGAGCGATGATCCGGAACGCTTGCTGGCATCCTATGGCTGGGGCGCCCAGGTCCGCCAGGTGGGCGAAGCGGGGGCCAACTTCGGCAGGTGGGAATCACCGGTCGTGCCCCGCGAGCAGAACGCGGTGCCAAGGACCTTTCTCCTGGCGGCCCGCAAGAATTGAGGACCATCGCTCCTGTCCATGCCCGATGCCGTCGCCCCCTTGAACCAACAGGTTCATCCTCCCCTTTCGCCGTTCACTCCCCTTTCGAGTCCGGTGGTGACGATTGCCACCGCGCAGCTGTTTGGTACGTCGCTTTGGTTCAGCGCCCATAGCGCGGCACCGGATCTGATGTGAGCATGGGGTACAGGCATTTCCGGGATAGGATTTCTTACCAATGCGGTTCAACTGGGCTTCATTCTCGGAACATCGGCGATTGCTCTGGGCGGACTGGCCGAGCGCTTCCCCGCGAGCAGAATTTTCCTCGTAAGTGCGATTTCCGGTGCCGTGTTCAATGCCTGTTTCGCGATTTTCTCCCACGGCTTAGGGAGCGCCGCGGT
>Ga0306920_100007130_pt1 | contig 14680 bp, 15 predicted proteins | sample flu12Cox44000170_FD_204666 | JGI IMG/M metagenome (GOLD analysis project Ga0306920, IMG submission 204666) | Lab enrichment of tropical soil microbial communities from Luquillo Experimental Forest, Puerto Rico - flux4day.12C.oxic.44.000.170 (v2)... | ecosystem: Environmental > Terrestrial >... | reverse complement strand
TACATCGTTGATCAGCACACCGGTGCACTGGTGGAGATTTTCAACGACCAGGGCGACGGTCGCGGAGCCCAGCGGGGTATCAGCCGCCGTAACCCGACACTCGTAGTTGACCACGCAGGCCGCGTTGCCCGTCGCCGCGGCCTGCTGTGCCTTCAACTGCCGGTAGTAGGGGTGATCCTCGACGCCCGCACCGAGCGAGCGATAACCGGCCTGCAGACTGACGATATTGAGTATCGTCCGGCTCCGGTCGGCAGCGGCGACCGTCAGCGTGAATTCGAGTGCCTCACCCGGCGCGATCCGGCTCCAGAGATCGCCCAGATACATATCCCGGGCCTGGTAGGTCGTCGTAGTTCGCGAGCCGCGCACAACCAGCTTCGCGTTCCCCGGCAGGAACGACTTTGTGGCATGAAACGACAACGACACGGCGGTCGGCACCTGCACCGCATAGCGCCAGGTTGCCTGCCCGTTCGTGCTCGACCACGTGCCGTCGCGTGCGGTCGACACGGCGTACGGCACGAGCACGGCAAACTGCACTGGCGAATCAGCGGCCGCGCGGATGAGCGGTTTAAGGTCGGTCCTGACGACATGCACGGGCACGGCCGCAAGGGCCGCCGCGGCGAACATCGACACGAGAGCAGCGAGCACGCCGACGCAGACGCGCCGCTGGATGTGTGAGGCTACCGTGACCCCGTTTCCTGCAGTGCTTATTAGAACATTCTCGTATGCGACGAAGCGCTGGCGTCGACTGAACAGTCACTTTGCGCCCTTGCGCTGCGTCCGGCAAGTGCGCAGCGCTTCATGGCATCCGCCGCGCACCCGTGCCACAGCCACCGCCAGCAGCGCCAGCAGCCACGGCCACGTGAACGCACCGCCACCGGATCCATCCTTGCGCACGACGCGCACGTTCGCGTGCCCGGCACGCACCTGCGCTTCGAAGTCAGTGAGCGCGGCGTCGAAGTGCTGGATCATCTGCCCGGAGGCGGCACTGAACGCTGCGCCACCGGCCTCACGCGATTCGCGCCGCTCCTCGATCATGGTCGTGTTGCCGTGACGGGTATCGATACCTCCGGCGCGCAGTATGAGCGAGCGCGTAGCGGGATCCACGACCGCAAGATCGACGAGCGTCGAGACGTCGTAGCGGTTTCCCTTGAGCACATACATGCCGACGATAGTCAGGTAGCCGAGCGACCAGTCGTTCACGTCTGCGTGCAAGACCTGGTCGTACGAGACCAGTGCGACGACGTCCACCGAGTACAGGCGCTGCACGGCTTCCAGTCCGGCAAACCCTCGCTGCGCGCCCAGGTAATAGTCGGGGATGATTAGGATCTCGCTCACGAACTTGCGCTCGCTGAACCGCTCGCGCACCCGCTCGAGGAGCTCCTGTCTGAGCGCCGCATTAGGTCCTGCCGTGTCGATGCCCCGACCCGGCAGGAACGCCAGCCCTACCCGCAGCGGCACGTGCAGCTCCGGAACGCTGTTCGCGCGCGGCGGCGGCGTGCCGTTTGGATAGAGGAACTCCACCAGGCTCGTCGAACCGTGGTGCACGGCGGTCGCGCCGCCGCAGTACGGGGCGCACAACAGCGTGCATCCGCCGAGTGCGAAGCCAAACAGACCGATGGCCAGTACGCGCAACGTGTTCATGTCGCCTCCCCATGACCGGATGGTCAGCGTCTGGCGTAATCTCGTTAGAAGTGTTCGTATACGCCACTTTTGTGGATATGGAGGCCAATGACGCGCCGAATGGTATCGTTACGTGATACCAATACAAGCACGAGAAGGTCGGGCGGTTGAGGCGCGCCCGGCGTGAGCAGAGTCTGCGCCGGTGCGGCTATAGTGGGTTCAGTCACTTCGACCGAACCCAGCGACAGGGGCCATGCAGATGCGGAGATTGAAGAGACTGACAGTGGGGTGCGGCCTGCTGCTCGCCCCGATTGCGTTACTCGGCGCAGCGAATGCGATGGGCGACTCTCCGGGTGCAATGACCGCGATCACCCCCGTGTTCACGCAGCTCGTGATGTTCTCGCTGCCGGCCGAATTCAAGTCGCCAAAGGCCACCTACGAGAGAAACAGCGGCAGCTTCTACATCCGCGAGCAGGTGCCGGACGGCGAGACCCTCGGCAAGTGGTCACGCATGGTCACCCTCACCGGCACGCGCGGCCTGGCCACGAATCCGAACGCGACGCCGCAGGCGATGCTCGCCCGCATGAGCGCTGACTTCCAGCGAAACTGTCCCGACACCTTCAGCACCGCGGCGCCGGGGGTGCAGAAGGTCGATGGCTACGACGCCTACGAGGTCATAACCAGTTGCGGCCGGGTGCAGTCGGGCAAGGATTTCTACAGCGAGTCGGCCATCATGCTGACCGTGAAGGGCAGGAACGACTACTACACCCTGCAGTGGATCGAGCGCGGGCGCGACTCGGCGCAGGCGCAGCCCGTCGATGTCGGCTACTGGACGAAACAGCTTGCGCGGCTCAACCCGATCCGGCTCTGCCCGATCGTGCCGGGTGAGTCCGCTCCGTATCCGAGCTGCGCGCGGCGCTGAAGCCGCGCGCGCAAACCACGCGCGCTGACGCCGCGGTTTTGACTGGTACCTTGGTACCAAGGTACCATATCGCCCATGGCGACCGTCACCCGTACCCAGACCGGCGTGCGTCTCGAGAGCCGACTGCTCAAGGTGTTGAAGGCACTCGCCACCGAGCTCGATATGTCCCTCGGCGACCTGCTCGAGGGCATCGTGCTGCACGCCTTCGAGGGTAAGGCGCCGTTCTCGGCCGCGACGCTCCGCAAGGTGAAGGCCTTGAAGGCGGTGTACGGGCTCGACCTCACCGCCCGGGATTCCCACCAGTTGCGCGAGGACGGGGATGGTCACTGACTGTCCCGACCTCGAGCGCTTCGTGCGCGGCGAGATCGCGGCCGCGAACTTTCCGCATCGCGAGCACGTGCGCATGGCCTTCGAGATGCTGCGCCGCCACGACTTCCCGGAGACGGCGCTCCACTACTCACGGGCACTCCGCACCATGGCGCAGCGTGCGGGGAAGCCGCAGGCCTTCCACCAGACCGTCACGATCGCCTTCCTGTCGCTGATCGCCGAGCGACTCGAGAGCGGGCAGTGGGATGACTTCGCTGCGTTCACCCGTGACAACGCGGACCTGCTGGACAAGGGCACCGTCGCACGCTGGTATCGTCCGGAGCGCCTCGCGAGCGAGCGCGCGCGGCGGACCTTTCTGCTGCCCGAGCCTGCCTCGTGAGCGCTCTGCGGGTTCTGGCGGTCTATCGCCTGATATTCAGCGCGCTCATCACCGTGTCGAGCATTCAGACCCTCGTCGCGGCGCCCGGGGATCATGCCGTGGGGTTGCTGGCAGGCAGCGAGATCGCGGGCGCGCTCATGCTCTGCTGGCACCGCACGCAGTGGCTCGGCGCGGGGGTTCTGGTGATTGTGTTCGCCTGCGCCCAACTGCTCCATGCAATGCAGGGGGAATGGCCGACTCGCTTCCTGCTGTACGCCGCGAGCGCCCTCCTCATCGTCACCATGGACCGCGCGCTCGCGGCGGCACGCTGAGCGATTCCCGGAAGGCTCAGTAGAGCAGCACGGACTGCCGCTGCGCCAGCCAGTCGGCCTCGTCGGCAGCCGCCAGCGCGTCGAGGTCGGCCGGAGATGCGTGCGAATCATCCACCCAGGTGCGCAGCAGCTCGCTGCCGTTGATGACATCGATCGGACGGCGGTTGAACTCGTATTCGTAGGGAAAATCCGCCCACAGCGGATAGTCGGGGTGCAACCGCCGCAGCGCCTTGAAGGCGAGCGCCACGAGCCGCCAGGGGCGGAACCGCGGGTGGTCGTAATGCCCCGAGTCCTCGACGTGTACCTGGAGGCCGGCGCACAGCTCGCCCATGTGTTTGTTGAAAGTTGGCTCGAACCAGCACGGCCGCAGCCGGCAGCCCGCAAGCCACGCCGGTGCGAGTGCGCGCATTTCCGTGAGCAGCGCCTGAACCTCGAGGTCCGGAGCGCCGAGCACCTCCAGCGGCCGCGTCGTGCCACGCCCTTCGGAGAGCGTGGTGCCCTCGAGCAACACCGTGCCGGCATAACAGCGAGCCATCCACAGGTTAGCTGCGTTGGGGCTCGGGTTCACCCAGCTGCGCTCGTACAACGGCCAGCCGAAGCCCGGCGCCTCGTCCGGCTTCCAGCCCTGCATCGGTATCACCTGGTATTCCACATCGAGGCGCAGCGTGGTCACGAACCAGCGGGCGAGCTCCCCCATGGTGAGGCCATGACGCATCGGCAGAGCACCGGCGCCGACGAAACTCTCCCAGCCCGGTCGAAGCGTGAGCCCCTCCACCGGCCGGCCGGCCGGATTGGGACGATCGAGCACCCAGACGGCCTTGCGCGCCCTGGCCGCCTCCTCGAGCACGTAGCGCAAGGTGGTGATGAAGGTATAGATGCGACAGCCGAGATCCTGCAGGTCGACCAGCAGCACATCGAAGGTATCCATCATGGCCGCGGTCGGGCGGCGCACACTGCCGTAAAGACTGAACACCGGAATGCGGTGCAGCGGATCGACGTAGTCGGCCGATTCGACCATGTTGTATTGCTTGTCACCGCGCAGACCGTGCTGCGGGCCGAAGGCTGCGGTAAGTCGCAGCGCCGGCAGAGCCGCAAGCGCATCGAGTGAGTGGGTCAGGTCGCGGGTCACCGACGCCGGATGGGCCAGCAGGGCGACGCGCCGTCCGAGCAGCGGCTTGCGCAGCGCCGGCTCTTCGACGAGCCGCTCGATGCCGAGTTTCATGCGGGGCGTAACTCCAGTGTGAAGCCCTCGGGATGGTGGAAGTCCGGGTTATCGGATGCATGCCGCAACGCCCAGTAGGCAAGGCGACCATCGTTTTCCTCGATCACCGCGGCGAGCGCCACGCGCAGCGCTGGCGCGTCGCAGAGTGCCGTGATCCCGGTGAGATGCACCGTCGCCGCGAGCTCGAGGCCATCGCTGCTGCGGCGAACGTGCAATGCGGGCGCCCGGTCGAGAGTCGCAGCGCTCATGCCGGTGCGATAGTCGGTGAAGCGGTACGCTGCCCAGTCGAGCGCGGGTGAGAAGTTGAACTCATAGTAGCCCGCGGTGTCCGCAGCGCTGACGAAGGCCTCGAAGCAGGTCTGTCTCCACAGGCCATCGGCGCGGCGGCCGGCACGGGTTTGCGGCACCCGCAGCCGCGCCATGTCCCCGCTGAGCGTGTAGCGGCAGGCGAGCGTTGCCCCGCGCGTAAAGTGCACTTCGGCAGCGATGCTCCAGACGAATTCCCCTGCGGCGTCCGGATGAGCGAGCAAATAGGCCCGTTGGGCCGCGGCGTGACTCATGCGAAGAGACGCTCAGGCCTGCAGCCATTGGAGCAGCGTCCGCGCTACCGCGTCGGGCTGCTCGAGCGTCGACATGTGGCCGGACTGTGGAACGGTCACGAGGCGCGCGCCGTGGATCGCGGCGGCGATCTCGCCGGCACGCTCGGGTGGGGTGAGCTCATCGTCCTCGCCCACCAGTACCAGCGTCGGACAGCGGATGCTGCCGAGCGTCGAGCGCGAGTCACTGCGTCCAAGGGTGGCCGTCTGCTGGCGGATGAATGCGGCAGCGCCAACATCCTCCGCCATGAGAGTGAACACCTGGCGCAGCGCCGGATCGGCACGATGATTCTGATGCACCAGGCGCGGGAACTGCTGCTCCACGACCTCGGCGAGGCGACCCTGCGAGGCGAGAGTCATCTGTGCGCGACGCATGGCGGTCTGCTCGGGCGTATCCGCACGAGCGCTGGTGTCGAGAAATGCCACCTTCGCGATCCGCTCGGGTGCCTGGCGGAGAATCTCGAAGGCGATGTAGCCCCCCATCGAGAGGCCGGCGAGCGCGAAGCGCGGCGGCGCCGTGCCGAGAATGCCCCGCGCGATGGCGCCCATGCTGTCGTCGCGCGTGTGATCGGCGATCATGACCGGTCCCGCGCGCCAGAGCTGCGGAATCTGCGCGGCGTACATGCGCGCCGAGCCCAGGAGTCCCGGGATCAACACGACAGGAAGCGGCTCGCTCACCCGCACGAGGTTAACATGTGCCCATGCGAGATCGCATGGCGCCCGCTCACCTGCGGATCTGCGTCACACTGCTCACCGCAGGCTGCTGCGGGGTTGCGGCGGTCGTGCCCGCGCGTGCCGCCGCGGCAGTGCCTGCTGCGGCCGCGCGCAGCGAGTCGCCGCCGGTCGCCGGCCCGCTCGATGCGGCGGCGGCGGCGCGCTTTGCGGCACTCGCGCTGAAGTGCCTCCACCAGGAGTACCCCAATCACATCAGCCACACCCTGAATGGCGACTCCGACGCGCGTCCGCCGCGTGAGCTGACGCCCGCGTTCTACGGCTGCCTCGACTGGCACTCGGATGTTCACGGCCACTGGCTGCTGGTGCGCCTCATACGGTTGTTCCCCGATGCGCCGTTCGCCGCCGAGGCGCGCGCGGCAGTCGCGCGCAGTCTCACGCCGCAGAACATCGCGGGTGAGATCGCGTACCTGCGCGGCTCGGGGCGCGCCTCATTCGAGCGGCCGTACGGCCTCGCATGGCTGCTGCAGCTGGCGGCGGAGCTGCGACGCTCGGACGATGCCGATGTGCGCAGCTGGGCCGCGGCGCTCGCACCGCTCGAAACCGAGGTCGCGGCGCGTCTCGAGAGCTACCTGCCGAAGCTCTATTATCCAATCCGCATCGGCGAGCACGATCAGAGCGCCTTCGCGCTCGGACTCATGTGGGACTGGGCGGCGGTCAGCGACGACGCGCGCATGCGCGCCGTGGTGAGCGACGCCGCGCAGCGCTTCTACCGACACGATCGTGACTGCCCGCTCGCCTACGAGCCTTCGGGCGAGGATTTCCTTTCGCCGTGTCTCGCGGAGGCCGACCTCATGCGGCGCGTGCTAGCCCCGCCTGACTTCGCACGGTGGCTGACGGCATTTCTGCCGCAGATCCCTCACAGCACCGCCGCAGCCGCTGCAGCGCCGGTGTGGCTTTCGCCCGGCGTGGTCACGGACCGGGCCGATCCGAAGCTCGCGCACATCGACGGGCTCAACCTGAGCCGCGCCTGGATGCTCGAAGGCATTGCCCACGGACTGCCGCCGCACGATCCGCGCATACCCGCGCTCAAGGCGGCGGCACAGACGCACGCGGATGCTGCATTGCCCGCGGTCACCGGCGAGCACTACGAAGGCGGCCACTGGCTCGGGACCTTCGCGGTGTATCTCACCAGTCAGGCAGGGTTGCCTGGGGCGCCTTAGTTGGTTAGAAGGATGCGCTCGAGACACTGAGGCGCCGCACCGCGTACCCTGAACCGCACCACCTCCAACGGAGGCCGCCATGGATTATCAACACAACCTGGGCCCCTTCTGGCTCATCGGCGCGATCATCGCGATCATCCCGTTCTGGCGCATCTGTCAGCGGATCGGCTGGTCGCCGTGGCTGAGCCTGCTGATGGCGCTGCCGCTGGTCAATCTGATCTTCCTCTACATCCTGGCGTTCTCAGCGTGGCCGTCGCAGAGGGGCACCGTCGTACCCGGCGGCACGTAGCAGCGGCGATCGTCGGGGGCGCGAGCTGGCGGCGACCGCGACCAAAGGCGCGGTCGTTGTGCTATTTCAGGGCCGCGCGGAGCTCAGCCTCGAGATCCTCGACATCCTCGACGCCTACCGACAGTCGCACGAGGCCGTCACTGATGCCGAGTGCCGCGCGCACTTGCGGCGGCAACGAGGCGTGCGTCATCAGAGCCGGGTGCTCGATGAGGCTCTCGACGCCGCCGAGGCTCTCGGCGAGTCCGAACAGGTGACAGCGCTCGAGCATGCGCCGTGAGGCCTCGAGCCCGCCGCGCAGTACCGCGGTGACGATGCCGCCATATCCGCCCTTCATCTGCCGCCGGGCGAGCGCGTGCTGCGGATGAGTGGCGAGCCCCGGGTAGCGCACCTGCGCGATGGCCGGATGCTTCTCGAGGAACTGCGCGATGGCGAGGGCGTTGCTGCAATGTCGCTCCATGCGCAGCGCCAGCGTCTTGATGCCGCGCAGCGTCAGGAACGAGTCGAACGGGCTCGGCACGCCGCCTACCGCGTTCTGCAGATACGCGATGCGCTCGCCGAGATCCGATCCCGCCCGCACGATCGCCGCGCCGCCGATCGCGTCGGAGTGCCCGTTGAGGTACTTGGTGGTCGAGTGCACCACGATGTCGAATCCGTGCTCGAGCGGGCGCTGCAGGTAGGGAGTCGCAAAAGTGTTGTCACACACCGACAGCAGCTTCCGCTGCTGCGCGATGCGCGCCACCGCGTCGAGGTCGACCAGCTTCAGCATCGGGTTGGTCGGTGTCTCCACCCACACCATTCGAGTCTCGGGTCGAATGGCGGCCGACAGCGCGTCGCTCTCCGACAGATCCACGAACGACACCTGGTACCCGGCCGAGCGCTTACGCACATTCTCGAGCAGACGGTAACTGCCCCCGTACAGATCGTGCATGGCCACGATGTGCGACCCGGCATCGAGGAGCTCGAGCAGAGTTGCCATGGCGGCCATGCCGGAGGCGAATGCGAAGGCCTGCGCGCCGCCTTCGAGGTTCGCGAGCGCTGCCTGCAGCGCATCGCGTGTCGGGTTGCGGGTGCGCGAATAGTCGTACCCCTGGTGCATGCCGGGGCTCGACTGCACGTAGGTGGAGGTCGCGTAGATCGGCGGCATCACCGCGCCGGTCTGCGGGTCGGGCCGCTGCCCGCCATGTATCACCCGTGTGGCAAACCGCTGTGCGAACTTTTCTTCACTCATGGGAGGGAATCCCTCGGGATGCAGACGCGAGTGCAAAAGAGACTTTTCGCGGCCGTGCGCGCCAGGGACGGCGCGCCCCGGAGCCTACAGGGATGTACTCGCGGCGTCCGCGAAAAGTCTCTTTTGCGATCGCGGCTGCGGCGGAGAGTTGGCCTCACAGCTTTCGCCGCAGCCAGTTGAGCAGATCGATGCGCGTGATGAGTCCCTGGAACTCGTTGTCGTGCACGACGATCGCCACCATGCCGCGCTTGAAGATCTCCATCAGCTGCGCGACCGGGGCATCGACCGGTACGGTCACCAGGTGGCTCGCCATGGCATTCGTCACGGGCTCGTTGAAGTGCTCGGGGTTGCCGACCACCTCGAGCAGAATGTCCTCCTCATCCACGATGCCGACGATACGGCCGTCCCGCATCACGGGTACCTGGGAGACGTCGTACAGCTTCATGCGGCGGTAGGCCGCCATCACCGTCTCGGTGGAATTCACCGTGACCGCGGCGTGCTCGGAGTGCGGGCGCGCGATGAGATCGCGCAGGTCGCCGCGATGCGTGCGCTCGAGAAAGCCCTGATCCAGCATCCAGTAGTCGTTGTAGACCTTGGAGAGGTACTTGTTGCCGCTGTCGCACACGAAGCTGACCACGCGTTTCGGCTGGCGCTGCTCACGGCAGTAGCGCAGCGCCGCCGCGAGCAGTGTCCCGGTCGATGTGCCGGCGATGATACCCTCGCGCGCGAGCAGTTCGCGGCAGGTGCGGAAGGACTCTGCGTCCGGGATGCTGTAGGCGGCGGCAACGCGCGAGAAGTCCGCCACCGACGGCACCGTGTCTCCGCCGATCCCTTCGACCATCCATGAGGACATCTTCTCCGGCAGCCGCCCGCTGGTGGCGAAGTGGGCGAGGCCGGATCCGACCGGGTCGGCGAGCACCATTTCCACCTTGGGTGCGGTGCGTGCGAAATAGTGCGTAAGTCCCGCGAGCGTGCCGCCGGTGCCGACGCCGCACACGACTGAGTCGAGCCGGCCAGCCATCTGCTCCCAGATCTCGGGCGCCGTGGTCTGCTCGTGCGCGGTGGCGTTGGCGGGATTACCGAACTGATTGACGAAGTAGGCGTTGGGCATCTCGTGCGCCAGGCGCTCGGCGACATCCCGGTAGTACTCCGGGTGTCCCTTGCTCACGTCCGAGCGCGTCATCACGACGTCCGCGCCCATCGCCTTCAGGTGAAAGATCTTCTCCTGGCTCATCTTGTCGGGAATCACCAGCAGCAGCCGGTAGCCCTTCTGAGCCGCGACCAGCGCCAGGCCCAGACCCGTGTTACCGGCGGTCGCTTCGATCAGCGTGTCGCCGCGCTTGAGCCGACCGCTGCGCTCGGCCGCCTCGATGAGGTAGAGACCGATACGGTCCTTGATCGAGCCGCCGGGGTTCTGGTTCTCGAGCTTCAGGAACAGCTCGCACGGACCGGTGTCGATGCGCCGCACGGCCATGAGCGGCGTCTTGCCGATCATCTCCAGCACGTTGCCGTAGCTCGCTGCGGGCATGAGGCTCCTCGGGGGCGGCGGCGCGATTGTACGCCAGGCGCACGGTGTCCCGTGCGCGGTGCCCGCGCGGGGTCCCCAGGAAGTCACGCGTCTTAATCGCCGCTTAAGGTCTCGCTGATCTCGTCGAGCGTGATTTCCTGGGGTGCCCTTTCAGGCGGCGCTGACGATGAGCCCCGCGTCGACCCAGCCGCGCAGCAGGGCCGCCGCCTGCGCGGGAGCCTCGCTCTCGCCGAGCTCGTCGCACAACAGCGCGCACAGCTCGCCGAACGGCCAGCCGCTGCGTGCGGCGTCCAGCACGCCGACCTCGGTCTTCGGCAGCGAACGGAAGCAGGTCGTCAGGTCCTCGCGCCACAACAGCCACTGCGTCGGCGCTGCCGCGAGCGCCATCGTCGGCCGCTCGCCGTCATCGCTCAACGCGCGCCACAGCTGCGGTACGTTCCACCACAACGCCAGGCGCTGGACGCTCGGGTGCCAGCGGAAGCGCAATTGCGCCCATTGCGGTGGCGGGATGCGCCCGAGGTCCTCCGCGCCGAGCGGCGGCACATCCGCCGCGTCGAAGGCGGCCGTCATCGCCCACTCCCACTGGGCGAGCTCCGCCAGCACCGGGGCCGCCGCATAGTCTTCGCGGGTGGCGAGGAACTTCGCGAGTGCGTCGCCGTAGTAGCGGATGGAAAAGAATGGCGAGTCGTGTGCTGCGATGTAATCGGCCGCGAGCGCAGCGAAGTCCGCTTCACCGAGGAGCTTCGCGAGCACCGGGTGGTTGCTCGCGAGCGCCTCGGCCAGACGACTGCGATAGGCGCTGGCGTAGATTCCGAGGCGCGTGGCGACCGGCACCCGGGTGGTCCCCACCACATGCGCCTCCACCGCGGTATCGCCGCGCAACAGGTATTCCTGGAACTCGCGCTGCACGCGCGCCAGCGTGCTCACAGGGTGCCGCCGGCGAGTCGTTTGCGGCGGCTGCACCCCGCACGAAGCGCGCGCCGCAGCTGCGGCGGCGCCCCGCTGCCGCCGCCGTGCGCGGCGCCGTGTCCACCCTGGCCCGCGGCCGTCGCCAGCGTCCCCTCACACAGTGTGCGCGCCCGCGCGAGCTCCGCACACAGCTCCTCGAGCGGCGGAATGTGGTCATCACGCTCGATCAGGGTCGAGACTGCGCCGAAACGGCGCACGGCGTTCGCATACAGCTCCCAGACAGGGTCGGACACCGGATGGTCGTGGGTATCCACCAGGTAGTCGCCGTGGTCCTCGTGACCGGCAAGGTGGATCTGCTGCACCCGCTCCGGCGCAATGGCGCCGAGATACTCGAGCGGGTCGAACTCGTGGTTCACCGCGCTCACGTAGATGTTGTTGACATCGAGCAGAATCAGGGAATCGGCGCGCGTGGCGATCTCGCCGAGGAACTGCCATTCGGTCAGCTGCGAATCGCGGAACGCCACGTAGCTCGAGACGTTCTCCAGCAGGATCCTGCGGCCGAGAAAGTCCTGCACGGTGCGTACCCGCTCGACGACGGAAGCGAGCGCCTCCTCGGTATACGGCAGCGGCAGGAGGTCGTGCGTGTTACGCCCGGCGACACCGGTCCAGCACAGGTGATCCGAGATCCACGCGGGCTCGATGCGCTGTGCGAGCGATTTGAGCTGGCGGAGGTATTCGCGATCGAGTGGCGCGCTGCCGCCGATCGACAGCGACACCCCGTGCATCGCGAGCGGATAGCGCTCGCGGATGCGGCTCAGGTAGTGCAGCGGTCGGCCTCCCGGCACCAGATAGTTCTCGGTGAGCACCTCGAACCAGTCGACCGCGGGGCGCGTCGCGAGAATCGCATCGTAATGCGTGACTCGCAGCCCGAGTCCGAAACCGAGCGCCGGGTAGGTCAGCATGTGCGGGTGGGCGGGGTGGAAAAGGGCCGGGCGAGTGTGTGCCCGGCCCGAAGTCTCAGCCGCCAGCCTTGGCTTTCGCCTTCGCAGCGTCGCACTGCGCCTGCGTCATCTCGAGGTACCCCTTGCCCTTGCAGGAGTTCTGACCCTTGCAGGCGTTGTTCGCGCTCTTGCAGGCCGAGTGTCCCTTGCAGGAATTCACACCCTCACACTTCACCTTCGCTTCGTCGGCGCGGGCAGTGGTCACCGCCACCGTCGAAAACATGACCGCAGCGGCCGCGGCCAGGGCAACACCGGACAGTACTTTCGAACTCATGCGGCATTCTCCTTCGTGTAGGACGTTGGGGCGCCGCGGATTGTAACGCCGCGCGCTCTGGGCCCCGGCGTGTCGTTCGGGCACGACAACGGCGGGCGCTTCGCACGCCCGGGCTGCGACACCTCGTACAGGAGACCGGCGGAGGTACTACTGGATTGCAGTCCCGCGAATTGCAGACAGCGCGCCGCGTCCCCATATCGCAGGCTGCTACATGTCCGGCGATTTGGCTCATGGCACTCCATGCATCCACGAATCCTTTACAATGGTCGCGGGCGCGCCTGCAGCTTCCAGCGCGTCTCTCCAAGTAACTGCCAACGGTGAGGGAATGAGCGACGTCCCCGGTGACGCCATCCGCGTGCGTGGCGCGCGCCAGAACAATCTCAAGAGCCTCGATCTCGATCTCCCGCTCAACGAGCTGATCGTGGTGACCGGGGTGTCGGGGTCGGGCAAGTCGTCGCTCGTGTTCGACACGCTCTACGCCGAAGGCCAGCGCCGCTACGTCGAGACCTTCTCGCCGTACGCGCGGCAGTTCCTCGATCGCATGGACAAGCCCCAGGTCGAGTCGATCGCCGGTATCCCGCCTGCGATCGCCATCGATCAGACGAACCCGGTGCGCACCTCGCGCTCGACCGTCGGCACCATGACCGAGCTCAACGATCACTTGAAGCTGCTTTTTGCCCGCGCGGCGGAGCTCTTCTGCAGCCGCTGCGGCAAGCCCGTGCGGCGCGACACCGCCGAGAGCATCTACCGCGACGTCCATGAGCGCGCACGCACCGCCGCCGACCCGCGGCTGCTGCTCACTTTTCCCGTGCCGGTGCCGGCCAACTTCACGGTCGAGGAGGTGCGCGAGCTGCTCGGGCGACAAGGCTATACCCGATTCCTCGAGCCCAATGACACGTCCGCAAGTTCCTCGACACGAGAGAGCGCGGCAACGCGCGGCACAGGCCGCCGTCGGCGCCGGGCGAGCGCCACTGCGGCCATTCTCGAGGTGGTGCAGGATCGCCTCCGGGCTGGCAGCTCCGAGCGCTCGCGCGTCCTCGAGTCGCTCGAGGCGGCGCTGCGGATCGGTCGCGGACGAGTCAACGTGCACGTGGTCGATGAAGGCGACCCGCCGCGGCTGCTCGAGAGCTGGCGCTATTCGAGCGAGCTGCATTGTCCGGACTGCGACCTGGCGTACCAGGCGCCGACCCCGAGTGCGTTCTCCTTCAATTCGCCGCTCGGCGCGTGTGAGAGCTGCCGCGGCTTCGGCCGCACCATCGGCATCGACTACGGCCTCGTGATCCCTGATGAGACGCGCACGCTGCGCGGCGGCGCCATCAAGCCCTGGCAGACGAAGTCCTACGCCGAATGCCAGCAGGACCTGGAGAAATTCGCGAAGCTCCGCGGCATTCCGCTCGACACCCCGTGGCGCGAGCTCAGCGCCGAGGCGCGCCGCTGGGTGATCGAAGGCGAGGGCGCCTGGTCGCGCAAAGTCTGGTACGGCACCAGGCGCTTCTTCGCCTGGCTCGAGACGCGCGCTTACAAGATGCACGTGCGCGTGCTCCTCTCGCGCTATCGTGCGTACACCCCCTGCAGCGCCTGCGACGGCGCACGGCTGAAGACCGCCGGCCTGCTGTGGCGCATCGGCAGCCGCGAGCTCGCCGTTGCGGCGCTGGGCGGGGTTCCACCCTTCCGGCCGCAGGGCGTGGAGTGGAGCGCAGATACGCTCGCGGCGCTTCCCGGGCTCTCAGTCCACGATCTGATGCTGCTGCCGGTGGCGCGCGGCCGCGAGTTCTTCGAGCAGCTCGTGCTGCCGCGGCCTCTCGATGAAGCCACGGAGCTGCTGCTTGCGGAGATCCGCGGCCGCTTCCGCTACCTGGTCGACGTGGGGCTCGGCTACCTCACCCTCGACCGCCAGTCGCGCACCCTCTCGGGGGGCGAGGTGCAGCGCATCAACCTCACGACCGCCCTCGGCACTTCCCTCGTCAACACACTGTTCGTTCTCGATGAGCCCTCTATCGGACTCCATCCGCGCGACATGCAGCGGGTCATCGGTGTGATGAAGCGCCTGCGCGATGCCGGCAACTCGCTCGTCGTGGTCGAGCACGACCCACAGATCATGCTCGAGGCCGACCGTATCCTTGATCTGGGACCGGGGGCCGGGGAGAAAGGCGGCGAGGTGGTCTTCTTCGGCAGCCCG
>Ga0306920_100007129_pt1 | contig 14681 bp, 13 predicted proteins | sample flu12Cox44000170_FD_204666 | JGI IMG/M metagenome (GOLD analysis project Ga0306920, IMG submission 204666) | Lab enrichment of tropical soil microbial communities from Luquillo Experimental Forest, Puerto Rico - flux4day.12C.oxic.44.000.170 (v2)... | ecosystem: Environmental > Terrestrial >... | reverse complement strand
GATCTGGAACGAGAAGGCCTCATTGTGCTTGAACATGGGGCCGCCGTTGAGCCCGAGGCAGGGGACGCCGGCGACCGTGAATTCGACCGTCAGCACATCGCCCTGCTTGCCGGAGGGGTAGTCACTGGGTGCCCGGTGGATGGCGCCCACCGCGCTGTCGGGGAAGGTCTTGGCGTAGAAGCGGGCAGCCGCCTCGGCGTCCTTGTCGTACCAGACGCAAATCGTGTTCTTTGCGATCATGACTGCGCGCCCTACATCGACTTGGGATTGAGCACCATCCAGCCCACGCCAAACTTGTCGGCCACCATGCCGAAGCGGTTGGCAAAGAAGGTCTCCGACATCGGCATGTTCACCTTGCCGCCCTGGGCTAGAGCATTGAACAGCTTCTCTGCTTCGGCATTGCTTGCGGCATTGAGCGTGAGCGCGATGCCCGAGAACGAGGCTTTGCCGCTGCACTGACCGTCCGATGCCATGACCTGGGTGTCGCCGATATGGAAGGCGGCATGCATGATCTTGTCCTTGGACGCGGGCGACATCTGCGACTGCACTTCCGGCGGCGCGTCCTTGAAATGCATGACCATGTCGACCTTGGCGCCAAGCGCGCCCTTGTAGAAGTCGATCGCCTCCTGGGCGCGGCCTTCGAAGGACAGATAGGGCTGTACGTTCATGGTGGGCTCCTTTGGTTAATCGTCGATGGCTTGGTAAGCGGTCGTCCAGAAGTCTCGGAACACCTTGGGCGGCACGGGCGAGTCCATCATGCGCTGGGTCATTAGGATGCCGACCATGTCCTCGGCCGGATCCATGTGGGCCGAGGTGCCGTAGCCGCCGTCCCAACCATAACGCCCGGGCGTGGTGAATAGGTCCGTGCGGCGTGTCACCACGGCGCCGCCCATGCCCCAGCTCGCGCCGGGGCCGAAGAACAGCTCGGCGCCCTGCCTCTGCTCGGGCGTGAGCTGGTCGGAGGTCATGAGCTCGACCGACGGGCGCGACAGGATGCGCTCGCGGCCGTGCAGGCCCTTGGCGAGCAGCATGCGGTAGAAGGCGTGGTAGTCGTCGACGGTGGAGACCAGTGCCGATCCCCCGCGCAGGAACGCCAAAGGTTTGCTCCAGCGGCTGTCGCGGGCATCGTCGAAGAAGGTCAGTTCCTTCTTCTGCGGATCCATCATGTAGGCACTGGCCAGGCGGTCGAGCTTGGCCGCCGGCACCTGGAAGCCGGTGTCGCGCATGCCGAGCGGACCGAACAGGCGCTCCTGCAGGAAGGCCTCGAACGACTGGCCGCTGGCGCGCGCGATCAGCACGCCCAGCACGTCGGAGCCGGTGTGATAGAGCCAGCGCTCGCCCGGCTGGTAGATCAGCGGCAAGCTGCCCAGCCGCTTCATGAACTCGTCGGGCGTCAGGGTCGGCTGGAGCGGGCCGGGGGTGAGGCCGGCATCGGCTGCCGCCTTCTGGATCGGATGCTTGGGCGGCCACACCATGACCGCGCCCATGCCGAAGGTGAAGGTCAGAAGATCGCGCGTGGTGATCGGGCGCTTCGCCGGCACCGTGTCGTCGACCGGGCCTTCAAGACTCTTGAGTACCTTGCGGTCGGCGAGCTCGGGCAGGAAGGCGTCGACCGGATCGTCGAGCCGCAACCGGCATTCCTCGACCAGGATCAATGTCGCCGCGGCGGTGATTGGCTTGGTCATCGAGGCGATGCGGAAGATGGTGTCGCGCCGCATCGGCGTGCCGCCGAACGACTGCGTGCCGATCGCCTCGACCTTGGTCTCGCCGCGCCGGCTGACCAGCGCCACCACCCCTGGCATGTCGCCGCTGGCGACGTGCGCCGCCAGCGCATGGTGCAGGCGGCCGGCTCTGGTCTCGACGGGAACCCGAACGTCCATGGCTGCCTCTTCACAAGGTGAAAAAGTCGGAGATGCGTTCCATGACTCCCGTCCAGCCGCCGATGTGGCTGGTGCGCGAGGCATCGTCCCAGAAGCCGGAATGGCGCAGCGTCAGGCGGGTCCGCCCACCCTCCAGCGCGTCGAAGGTCAGCGTGACCAGCGTCTCGGGATCGGACCGGCCGTCGGCGTATTCGCTGTTGTAGGTGAACACCAGCCGCTGAGGCGGCACGACCTCGCGATAGACGCCATGCTTGGTGATCACCGTGCCGTCGGGCACGCGCATACGCCGCCGCCAGGCGCCGCCTTCGCGCACGTCCATCTCGCACGACACCAACGTGCAGTCCTTCGGCACCCACCACACCGACGACTGCTGCACATCGGTCCAGGCGGCGAACACGCGCACCGGCGCAACCTTGAGATCACGCGTGATGACGAGCTCCTGCCCGGCCGGCTTCAGCGCGAAATTCATGGTTCTCTCCCGAACTCGGCGTCGACCACGATCTCGATGGCATCGCCGAACAGCGGCATGAAGCCGTGATCCTGCGGATTGATGATGGCAGTGGCGTGAATGCCCATGCGCGGACTGTTCTCCCAGCCCTTGCCGGCGCCGATCAGCTCCACCTCGAAGGTCACCGGCCGGGTCTTGCCCTTGAGCGTGAACTCGCCGTCGACCTTGCCGTGCGTGGCGTCGGTGCGGCGGAACGCCGTCGAGGTGAAGGTCGCGTCGGGAAACTTCTTGGAATCGAGGAACTGCTCGCCGGTGAGCTGCTCGGGGAAGCCCTTGACGTTGGAACTGATCGAGCCCGTCGGCACGCTGACGGTGAGCCTCGATTTCTCCGGCGCGGCCGGGTCCCAAGTGAGCTTGCCAGCAACTCTATCGAAGCGGACGACCAGGTAGGAGTAGCGCAGGTGCGAGACGCGGGCGAGCACCGCCGAATGGTCGGCGTCGATCGTGTAGCTGCCGGCGCGCGCCTCGCCCAAGTCCTTGCCGCCCATGAAGACGCCGGGCGGCAGGTCGTTCGACTGCGCCGCAGCGGCGCCCGCGATCGCCGCCAGCACCGCGCCCAGCAGGAACGTCCGATACATGACCATGCTACTTCTCTGCGACGGCCTTGAGGTTGGCGAGACCGACGGCGAAATCGTCGCCGATCATCTTGTCCATGTTCATGAACAGGCCCATCACCTTGAAGATGAACGAACTGGGGCCGTACATCGCCCAGGTGACGGTGGTGTTGTCGCCCTGAGGGTCCATCGTGAATTCGGCGGTGTTGTGGCCTTCGAACGGCTTCAAGAAATCGAGCTTGATGACGATCTGGCGTGGCGCAGGCGCCTCGATGATCTCCATGCGGCCGGTGCCGACGTTCTTGTTGCCGTCCCATTCGTAGATCGCGCCCTTGCCCTGGCCGGCGCCGCTGAAGGTCCGCTTCATGTCGGGATCCTTCTTCTCGTAGGGCGACCAGGCACCCCAGCCGTGGAAGTCGCTGATCAGGGCAAAGATGCGGTCGGGCGGCGCCTTGATGCTGGCGCTGCGCTTGACCGTGAACGAGTCGGGCTTGGTCGTGGCATAGATCAGGATGCCGGCGACGATCACCGCCACCACGACGGCGATCACGGCCAGGGTCTTCACCATCGATGCCTCCGGACAATACTTAACTAACAGGTTAAGCGTTAAGAGGTTCGCTGCGTTCTGTCAACTCCCGGCAAAACCACTTAAAAGCAACGTCGCAGAAAAGCAGGCAAGAAAAGTTCTCATGACAGACATAACCACCGGCCGTCCGGCCACGCTGGCGCCGAACGGCCTGGTGACGTCGCCCCATACATTGGCCAGCCAGGCGGGCGTCGACGTGTTGCGCGCCGGCGGCTCGGCGATCGATGCGGCGGTGGCGGCGAGCGCAGTGTTGTCAGTGGTCTATCCGCACATGACCAGCATCGGCGGCGATGCCTTCTGGCTGATCTACGACGCAGCCGCGCGCGAAGTGCGCTACGTCGATGGCGGCGGCCGCGCGACGGTGAGCGGCACCATCGATACCTTCGCCAAGCGCGGACTGAACGAAGTCCCGGTCAAGGGCGTGCTGCCCGGCACGCTCACCGTGCCCGGCGCCGTCGCGAGCTGGACCGAGGCGCATGCCGCCTATGGCCGCGTGCCGTTGAAGCGTTGCCTGGAAAGCGCCATCGGCTATGCCCGCGACGGCTTTCCGGTGACGGCGCGGCTGGCGCACTGGCGCGACCTTCAGGCCAGCGAGCTGAAAAAGAGCCCGGAGGCGGCGGCGATCTTCCTGCGGCCGGGCGCCCTGCTCGACAATCCCGACCTCGCGCGCACCCTCGACGCGATCGCCAACGACGGCTGGCACGGCTTCTACGACGGCGAGGTGGCGCAGGAACTATTGCGCTGGTCGAAGACCAACGACGGCTTTTTCGCGCCCGACGATCTGAAAGCCCAGATCGCGCGCTGGGAAGAACCAATCGCCGGCCGCTACCGCGACATCACGATCTTTGAGACACCGGCGCCGACCCAAGGCTTCACGGTGCTGCAGATGCTGAACCTGCTCGAGCCCCTGGACTTGGCCAGCAAGCCGTTCCTCGGTCCCGACTACGTCCATCTCATGGTCCAGGCCAAGCAGCTCGCCTATCACGACCGCGACCGCTGGCTGGCCGATCCGCGCTTCGCCGACATGCCGATGGCGCGGCTTATCTCCAAGGACTACGCCGCTGAGCAGCGCACGCTGATGGACCCGGCGCACGCGCTGCCGTGGGACAAGATCCCGTCGTACGGCAGCCTCGCCGGCGACACCGTCTATGTCGCCGCGGTCGACCGCGAAGGCAATGCCGCCTCGCTGGTCCATTCGGTCTACGGCAGCTTCGGCGCCTCGGTGGTGGCCGGCCGCACCGGCGTGGTGCTGCAGAACCGCGCCGCCTATTTCTCGCTCGATCCCCGGAGCCCTAACAAGCTCGAGCCCGGCAAGGTGCCGCTGCACACCCTGATCGCCTCGCTCGCCTTCAAGGGCGACAAGCTATGGGCCGTGCTGGGCTGCATGGGCGCCGACGGCCAGCCGCAGATCCACCTGCAGACCTACCTCGCCATGATCGACCATGGCCGCGACATCCAGCAGGCGCTGGAGACGCCGCGCTTCCTCAGCGGCCGCTTCGCCATCGGCGAGGCGCGCGACACGCTGCACATCGAGGGCCGCATGCCCGCCGCGACCGCCGCCGAGCTGAAGCGCCGCGGCCATCTCGTCCACCAATGGCCTGACTGGCACGAATATGCCGGCCACGCCCATGGCATCACCATCGATCCTGCCAGCGGAATTTTAGTCGGCGGCTCCGACCCGCGCAGCGACGGTGCCGCGATGGGGTACTAGGGCCCTCGCCAGGCATCGTCCTGTGGACTCCCCCAGGGAAATATGGGGTGATGCGCTCGATTTGGGACCGAGCGGGCATGACCCAGGCAGTGCTTTCGCGCACCGATCGGCTGAAAGTCCGCGACGTCGACCTCGAGGTTGTCCGGCGCGGAAGCGGTTCCACGATTGTCTTTCTGCACGGCTTTCATCCGCTCGATCCGGACGCGCGCTTCGTCGAGGCATTGTCACGCGGCGCCGCGGTGCTCGCGCCGTCACATCCGGGGTTCGGCGCTTCGGCGCGGCCCGCCGACTTCGAGACGGTCTACGACCTCGTCCATCTCTATCGCGAGCTGCTCGACGAACTCCCCGACGACGGGATCACGCTGGTCGGCGCCTCGTTCGGCGGCTGGCTCGCCGCTGAAATCGCCGCGTCCGGCCGAAATCGGATCAACCGCCTCGTGCTCGTCGATGCGCTCGGCCTCAAGCTTAGCGATCGCGAGACGCCCGATATTGTCGATGTCTTCAATATCCACCCCGACACGGAGCGGCGGCTCGCCTGGCATGATCCGCAACGCTCGGCGCCGGACTTCGACGCGCTCTCCGACGAGGCCCTGACCCGCCACGCGCGCGACCGGGAAGCGCTCTGCCTCTATGGCTGGGAGCCCTACATGTACAATCCCCGCCTCAAGCGCTGGCTTGGCCGCATCACGATCCCCACCCTGGTGCTGTGGGGCGCGTCCGACGGCGTGGTCAAGCCGTCCTATGGCCGGGCTTATGCCTCGCTTATTCCCGGCGCGCGCTTTGCGCTGATCGACGAGGCCGGACACCATCCGGAGGTCGAGCAGCCGGATGCGCTCGCCAAGCACATTCTCGATTTCGCCAGGAGCTGACCGCGATGGATGCCTGGTGGATGTGCGAGGTGCCGTATCCCGACGTGCCGGCGACGGTGCTCGATGCGGCAGATTCGGTACGCGCCAGCCTGCCCAACCGGTACTGCGACCCCAGGGTTGCGGCGGATCTCTTCGAACAGGTGATCGACGAATATCTTCTGTGCGATGAGATGGCTCTCAACGTTTGTGCCACCGAGCATCACGCCGGCATCAATTCGCTGGTCGGCTCCAATCCGATGCTGGTCAGCATCCTCGCCCGGCAGACGCGCAAGGTGCGCATCCTCAGCCTCGGCACGCTGATTTCGCTGCGCCGCGAGCCGGTGCGCGTGGCCGAGGAGTACGCGATCGCCGACGTGATCTCGCGCGGCCGGCTCGAGCTCGGCTTCGTGAAATCGGGCGGCACCGAGATGGCGTCCGCCAACGCCAATCCGGTCAACAACATCGAGCGCTACTGGGAGGCGATCGACCTCATAGCCAAGGCGCTGACCGAGCAGAACGGGCCGTTCTCCTGGGAGGGCAAGCACTTCACGCATCGCCACGTCAACATCTGGCCGCGCCCCTGGCAGCAGCGGTTCCGCATGTGGGCCGCGACCGGCGATCCTCACACCGCGGCGGAGGTCGGCCGCCGTGGCATGGTGCATACGCTCGTGCTGCGCGGCCCGGAAGGTACGCGGCGCGCCTATGCGGCCTATCGCGACGCCCGACGCGAAGCGGGCCTGGCGCCGGCGCCGGTCGACAATTTCGCCTACAGCGCCTTCGTCTGCGTCGGCGACACCGAACAGGAGGGTTTGCGGGTCGGCGCCAAGCTCCTGTGGTTCTTGAACACCAGCCTCAAATCGGCGCCGCAATACGCCCAGCTCCTGCCCGGCACCGCGCCGCCCCCTATCGCCGGCCAGGCCTGGCGCACGCGCCCGAAGGCCGGCGCCGGCGGCGAGAAGCGCGTGGCCACGGCGCAGGAGAACGCAGCCAAGCTGATGACGACGACAGCCGAGCAGGCGATGGCGCAGGGCATCCTGTTCGCCGGCAATCCCGACCAGGTGTTTCAGCAGATCAAGCGGTTCCATGACGATGTCGGTGGCTTCGGCCACCTCACAATGATCGGCCGCACCGGTTTCATGACGCACGCCGAATCCGAAAAGAGCATCCGCCTATTCGGCAAGGAGGTGCTGCCGCGCCTCAGAGCGATCGAACCGGTCGCCGCCGCGGCGGCTCAATGAGTCGGCAACGTGAATTCACAAGGAGTGGTTGAACGCATGCGTACCTAGCCCAATCCGAGGGAGGATCTCATGGACTCCAGTAGCGTGAGGACGACGCGTCTTGGCTGGCTTGGCGAATTCAGCCGCTATCAGTGGAGCGTGTTTCTCATCGCGTGGATCGGCTGGGCGCTGGACGCCACCGACTTCGGCCTGTTCTCGATCGTGCTGCGGCCTGCGGTCACCGAGCTGCTCGGCGGACAGCCCACGGTGGCCGAGATCGGCAGGGTCGGCGGCTATCTCAGCATGGTCGGCCTGCTGGGCTGGGCATTCGGCGGCTTCTTCTTCGGCATCATCGCCGACTATATCGGCCGGGTGCGCACGCTCGCGATCAGCATCCTGATGTTCAGCGTCTTCACCGCCTGCCAGGGCTTCGCTGAGACGACGTGGCAGCTCGGCCTCTTCCGCTTCCTCGCCGGCCTCGGCACGGGCGCGGAGATCGTCGTCGGCATTCCCCTGGTGGCGGAAGCGTTCGCCGAGCGGCATCGCGCCAAGGTGCTGGGCGTCATGATGACCGGCGGCGCCTTCGGCTCGATCATCGGCGGTCAGGTCTACAATCTCGTCGGCCCCTATGGCTGGCGCTACGTGTTCTTCGTCGGCGTCGCGCCGGCACTGCTGCTGCTGTTCATCCGGCGCAACATGGCCGAGCCGCCGCATTTCCATGCCGTGCGCGAGCGCCGCGAGGCCGTGAAATCGGCGGGCGAAGCGGCCAGCGAGCAGGACAAGGCGTTCATGCGCTTCGTGCCGGCGCAGCTCTTCACGCGCGAGCTGCGCTTCAGCACCTTCGTCGGGCTGCTGTTCGCGCTGGGAACCCTGCTATCGATCTGGACCAGCAACATCTGGTTGCCGACCATCCAGACCTTCATGCTGCAGAAGGATGGCATCACGGGCAACGCCGCCATCCCCTATGTCGGCACCGGCATGATGCTATGGGGCATTGGCGGCATGCTGGGCTATGCGACCTTCGGCTTCCTCGCCGACCACTTCGGACGCCGGCCGACGATCGTGTTCTACAATGTCGGCGCCATTGCGAGCGGACTGGTGCTCTATCTCGGACTCAGCACCTATACCTACTATCACTACGTGCTGGTCGTGTTCGGTTACTTCGTGTTCGGGGTCTTCTCTGGCCACGCGATCTATCTGCCCGAACTGTTCCCCACCCACGTGCGCGCCACGGCGGTGGCGTTCTGCAACGGCACGGGACGCATCATCACGAGCTTCGGCCCCCTGGTTGCCGGTCTCCTGGTGGTGCCGTTTGGCAGCTTCAACAACGCCGCGGCCTTCATGACCTGTTTCGCCGTGCTGAGCATCATCGCCATGATCATCGGCCGCGAGACCAGGGACGACGAACTGCCGAAGTAAGGCCGAGGTTTCTGGGTCGCGGCGGGGGCTCAGTATCCCGCCGCGCGGTCGACCGTCTCCTTGAGCGGCTTGCCGTCGAGGAAGCGGCCGAGATTGTCGACGAACAGCTTGGCGACGAAACGGTCGCGCTGCGGGTGCGGCCCGCCGATGTGCGGCAGCACCACGATGCCCTCGGTCGACCAGAACGGATGCTCGGCGGGCAGCGGCTCCTGGCGGAAGACGTCGAGCACGGCGCCGGCGATCTTCTTCGCTTTCATCGAGGCAATCAGGTCGTCGTCCTTGATCAGGTGGCCGCGGCCAAAATTCAGCAGCCAGGCGGTAGGCTTCATCCAGCCGAGCCGCTCGGCGTTGATCATGTTGTTGGTGTCGGCCGTGGCCGGCAGCAGCAACAGCACGAAGTCGGATTGCGCCATCACGTCCTTGGTGCGCTCGGCCGGCAGTACTTCGGCGACATGCGGGATCTTCTCCGGCCTCCGCTTGGTGCCGATCACCTTCATGCCGAAGGCCGAGGCCATGCGCGCCACCTCGGCACCGATCGCGCCGAGGCCCAGGATGCCGAGCGTCTTGCCGGTCAGCGGCTGCGCCACGGTATGCACCCACTTGGCGCTCTTCTGGTTGGCTGCCGCCACGGCGTAGGGCTTCGCGACGTAGAACAGCCCGGCTATGATGTTCTCGGGCATCGATTCGGTGTGCGTGCCGCGCGCGCAGGTGAGGGTGATGTTCTTGGGCAGATCGGGCAGCGCCAGCCAGCCCTCGACGCCGGCGGTCATCGACTGCGCCCAGCGCAGCTTGGGCATCGCCGGCAGCACGCCGGGCGGAACGCCGGGCGCCATCAGCGCCTCGGTGCGCTGGAGCTGCTCGGCCGAAGGCTTGTCCTTGCGCGACAGGCTCTCGACCAGGACGCGGTCGGCGAGACCCGCCGCCTTGATGGCGTCGAGATAGGAAGCGGTGTTGTCGGTCCACAGCAGGACATGGGCGCGATTTGTGGTCATGCCCGACCCTAACACGGCCTTGCCATTCCCGCCGAGGCTCGGCACATTGCGGCCCGCTCCGAGGAATTCCGACGATGGATAAGCGCTAAAGCCACTGCCTTCGCCGCCCGTCACCTGAGGACGGGTCTCTGCGCTCGTTCTTCGGAAATTCCCGTGTCCCATCCTCTTTTGACCGCGCCCATCGGGCGAAGCCTGTGGCGGCTGGCCGGCCCCACGACCGGACTGATGGTGCTGCAGATCGGCATCGCCATCGCCGAGATCTGGATCGTCGGGCGGCTGGGCACCGACGCGCTGGCGGGCTTCGTGCTGGTCGTGCCCTTCACGGCGCTGATGTTCAACATGGCCAATGGCGGCATGGGCGGCAGCGTCGCTTCCGCGCTGGCGCGCGCGTTGGGCGCCGGCCGGCTCGAAGATGCGCGCGCGCTGGTGCCGCATGCCCTGGTGGTGGGCTGGGGCGTCGCGGTCGTCTTCATGGCGCTCGCCTGGACGGTACTGCCCCACCTCTTCCGCCTGATGGGCGGCCACGGCGACGTGCTTGAGCACGCGCTCTCCTACAGCAACTGGGCGTTCGCCAGCGCCGTGCTGGTGTGGCCGAGCTGCTTCCTTGCCGCCCTACTGCGCGGCGCGGGCGACGCTGCCACGCCGAGCCGCATCGGAGCGGGTGCGTCGATCGCCTATGTCGCGCTGTCGGCCGTGCTGGCGCCGAGCCTTGGCCTCGTCGGGCTGGTGATCGGCGGCACCGCCGTCACGGCTGCGTCCGTGGCGCTGCAGGCGCGCGCCGTGCAGCGTGGCCGGCTGGGTTTCGTGCCGTCCTTCACCGGCGTGCGCCTGCAGCGCCGGCTGTTCGGCGAGATCCTGCGCGTCGGCCTGTTGGGCTCGGCCTCGACCGTGACGGGGGCCTTCACCGCGCTCCTGGTCACCGGCCTGGTCGGCCGCTTCGGCACCGCGGCGCTGGCGGGCTACGGCATCGGCATGCGTCTGGAGATCATGCTGGCGCCGCTCGCCTTCGGTATCGGCACCGGCCTCACCACGCTGATCGGCGTGGCCGCCGGCGCCGGCGATTGGCGGCGCGCCAACAAGGTCGCCTGGATCGGCGGCGCGATCGCCTTCATCACCATCGGCCTGATCGGCTGGACGGTGGCGCTGGTACCGGAGAGCTGGACACGGATCTTCACGGCGGACGACGCGGTGATCGCGACCAGCGTCGCCTGCCTGACCCGCACCGCGCCGTTTCTGTGCCTGGGCGGCTTAGGGCTCACGCTCTACTTTGCCAGCCAGGGCGCGGGCCGCATGGCGCTGCCCTTCACGGCGAGCGTCGTGCGCATGCTGGTCACGACGATCGGCGCCTGGATCGTTGTCGAAAAGCTGGAGCTCGGGCTCGGCGGCCTGTTCGCCGCCATCGCCGCCGGCATCGCGGCCTACGGCTGTCTGATCGCAGGCTCGCTTCTCGTCAGGCCTTGGCGAAGCCCTCGTAGTCGTTCCTGACGATCGCCTCGCAGCGCTCGATATAGGCAGGCAGTCCGCCGATATAGGGCATGAACACACGCGGCTTGCCGGGAATGTTGGCGCCGACATACCACGAGCTGCAGCTCGAGCGCAGCGTAATGCCGGCCGCCTCCCCGACATGGCGGACCCACGCCTCCTCGGCCTCGCCCATCGGCTCGATCACCGTCACACCCTTTTCGCGCAGCGCGATCAGGCAGTCGGCGATCCAGTCGACATGCTGCTCGATCGACGGAAGCATGTTGGTCAGCACCGACGGGCTGCCCGGGCCGGTGATGGTGAAGAGGTTGGGGAAGCCTGCGACGGTGAGACCGAGATAGGTCTTCGGCCCTTCGCCCCACTTGTCACGCAGTGCGACGCCCTTGCGGCCCTTGATATCGACCTTGAGCAGCGCGCCGGTCATGGCGTCGAAGCCGGTGGCCAGCACCAGGCAATCGAAGGTGTAGCTCTTGCCGTTGCCGACGAGACCATCGGCCGTGATGCGCTCAATCGGCGAATCGCTGACATCGACCAGGGTGACGTTCGGCCGATTAAAAGTCTCCCAGTAGCCGGTGTCGACGCAGAGTCGCTTGCAGCCGATGATGTTCTTCGGGCTGAGCAGCTCCGCCGTCCTGGGATCCTTGACGATCTCGCGGATCTTGCCGCGCACGAAGTCGGCGGCGGTCTTGTTCGACTGATCGTTCAGCAGGAGATCGGAGAATGCGGCGACGAAGCCCAGCCCGCCATAGTCCCAGCGCTCCTGATAGAGACGCGTCCGCTCCTCGTCCGCCGTCTCGATCGCCGACGCCATGTTGACCTTGAGATCGATGCCGGCCGGCAGCGACTTGGCGCGCTTGCGCATCTCCGGGTAGGTCGCCTTGACCTGGCGGACATAGTCTTCATCGAGCGGCCGGTTATGCGCCGGGATGGTGTAGTTGGCGGTGCGCTGAAACACCGTCAGGTGCTTGGCCTGACGGGCGATGATCGGGATCGACTGGATCGCCGACGAGCCGGTGCCGATCACGCCCACGGTCTTGCCGGTGAAATCGACGCCCTCGTGCGGCCAGTTACCGGTGTGATAGGTCGGCCCCGCGAAGTCGGCGAGACCGGGGATCTTGGGCGTGTTGGGCGAGCTGAGGCAGCCCATCGCCGTGATGACGAAGCGCGCGACGAGGCGGTCACCCTTGTCTGTCTCGACGTGCCAAACATTGGCGGTCTCGTCGAACGCCGCCTTAGTGACACGCGTCTCGAACTGGATGTCGCGGCGCAGGTCGAAGCGTTCGGCGACGTGGTTGGCGTATTTCAAGATCTCGGGCTGCGTCGCGTAGCGCTCGGTCCATTCCCAGTCCTGCTCGAGCTCGCGCGAGAATTGGTAGGAGTACTGCACGCTCTCGACGTCGCAGCGCGCGCCCGGATAGCGGTTCCAGTACCAGGTGCCGCCGACGCCCTTGCCGGCCTCGATCACCCGCGCGGAGAAGCCCGCCCGGCGCAGCCGATGGAGCATGTACATGCCGGCGAAGCCCGCGCCCACAATCACCGCATCGAAGTCCATCGCATCCTTCCCTCTCGAGACCCGGCGTCCACCCATTGGTCACAGGCGGCTCGCACCCGCACTCCTAACATGGCGGCCATGGCCAATATCGAAGCACAGCCCGTGCCCGTCCGCCGCACCGTTGTTTCGCGTATCAAAGATGCGCTGCGGCCGCTCGAACCGTATCTGCCGGCCCGCGAAAGCAGCCTGTCGTGGCGGTTCGCCGTGCAGGCCCTGCGACATCACGGCTTCCAGCCCAGGACGGTGTTCGATATCGGCGTGGGTTTCGGCACCTGGGGCCTCTATCGCGCCTTTCCCGACGCTTTCTATCACCTGGTCGATCCGACGCCCGAGTCGCTGCCCTATATGCACAAACTGATGCGCCGCCTGCGCGGCCAGGTCCACGCGCTGGCGCTGGGCGACCATGACGGCGAGGCGAAACTAGAGATTCGCGCCGACATCCAGGGCTCGACGCTCCTGGAAGAGGTCGGCCAGCGCGACTTCCTGCGCTTCGAGCGCGTGCCGATGCGCCGCTTCGACAAGCTGTTCCCCTCCTTCGCGCGGCCGGCCTTGTGCAAGATCGATGTGCAGGGCGCCGAGCTGATGGTGCTGCAGGGCATGACCGAGCGTCTCGGCGAGATCGATGCGCTCGTCGTCGAGACCAGCACCATTGCCACGGTCCGAGGCGGCGCTGAAATGGGTGCCATTGTGCAGTTTCTCGGCGAGCACGGCTTCGTGGTGGCCGACATCATCGGGCTGAAGCGCCGCCCGCTCGACGGCGCGACGGCGCAGGTCGACCTCCTGTTCGTGCCGGAAGCGTCGCCGGTCAGGGCCGACCGACGGTGGTCCGGCGCCTGAACCGAGCAGGCATAAATTTGAGCGCGTTGAGGGAACCATTCGGGTTTTCAAACCTTTATGGCGTATGGAGCGGCGGCAGCGTCAGCAGGGGCCCAAGGCTGCGCGCGCGGACGCGTCAGCATACAAGATCTATTACCTGCCGGGGTTCCTCGCTGGGCCGTTTGCGTCGTGGCCCAATCACTTCGAGCGCATCGCCCAGCTCGGCTTCAATCAGATCTGCCTCGCCCCCGTCGGGACGCCCGGCCGATCCGGCAACATTTTTGTTGCAGACGATCCCGATCGAGCGGATCTCCGCCTGGGTGGCCCGAAAGAGACACAGCGTCTGCTATCCGACATCGCGAAGAGCGCAAGCGCCCATGGCCTCGGCGTCCTGGTCGATGTCGTCCTCGACCGGGTGGCGGCCGACGGCGCCCTGGCACAGGCGCATCGCCAACTCTTCCATGAGCCGCCCGCCACCCAGGCGGTTCTCGATCCCCGTGCGGATCAGTCAGACACGGATGCCGTCCTGCCTAGGTTCGACGACCCGGAGGCGACCCGGATTCTGCTGCAGCAGTGGAGCGAGCGTCTTTCCCGCTGGGCGCAAGCTGGCGTGGGAGGCTTCCGTTTGCTGGGTCTCGATCACGTTCCCACCGGCTTCGTGGCCGAGCTGGTCGGCTCGGTGCAGGACGAGGCGAGCGGCTGCGATTTCCTGGGATGGACGCCTGGGGTGAGCTGGAGCCGCATCGACGCCGTGGTGGGACGGACGCGCGAGCTGGTACATCGAGGAGCACGAGCTGCTGCGCCGGGTGGCGCGCATCATAAGCCCGGTCGAGGCGCCCTTCGGCAGCCGCCTGGCGCAGCGCGTGCAGAGCGAGCGGGACGTCGCCCTGCTCTACCGGCAAGTCGTGCAGATCGCCGCCGCCACGAGCGACGGCCTGCTCATGCCGATGGGATTCGAATTCATGGCGCGCCTGCCCGCGGACACGCGCTTCTCTGCGCCCGAGCACTGGGACGACGCACGCTCACCGCTGCAGGAGGGCATCGCCTCGGCCCTGGCGTTGCTCGACCGCTTCTCGGCCAACCCACGCGACGGCATGCGCGGCCTCACGAGCCCGG
>Ga0306920_100007128_pt1 | contig 14681 bp, 16 predicted proteins | sample flu12Cox44000170_FD_204666 | JGI IMG/M metagenome (GOLD analysis project Ga0306920, IMG submission 204666) | Lab enrichment of tropical soil microbial communities from Luquillo Experimental Forest, Puerto Rico - flux4day.12C.oxic.44.000.170 (v2)... | ecosystem: Environmental > Terrestrial >... | reverse complement strand
ATCGCCGGACGGCTCGCATCCGGGACGAAATGGTAGTTTGTCCCAAGCAAGACACAACAGGCTGTGACAGAGGTCACATCCAGATAGTTTTTTCGCCATCCCCCACAGCTTCCAAGAATCACAACGCCCAGTTCTGCACCTTTAGCTGATGCACTCTGCGGAACTCCCTTTCGTTGTTGCTGACTAAGGTCAGGCCCATCGAAAGAGCATGCGCCGCAATCCACAGGTCATTGTTGCCTATCATTTCGCCTTTCGCCTCCAATTGCGCGCGAATGCTTCCGTAAGCCTCAGCCGCTGTTTCTGGCATCGGCAGGGCTGGCAGCAGATGGACGAGTTCACGTAACTGTTCGAGCGCCTGAGACCGTTGCTGGCTCTTCGCAGCCCCGTAGAACAGCTCTCCATAGGTAATCACCGAGAGGGCGGCCTCGCCGGGGCGGAGCTTCTGAAATCGACGCAACACTTCCCCTGGTCTCTTTTGCCGGATGTAGATGCAAATGTTCGTGTCCAACAAATAACGTGGCTCCATTACAGTCCCTTACGCTTCTGCGGCCTGTCCTTGTCGCGTCCCGGGAGTTCCACGTCGTCAGGCAAATTAGCCAGCAGATCGAAGGCCCTAGCCAAGTCGTCATCCTTCTCCCGCAGGACGATCTCGTTACCACGACGAAAGATCTCAACTTCCTTGCTGCGCAAACGAAACTGTTTCGGTAGGCGAACTGCCTGACTGTTTCCAGACCGAAATACGCGTGCCGTACCCATCCAGACCTCCGTAAGTCGTATATACACTAAGTGTACACGCGATACGCAAGGGTACCTTGGGGGCAGCGAAACAGAAAATATGGCTGCAAACGGCAGAAAGCAAACAGCGAAAAGGTGACAAGTAGATCGCGCGAGGAAGGGGTTAACCAAAGGCAATGTAGCTGGAGCGGGAGACGGGATTTGAACCCGCGACTTCGACCTTGGCAAGGTCGCACTCTACCACTGAGTTACTCCCGCTTGTTCTCTCATTCTACAGTACTTGCTCATTTGCTGCCAATTCACGGCACCCGCAAACGCTCCCGCTTTTCGCTGGCAACCTCTTTCCCGCGGCCCACCGCGGTCCCGCTCGGCAGGAAATGCTCGAGGAATTGCCCTTGCGCGTTCCTCGCCTTGCGGCTGTTGTGCACGTAGTGCATCGTCATGTTCACGTGCGACTGGCGCAGCATGCGCTGCACCACCACCGGGTCTTGTCCCTTCTCGATCAGGAAGGTCGAGAGACCGTGCCGCAGATTGTGGAAGCCGAACCTTGGGCAGTCGTCGGAAATCACCCCGGCAGCTAACGCCGCAGGTCGGATGTAGTCCTCCACGATCATGCTCCCGAGCCGTGGTTGTTTGCCCCGCAGCTTGAACGAGGGAAAGAGGAAATCCGTATCCTTGCCGTACGGTGTTTCCTGGCGCCAGCCCCACAACAAGGCGGCAAGCGTTTCGTGCATCTCAACCGGAGCCTTCGAAGCCCGCGACTTCGGCGCCCCAAGTTCTCCATCCACCCAGTCGCGCCGGATGTGGATCTTCAGTTTCTTCCAATCAACATCCGACCACTTCAGGCCAAGCGCCTCGCCGATGCGGATAGCGGTGACCGCTATCAGGATCACAAGCACGCGCACCAGGGGGTCCTTGATTCCCTCTAGTATCGCCAGGGATTCTTCCGGGCTCAGGCTGACGGCCTCATAGTCCGAGACCGTTGTGGCGCTCACCCACTTCATCGGATTCGATTCTTCACTGCGTGGGATCATGCCAAACTTCTGACCGTGGTTGTACACCGCAGACATCATGTTCCTGATTTTGGAACGTAACCCCCTGGGTAGCCCATTGATCCACAGTTGAACCTCGAGCGGTTCGATGTCCTTGGCCACCCAGTCCGCCCAATGGCTGAGGTGAAGACGTGCATTGCGCTCATCCGTCCTCTTGCTGGAGTGAGCCTTGTCGTCGCCCGTCTTCTTGTTGCCATAAGCCAGGTAGTGATTGAGCACGTCGCCGAAGCTGACCTGCGCAGGGTCGGGTTTGCCTGCCAACTTGTCCAAGCCGAGTTCCCCAACTTTCAGCCACCCTTCCTCGTCCGAGAGAGTGTCAGGCCCTAGGACTTTCGCGCGTTCGTCACCGTTGGCGTTGTACCAGCAGTATGTCAATCGGCCCTTTTTTCTACGAAACCAACCCTTAGCCATCAGATTTCCTCCGTTGGCTACGGGGACTGCCGGATGGCATTGTACCGTGGGTGTGCATGTTGGCCAATGCCTTCACTTGTCTGACATAGAAGCCTCCTCCCGCTCGAGCTCATGGTGGAATCTACCTCGCTAATCTTGTAACGCCAAGCCCTCCGATGCTCGCCCGTTCCCAGCGGATGAGCCGGGATGATCGGCTTCCGAGTCATTTCGAGCGCCTGAGGGCGGGTGATTTTCAGGTGCTTGGCAATGTCATCCGCGGTCACAAATGGTTCAGGTGTAATGGTCTGTTTACTTCGCACCGTCGGCTTTCCGTGCGCGCTTGCATCGGGCATGGACCCGACACATCGCAGCTCCTTAACAGCGAATTTCCCTATTCACCGTGAAAACGTCGAGGTTATCTGGCACCTCCGCGTTCGACAATGAGCGCTCAGGGGTGGTTGAGGTCGAGAACCGTACAAAGATCACTTTCCGAAGTCGCCGGACATGCACTCCAAACCCACCCTGAAGTACCCCTCATCTTGCATCGCTTCCGCTCGCGCTTCCGCGTACCCAAATAATCAGCCGGCGGTGTCCAACACACCGCGAACCGTTTCCGAGCATGCATTTTCGCCGTTCAGGCGCGGGGTCGACGGCGGCCACTGCTCTTGTTACCTCCAAATAGAGGGCTCGTCAAATGAGCAGCCCAGGCGAATGATCCGGTTACTTGGCATTTTGGGTCCGGTTGTCTGTGAAGTCCACGGACCGCAAGGCGGCATTTTGCGGAAAGTGTTCTCACGGCAGGATTCTTGTTGCTCTCGGTCTCTGATGGGGACTGGCTCGGAGGTGCAGCTCTGCGTGGGGGCCTATGAAAGCGGCTTCGGTGCCCGGACGAAAGGGGTATCTACGGAGGGCGCAACTTCCATTTATCCGCGGCCTGACGCCCGCCTCACCGATCACCAGCACTTTATTTCACCGATCGCACATTGACTGGGCATCACTCGAGAAAAGTCGAATTTGGTGTGCAGGGGGTCCGGCAATGCACCATACATTCGCTCTATTACGCACGCTCCGGATCAGGCAGTTCAACGGCCTCGGCTTCTCCACTGCGCATTCAATCTCGCCCCTGTCGCGCTCCGAGTGACGGATGTCCTCATGGCCCCGACCTGGATTATCGGCGGAGCACTGCTGCAGAAGCGCAAGGCCATCGGACTTGTCAGTGGTCTTGGCTTGTTGTTTCAGGTGTCGATGTTATTCATCGGACTAATCGCCCTCGTCGCCCTGCGGCCATTCGTCTCCGATCAACAGTTTCCTGTTACTGCCTCCGGTAGGCGAGCAAATTCAACAGCCTCGAAATTACGCCAGCATAAGCCCCTTAGCATCGCCAGTCGGACGATCGCCATTGTCCCCAACGACGACATCAGTGCTCCTCGAAGTTGTCCCCCCATCGGCCAGAGCTCATCGTTCAGGAATTTTTTACTGGATTGCTGGCTAGAGTCTTCGAATCGGGCCTGGATACTGGGCCAATACAGGATCAAGGGTCAGCAACGTAATCCCCTCTACTGTTGCCTGCGCCACCAGGAGACGGTCGAACGGATCCTTGTGAATCGGAGGCAGGCCGTCAAGGGCGACGACGTGATCACTGATGATCGGAAGTTCGGCGTAGCCATTGTCGAGCAACCCGCGGCGCAGGAGTCGCGGGTCGGCCTGAAAATCTCGCCAACCGAGACCCCGCTTTATGGCAACCTCCCACGGACTGGCGGCACTGAAGAGCAGCTCGTTCTTAGCATCATTGATCAGTTTCCTGGTGTTCGCTGACAGGCGCGCGGGATCACCCGCCGCCCAGAGCAGGAGATGGGTGTCCAGCAACAGCTTCATGCTTTTCCCTCGAAGATGCGCTCGATCTCCTCACTTCCCATCCGGTCGAAATCGTCAGGCACGAGGATGTGACCTACCATGAACCCGAGACGGCGGATTTGGCTGCCGGACGGTGCAGCCAGAGCTGTCACCTTCACGGCAGGCTTGCCCGCCTTAGCGATGATGAATGGCTCGCCTTTACTTGCCTCTTCGACGAGCTTGGAGAGGTGAGTTTTCGCTTCGTGGATGTTTACTGTCTTCATTGGGGTGTAGACTAAGCTAACTTAGTTTAGTCTATTTTTTCGTATCGTTCAAATTCAATCTTTGGGATTAAGGGAGAATCCCCTCGGAAGGCTTGCCACAGAGGGGATAATCATATATCCTGATAGTTGTATATACGCTTATCCTACGAGGAACGCCATGCCCGAAACTGAAATCACCCGTCTGACCATCACTTGGTCCAAGGACACTGATGTGGCTCTGCGCTCCTATCTCGGCTCTCAGGGCCTAAAAAAAGGTGCCCTGTCGAAATTCATCGAAGACGCCGTCAAGTGGCGTTTGTTCGACCAAACCGTCAACGAGGTGCGGCAAGCCTTCGCCGACGTGCCCGCCGACGAGCTGCGCAACATGATTGACGAAGCCGTCGTGAGCGCTCGCAAAGAGAAGCATCGGGAGCGCCAGGGCCGCACGCGAAAATAATCGATGCGGCTGGTCATCGACACCAATGTTCTCCTCAGCGCCTTGATGTCGTCTGCTTCCCCCTCCGCGCAAATCCTGGCACTCTGGCGCGGCCGTAAATTCGAACTCCTCACTTCTGCTGACCAAATCGACGAAGTCGCGCGGGTGACGCGTTATCCAAGAATACGCGCCCGGCTCGCTCCGGCGCTCGGCGGACGGCTGCTCACCCGGCTTCGAGACGTGGCTATCGTTGTCGAGAAACTGCCGAGGGTCGATGTGTCTCCCGATCCCGACGACAATTACCTTCTTGCTCTCGCCGAAGCTGGCCAGGCTCAGTTTCTCGTTACCGGCGACAAGCCGCTGCTCGGCCTGAAGCGCCACAAATCGACCCGGATTGTTACTCCCGCCGCCCTGCTCGAATTGGTGAAAGGTCAGGGCACCAAATGACGAAGCGTGATGCAATGAAAACTGGAAATCATCATCCTCTCCGCCGCCTCTTTGTGGAAACTTTAGTTTGCATGGAGCCCCACCTGCCCATGCCTTCTCCCTCTCCGCCTAGCGAAAAAACCGGCTGGCAAAGGTTGAGCAGCGCAACTGCCTTGGGCCGTCGCGGGAGATCCTGAGTCCCCGGCGGAGATCATGCGCGAGGAGATGAGCGCTGCGGAAGATTTATCCGTCACGTTTTCTGTATCTGGGGCTTTGGCCGGCGAGGACCAGGCGCGCAACTATGGTGTGCCAAGCCGACTCCTGGTTTTTGGGCGATCACGTCCTAAAACGCAGCATGAATCTTCGGAACCGACCATCGGAATAGGAACGGACCCGACTGTCACCTTCTATTGAACTACCGTAAAGGACTGACGACGTTTTGGGCCAAAGCGAAATACGGCAAAGTGCTGATCCAGGGAGGCAACACGGTCAATACCCAGACGTCGCATCACAGCAAAACTGGTGCGGTCGACGATGGAAAAATCTTGATCACGCCAAGAAAGGCCGATATCCCAGGCTGCCTCCAAGTCCGCCGAACCAACCGCCTCGATGATGGCGATCCCACTCCGTAAGCCGTCCCAAAATCGCTCCGCGGCTTGGCGTTGAAGTTTGTGGTGAAGCAATGTCCATGTTTCAACCAGCACGTGGTCCGATGTAACCAAGGCTTCGCCGGCTTGGAGAATGGCTTTCGCCCGAGAGTTGCTCCGATCGGAAGAGTCCGCTGCGGCGTACCAGATCGATGTGTCAACAAAGAGGCTCATAGGAGGGAGAATCAGCGACGTTTTCTGCGTGAGGAATGGACGGCCTCAGCAATCATCGCATCCTTGTCTCTCGCAATGTCGGAACCCCCTGAGTTGCCGAGGTCAAAGATACGATCCACGTCGGCACCTGCTTCAGGGCGAGCGAGGTCACGGGCCACGAGACGACGGAAATATTCTGCGAGAGATACGCCGAGATCACTTGCGCGTTGACGCGCACGCCGCTGCATCTCATTCTCAAGCGTAATTTGGGTTCGTGACATCATGATGTCACCATCATACCATAAAACCGGACGCTGGACATTCCTTCCTTAACAATCACCAGAGCATGCTATTCAAGACATTGAAGGTCGTGGGAATTGGATAGCACGATTCGTCAGCCGAGGATGCTCGACGGCGAAATTATCGCTTTCTTCCATCAACACCTCAGAGCCTGAGCTTTCGCAAGTTGAGGAGATTGCAGCTACGGGCAAATTGTGCCCAAGTCTTCATCCGGGCTACCGAATCTTCCATGCTGCACCACGCAGGAACAGCGCGAAGGGTATGAAGCAAATCAGGCCCATGGCCAACACGGCGAATGCGTCAGTCTCTCGTTATATCGACTGGAGCCATTTGCGGACTGGACTGTAGCCCACTGGGGCGCGTATCTCGACCGCCGGCGGAGGTTGAGAGCTATGAGATAGTTCGCGAAGATTGCCGGGGCAACACATTCTGATTGAGCCGAAAGAAATTGTTGGGGTCATAGTGTGATTTGACAGCAACCAGGTGATCCCAGCGTTCGTGGTAAGCCTCAGGCACGCGATCTTGTTCATCTCCGCTCATGAAGTTTACGTACACCCCCGGTTTCATACCCGGCCGAAGTGCATTGAAGAGTCCGCGAATCCGGGAAACATGGCAGTCATCCCCTGACGGGTCTGACCAGTTCCCGAGCAAGTTCATGATGAAGGGAGCGTTGCGATCGCCGAAAGCTGTCTCGGAAGGTGCGACCTGCGCTGCCGCACCGCCCAGATACGCAAGCTCAATCTGAATTTCCGAAGGGATCTCGACCACCGCCTCCAGCAGGAGATCAATCGTGCTGCTGTCGAGATCCCTGAAATAGCCAGATTTCGTGTAATAGCGACGACCATGAGGGAAATCGAAATCCGCCATGGTTTGTAGATTCAAGAACGACGTGACCTTGCTGCGCACGGAATCCGGAGCACACAACGAAAGCGCGTGCTGCAAGTGCGGGCGGCCGGCTTCGGGATCACCGGTCCAGACCAAAGAGCTGCTGGCAACTGGACGGCCACGTAGCTCAAGCGGCACTTTCTTGGTGTGCGGGGCAAGCCGCAAATCGATGTTCCACTTCAAATCGAGTGGCGCCTCGGCCATGAAATCTCTCCAGCACTCCAGGAGCCGGCGAACACCCGGCTCGGGACACAGCCCCTCCGCAAGCACGACAGAGCTAAGTGGATGCAGCCTGACTTCGAACTCAGTCACCACTCCGAAGTTGCCGCCGCCTCCGCGCAAGGCCCAAAACAAGTCAACGTTCTCCCCTTCGTTACAGTGCGCGAGCGAACCGTCGGCGGTTACGAGCGTAAGGCCCTCGACGTTGTCGCAGGACAATCCGAATCGGCGAGTGAGCCATCCGGTCCCTCCACCCAAGATCAGCCCCGAGGCGCCGGTGTGAGAAACCACCCCAGAGGGAAAAACCAGCCCGACTTTTTGAGTCGCCGTATCAATTGATCCCAACAGGCAGCCGCCCGCAAACCGCGCGCGCCGCCGCCCTGGATCGACAATTACATCGCGCATTCTTGAAAGATCAATCACCAGGCCATCGCAGGTGCTAAAACCTGCGAGGCTGTGTCCCCCACACCGGATGGCGGTAAGAATTCCCGTCTGGGAGGCTGCACGGACTGCGTTTTGCACGTCGTCAACACTCGCACACCTCGCTATCAGGTGGGGCGAGCGAGATACCATGCCATTCCAGATAGCGCGCGCTTCCTCGTAACCGCCTTCGCCTCGTTGCAGCAGATCACCCTTGAATCGCCCATGTAGCGAGGCATAGACCGCTGCGCTGGCTTCGATCATCCCTTATTTTCCGCCTGTACGCCCGCGGATAATGTCAATCGCGATTTGCGCCGCCGGCTTCGCAAGTAATAGAGCGAAACAGCACCCAGGAAAACCACGAATGCTGGAACAGACCATTGCAACCCCTCTACGAAGAAAGTCGTCATCGAAATCGCTAGAAGAAGCGCGATGTCGACCACCGTAAAAAGCGGATGCCAACCTAGACGCATTGGCACACGCAGAAGTTGTTCCTGCGTTATTGCCTTGCGAAAACGAAGGTGAGTATTGAGAACCACCAACCACACGAAAAGCATTCCCGCGACGGCTGCCCCGTAAAGCATAAGAAAAGCGTTCCGTGGAGCAAGGATAGCAAGCACGATAGCTGCAATCATTCCGGCGGTCGACGCCAGCAGCGCGCGATGAGGCACCCCATTTTGGCTGACAAGCCCCATCCACTCGGGAGCGTAGCCTTCGTGGCCGAGAGAAAAAAGCATTCGGGTGGACAAATAGAGATTGGTATTCACGCTAGAGAGGGCGGCCGTAAGCACGACGAAGTTCATCACTGCTGCGGCGAAGGGAATATGCACGGCAGCGAACGCAGTTACAAACGGACTGCCGGAAAGCAGCGACGAGCGGCCAGCCTGGTTCCAGGGGACTATCGTCACCATAATCGCAGTTGCGAGCACATAAAACACAATGAGCCTCGCAACAATATTTCGCATTGCGTGCGGGATGGTAACTTCCGGATGCTGGGCTTCGCCCGCGGTGACGGCTATAATTTCAATTCCCATGTAACTCGTGACCGTGATGGTGAGGGACAGCCATACCCCTTTCCACCCTGCTGGCAAGAACCCGCCGTGTTCGGTCAGGTTAGCCAAACCAATTGCATTTCGGGAGCCGATTCCCAGAATCAAAGCTGTCCCCACGACAATGAAGGCCACAATGGCGGCCACTTTGATCATGGCGAACCAATACTCAAACTCACCGAGGCGGTTGACCTGCATGGAATTGACTGAGACCAGGGCAACTGAAACCAAGACCACCCAAATCCACTGCGGAACGTTCGGCAGCCAGAAAGAAATATAGATACCAGCGGCTGTTACTTCCGCCCCAATGGCAATGATCTGCGCGACAGCATAAGTGGCGCGAACTGCAAACCCTGCCCAGGTATTAAGGTAGTGCTCCGCATACACGCCAAAGGCACCGGCCACGGGATGGACAACTGCCATCTCAGCCAGCACATAGGACATAATCAAGGCAATACCTGCGCCCAGAAGATAGGAAAGAATGACCGCGGGCCCGGCAAGGCGAACGGTGACACTACTTCCTAGGAACAAGCCGACCCCGATGGCACCGCCAATGGCCATCATGGTTAGCTGGCGTTGGCTTAACCGACGATGAAGACCTTCCCGTTCCGATGGTGGAGCCGTTTCCGTAAGCGCGATCCGAAGTGCCGCCCGGTCTTGTTCAGTCATGACTCTCGATGGGCTCAGGTTCGAGGACAAAAAGATCAGCATTCTTCAGAATTTCTACGGACGCATCGTTGGTGTGCCGACTTGCCTTATTGAATCATTCGCCATCTAACTCGGCCAATGCCCTCCCGAACCTCTTCACCTCTTCCACTGTGTTGTAGTGCACGAGTGACGCTCTGACCGCGCCACTTTCCCTGGCGAGCCCAAGTCGCTTCATGAGACGCGGCGAATACATGTGCCCATCGCGTACACCGATGTTCTCCTTGGCTAGTCCTTCGGTGACCTTGTCCGCTGAGATACCGGGCAGGTTGAAGCACAGGGTCGGCGTCCGCCACGAGAGCTCGGCTTTCGACGTGATGCCATATACGGTTGCGTTCGAATTCCTCAGCGCGTCAAGCATGGCGCTCGAGAGTTGCTCCTCATATTCCCGGATGGACTTTGTCGCTGCTACCAGCGCGGAACGTCGCGACTCTACACTAGGATTGACTTGCCGTCCAAGGTTTTCCAGATAACGCACAGCAGCGTCCATGCCAGCGACATTTTCGTAGACGTACGTACCGATCTCCAGCTTGGCGGGACTGGTGTCAGGCACAAAATCTTCCCGGAATGTAGGCAATGCGTTCAGAGCTTCCAGCCTTCCCCAGAGAAATCCCATGTGAGGAGAAAAGATCTTGTAACCTGAGCAGACCAGGTAGTCGCAATCGAATTGTTGAACATCGATGGGGCCATGCGGACCATAGTGCACGGCATCTACGAATACGTCTGCTCCGACAGTGTGAGCGCGCTTTGACACCTCGGCAATATTGAGAATGGATCCGATAGCGTTGGAGGCCAATGTACAAGCCACGATTCGTGTTCGCGAAGAAAGCAACGGCTCGAGATCCGCGGGGTGAAGCCGACCGTCCTCTCTAAAATGCCACCACAGAATCTTTGCACCTTCGCGCTCAAGAGCCAACCAGACAGCAATGTTGGCTTCGTGGTCCAGGTCGGTAACAATGATCTCGCGCCGCTCTTTGAATGATTGACCGATGGCGAGACTGATGAGCCGCATGAAGGAGGTAGCATTCATGCCAAAGGAAATTTCATCAGGGTGCCGCGCATTGACCAGTAGGGCGACGCTCTCACGCGCTTGTGCGAGTGCTTGATCCACCTCTTGTGACTGCTTGTAGCGCCCGCCTCTTTGAACATTGCGATGAACAAGATGGTTGGCCACGGCGTCAAGTACAGTCTTGGGCAACTGTGCTCCGGCCGCATTGTCAAAGAAAATGACTTGGTCTTGTAACGCGGGAAACGCGGCGCGAACCTTTTCGATTGGGAACTTCGCCATCGTCCAGATACTATACCTACCGACATCCGCCAATCACGGCCTTCGGAAAAGGTGCGTCACCACGATGTCAGCAGTAGGCTGGGTAGCTGGCGAGGTGAACATCGCTGAAGGAATGTAAGGCAATCACAGCGTATTCAAGGTACACTGCTGAGGGCTCCGAACGGAGAAACTGACATGCGTTTTATCCTTCATCTTGTGATCCGCCTTGGACTTATGCTTTGTTTGCTGCTCGCCCTGGTCTCCACTCTGCTTGCAAAGCAGGGCGCCGACGATCCTCGCCTGAAACCGGCGTACCGCTTCGGTCGCGCGGGCTGGACGTATGTGCATCTGGAAGGCTCGCCTTCCGACATCGGCTACCAGCATGGCTATCTGCTGGGCACCGAGATTGCTGACGCCTTCAGCGTCGTGCGCACGCGCGACGTGCATCGCACCAAGCGGGACTGGAATTTCTATCGCAAGACAGCACAAGACGTGCTCTGGCCCCACATCGACCTTGAATATCAGCAGGAGCTGCAGGGCATAGCCATTGGACTGAAGGCGCGAGGCATCCCGATGGATGTATGGGACGTCGTGGCACTGAACGCCATGGAAGAGGTGCCGGACTATTACGTTCCCACGCTTGACCGGCAAGAAAAGCGCGCTAACGCACCGGCCCTGAAGGCTCCCGGAAACTGCAGTGCATTCGTCGCCACAGGATCATGGACCAAAGACGGCAAGCCGGTGATCGCGCACAGCAATTGGACTGACATCGCCACCGGCACTCGTTGGACGGTGATCTTCGATATTGTTCCCACGCACGGCTATCACATTGTCATGGATGGGTTTCCCGGCATCATCGTGAGCGACGATGACTTCGGGATCAACTCGACTGGACTGATGGTAACGGAGACGACCATTACCGGGTTCTCGCTCTTCGATCCGAATGGCAAGCCCGAATTCATGCGCGCTCGCAAGGCATTGCAGTATGCAAGCTCGATCGATCAATACGTCGAGATCATGCTCGACGGCAACAACGGCGGCTATGCCAACGACTGGCTTCTGGCAGACAACAAGACCGGCGAAGTTGCCCGCTTTGAACTTGGCCTGAAGATGCATCGTGTGTGGCGCACCAAAGACGGCGCGTTTGTCGGGTCGAACTTCCCAAGCGATGTGGAGTTCATCAAAGCTGAGACCGATTTCGATCCCAGTAACATGGGCAGCTCCATGAATGCGCGCCACAAGCGCTGGGACGAGCTGATGGCGCAAAACAAGGGGCAGATCGACCTTGCCATGGCGCAGAAGTTCCTCGCCGATCATTGGGATACATACGAGAACAAGGAAGCACGTAACGAGCGGCCCCTGTGTGGGCATGTGGCTGACTCGCCCCGAGGCGTTCCTGAATGGAGCTGGCCTCCCTACAATCCCGGTGGCGCCGTCACCTCGCAGGCGGCCGACAGCACGATGGCAAAGAACATGACGCTGACTGCTCGCGCCGGCTACCCGTGCGGTGAAGACTTCGTCGCCGCTACGTTCCTCAAAGAACATCCTGAATTTGAGTGGGAGCGCCCAATTCTGAAGGACATGAAGGGCAATCCCTGGGCGGAGTTCAAGGCAGGAGAGAAGCCGTAAGTTTCTGTGACGCTCCGCAGCCGATCGCATCTATAATCGATAGAGTGTTTCCGACCTCCGCGGCCTAAAGGCGTACCCAAGGCTGCGGCGGCGGTGTTCTGCAGAGCCTTGTGGAACCGAGGGTATGGAGGGAAACGTCCATGCCTCCCGTGCTTGGAAAGGAAACGTCGGTTCGGTGGTGCTTTCCGGCTGAGCCTACCCTTTTCTTTCCCTGCACAAATCGAATTCGTGGCTTACCGAGCACTGCGTCCTTCGAGCGCGCTCAGGATCAGAGCTTGAAGACTTGAGCACAACGAAACGAGGATTGTAAAGAGAGAGGCGAAGAGCACAAGCCGAAGAGCGAGTAGCGAATAGCGTGTTCCTTACCGACAAATTCGGACGGCGCATCAGCGATCTGAGGATCTCCATCACCGACCGCTGCAATTACAAGTGTGTCTACTGCCGCTCGGGCACTGATGGCCCGCAGTTTCCCGAAATGCCAATCAGGGATTATCTGCGCATCGCTCGGCTCTTCGTTGCGCTGGGGGTTACCAAAGTCCGGCTGACTGGCGGCGAGCCGCTGCTGCGCAAAGGCATCCTCGACATGGTGCGCGAGCTGGGGCAGATGCACACGTTCGACGGTCAGCCGCTCGACATTGCAATCACCACAAATGGCCATTTGCTGGCTGAGTTGGCGCAACCTCTCTCGGACGCGGGTCTCTCGCGCGTGACCGTGTCCATGGATGCAGTAGATCGCGACGAATTTGCCCGCATCACCCGCATACGCAATGGCTATGAGCGCGTGCTCGCGGGCATCCGGGCCGCCCAGCGTGCCGGCCTGAATCCAGTGAAGGTGAATTGCGTTCTCCTGCGCGGCTTCAACGATGATCAGATCACCGCCTTCGGCCGGTTCGCGCGCGAAGAAGCCGTTGTCGTCCGCTTCATCGAATTCATGCCTCTGGAAGAAGATCGCGTATGGTCGCCGGAGATCGTGGTCACGCTCGATGAGATTGTCCGCCGCATGGCCGATTTCATGCCGTTGCGCGAGATTGAACATCAGCGCAGCGAGACCGCGCGCCGCTACGTCTTCGAAGACGGAGAGGGCGAGATCGGCATAATCGCTCCAGTGTCGCATCCGTTCTGCGGACATTGCAGCCGTGTCCGTGTCACCTCCGACGGCAAGATTCGCACCTGCCTGTTCTCCGTGCGGGAACATGATCTGGCGGCATTGATGGAGCGCGGCGCGAGTGACGATCGACTGATCGATTTCATCCTACGGGCCATCGACCAGAAGGAAGAGCGCCACCACATCGGTGAACCGGGCTTCGTGCCGGCCTCTCGCACCATGGTGCATATCGGGGGATAGTTCACCACGGCAGGCTAACAGCAGCGTGCTTCAGCACCACTCGAGTCTTTGCCTCTTTCCCGTTCCTCTGGAGTATCAACTCCAGTGTTCCTGGTTTACGTAACTTGCCCCGGATCGGCTCCAGGCCGAGTTTTCCGGCGTCTTCGCCGTTGACGAGCAGTATCCTGTCGCCTGGTTGCACGCCGGCTTGTTCCGCGGGCGAGCTGCTAAAAACGCGAGACGCCATGATCTGCTGAAAATTCACAGCTTCAGGTTTCACGCTCATCCCACTTCCGTGATAAGAGAAAGGTTCCGCCAATATCGGCAGCGGCCGCAGATCGATTCACTTGTGTGGGAAGTCAAATGCCGCGAATCGTCGCAGTATCTCGGTTGCAATCAGTCCGGCGTAGTGGTGCATGCTCGGTATGTCATCCGTGTCGTTGAATGCAACTAGGGAACCGCCGAGGCCTGAACCATTGCCGGCTCTGCGCCTGAAGCCTGCTAGCCACCCTGCGCTTTGATGTGTAGCTGAAGCAAACTGCTGTACACGTTCGCAGGAGCACGACGACGTTTGGACACCGGGTAACGGTATCGTGTTCCCTGTCTTCTTCCTCGCGCGCGATATCGTGTCTTACCCCGCGACTGAAGGTGGTAGGCCTCGGCGCTAAGTCCCCGGTTTCGGACCGGAATATACGCTATCTTGCACAAATGGCGGCAAAAGTTGAAAATATTTGCTGGATCATCTGTCACAATGCCAGCAAGATTAGGCCACAGCCTGATCGGCGCTACGTTTTTGTAACAAAAGCGTTGTGCGGGTCATCCAAGATAGTGAGTTGTAAAGAAGCGTCAGCTTGTGGCTTCAACATCCCCGTGGATCGGGCGCGCACAGCGTAGTGGATCCACTGGAGCCGCAGGTCAGCTTACAACATCCCCGTTCCGGGCGTGAAC
>Ga0306920_100007127_pt1 | contig 14683 bp, 14 predicted proteins | sample flu12Cox44000170_FD_204666 | JGI IMG/M metagenome (GOLD analysis project Ga0306920, IMG submission 204666) | Lab enrichment of tropical soil microbial communities from Luquillo Experimental Forest, Puerto Rico - flux4day.12C.oxic.44.000.170 (v2)... | ecosystem: Environmental > Terrestrial >... | reverse complement strand
GCCGTGGGCGATCATGAGGTCGATCGCCTCGCGCGGAGTGAGCCGTACAGTCAGGGCGGCGTCGTAGGCGCCGCCGTGCGCCCCGCACCCGTGGCAGTTGAACGCGCCCGACTGCAGGTTGACCGAGCAGGAGGGGTCGCGGTCCCCGTGCCGGTGGGCGTCGGGGTCGGCGAAGCACCGGACCGGGGCCTCGGTCTGCGCCCAGCCGGGGAGTTCGATCCCGAGGGCCGCGTAGAAACCGCGGACATCCGCTCCCGGAAGGGTCGCGTTCACCGCTCGCCCCCGGTCGGCTGAACTTCGACGCGTGCCGGTGGCTGGCGCTCGACGTGCCATAGCCGCGAGGTATCGTGGATCCCGAGGCGCGTCTCGGTGCCGGTGAGCGCCAGGTGGAAGGGGATGCCGGGCCGGTCGCCGACCTTGATCAGGAACTTGCCCTGGCCGGGAGGGGCGACGGTGGTGGTCGCGCCCCACGGCGGGGGGTCCTGCCAGGAGGTGATCAGGCGCAGCTCGGCGTCGGAGAATCCCTTGATGCCGCGTAGGTGCTTGTGCTCCTCGGGTGGGAGCGCGCCGCAGATCAGCATCCCCGAGCGCTCGATGAACCCCAGGGCCTTGCGCTGCTCGTACTCGCGCGCGACCGACAGCAGGTCCTTGATCGTGTGGGTGATCATCACCAGCCCGGTCCCCCACTGCCGGTTCAACCGGGTCAGGGAGTTGACGCGGTCGACCATCCCCGCGTGCCCCGCCGATAAGACCCGCCACAGCTCGTCGAGGATCACCAGGTAATGGCGCATCGGTAGGACGCCGGCCTGGCCGAGCGCCGCGCGGGTGTGCACGGCGCTGAACCCGACCCCCCAGCACGTGGTGAGCGCGGCGGCGACGAGCTCGCTTTGATCCTCGGGGATGCTCGAGACGTCGAACACGGCCGGGTGGTCGAGGTCCATCCGCCGGCTCGTTTTTCGCGAGAACATCTCGCCGATCCGTCCCTCGTACTGAAGGCCGCGGAGCGTTCGGATCAGCGGCGCGGTCAGCTCGTGGTAGCGCTCGAGCGACCCCTGGTCATACGCGGCGTCGCGCACGCGGTCGGAGGCGGCCTCGAGCAGCTCGATCAGGTCGCCGAGCACGGGCTCGCCCGCGTGGCGCTCGTCGAGCACAGCGAGCGCGACGCCGAGGATCGTGTCCTCGTGGTCGGACAGGGGGCCGTGCCGCTGCAGCGTCGCGAGCGCCGAGATCATCGCCAGCCGCCGCCCCCGGGCGTCGGACAGCAGCTCCGCGCGCAGCTTCGAGCGCTCGTGCCCGTCCAGGCCACCGGCGCCGGAGTCGAGCAGCGCGACCGCGTCGTGCGTGACCGACAGGTCGAGCGGGTTCAGATACCCCCGCCCTCGACCGAGCGGGATGACCTCGCCGCCGAGCGCGCCGATGAGGTCCGGGTAGTCGGGCTTCAGGTCGCCGAGGACGAGCGGAATCGCGCCGAAGTACGCGCACCCGGTGGCCATCCGCCTGACCACCGTCGACTTGCCGAACCCCTCGCGCGCGAGCACGAACGACGTCGGCGCGGGAATGAACCCGGCGCGGGCGAACCACGAGATCGGGTCGCCGCACACCGTCGCGCCCGAGTGCAGGTGCCGGCCGAGCGGCGCGCCGATCAGGGGAGCCCCCGCCCCGACGCTGTATGGCCACAGGCCGCACACCTGCGCCGTCGTGCCCCGCCACTCGCGCGCCGGCTGCAGATACGAGCAGCGCCCGCCTCCCGGCCCGGGCCATCCGCGCAGCGGCGGGATCCGGCCGGCGCCGCGATCGGGGACGTCCTCGGGGCGCTGATCGGCGGTCGGGTCGAACCGATCGCCACGGTGAGGCAGCCGGTTGAGCCGCTCGAGCATCAGAACGTGTCCTTGATCGCTCTCGGCAGCGCCTGGTACTCGGGCAGCCACACGCCCAGCGGCAGCGCGGCGGCGAACGCGGAATCCTGCGAGTGCGCCACCACCCGCAGGTTGATTCGCGCCGTCGGACCGACGTTCGCGATCGCCGCGATCGCCGCGGCGAGCCCGTCCTGGTCGAGCACCGACGCGGTCACGAGCATCCCCACCCCGATCAACGCCGCCCCTCGCGCTTCCTCGGCCGCGGTGGCCTGGGCGGACTGCACCTCGCGCTTGTCCCGAGCCGAGGCGTTGCGCCGGGTGTTGACGCGGAACTCGGCGGCGTGGACGTCTGACTCGACCATCCGCGCGGCCTCCGCCGGGGACAGGACGCGGTAGAGCAGCGTGACGCGCTTGCGCGGGATGTCGCGGTGCGGCGCGAGCAACTCCGAGAGGACGGTTTCGACGATCGCGGTGCGCGGCGCGTCGGCCATCTCCCAGGTGACCGAGATCGCCCCGTCGTGGTGATATGAGCGGGCCAAGGCCTGCGCGCTCGCGGGCCCTACGTCATCCCAGCTGAGCGCGGCGGTGTCGCCGGCCGCCCGGGCGGTCTCGATCGTCTCCGCCGCGGCGAGGTCGTAGGCCGCGCGGACGATCTCGCACAGCCGCTGGGCGTCGACCGGGGCGGCGCCGCCCGCTCCGGTGTTGGGCAGGGTGCCGTACAGCCCGGGGAGTCTGATCCCGACCTCGTGCGCCTTCTCCGCGGCCGACAGCCTGCGGCCGCCGGCGGCGTTCATGCGGTAGGTCAGCGCGATCCGCGCCTTGACCTCCGCCGCCCCGGCGGGGTAGGTGTCGCGGATCTCGCTCATCACCTCGTCCGCGTATGGAGGCGCGTTGTCGCTGCGCCGGTTGGCGAGCATGTGCCGAAGTCGCGTGCCGGGATCGGGCGAGGACTCGATCGAGATCTGGCAGCCGATCAGCCCCGGCTCGCGCGACAGCTGAGCCAGCCACTCGCCGTGATGCGCGACCCACTGGTCGACCTGTCGCTGATCGGCCAGCGACGCCCCGTCCGGCTCGGACTCGAGCACCACGGTGAGGTGGCGTACGTGGGCGTGGCACAGGACCGCGAACGGCCGGCCGTGAGCATCGTGCGTCTCCGATAGCCGGGAGGCAGCGAGCAGACCCGGAAGCTGGTGGGTCCCGCACGCCACGAGCCCCAGCGGTCCGGAGCGGTAGGTGTTCTCGCGCGCGGCGCGGGCGCGGGCGCCGCCCGCCCATGCCCCCAGCCGCTGCAATCGCGTGTACCCGTCATACGCTGGGCGCAGCAGCACGAATAGCGGCGGGACGGTGAGCGCGAAGAACACCAGCCCGCCCGCGAGCCCAGCGATCATCGAGACCAGTGACGCGGCCACGACCACGCCGACCGTCATCAGCGTCGGCGCCAGGGCCAGCCGCCACAGTCCCGCCGAGCGTGGCCGGCGCCAGTTGCCGTACGTGCGGTGCGTCTCAGCTGGCGTCGGCATCGTCGGTCATCCGGGTCAGGCTGAGGTGCCGATCCAGGCGGTGGGCATCCGACACCAGCGCTTGAAGGTCTCCGCCCACGGTGTCAGCGAGCCGGCCGGAGGGTTCGCGGCAGCCGCGTCCCCCATCTGCGCAGCCAGCGTCCGTTGCAGGGAGGTCGGTGACCCCCAGCCGATCTCGATCCCGGTTCCGCACGCCGCGAAGTGCGCCACCGGTTGTCCCTTCGCAAACGTCGTGCCGGTCGTCTGCGTCATCGGGGTGATCTGCTCCGCGACGTACCAGAACTGGTCGCCGTCCTCGGTCCCGGCCTGCTCCTGGGCGAAGTGGAACAACATCAACGGCTGCATCCCGCACGGCCCCGGAAACCACGGGACGACCTCGACCAGCGTCGACGCCGCCGGCGCATAGATCGGCGCGCCGGCGGGAGCGGACGCGTCGGCGCCCATGTCGTCGCGCCCCTGCACCCAGGGCGGTGAGGGGATCGGGTCCTTGCCGGACCCGAACGCCGCCGCCTGCGCGCACCCGCCGCCGAGCACGGCCAGCGACACCGGCACCGTGCCCGCCGAGGAGCCCCCGGCCTGCGCCAATGCCGTCACCGCGTACCGCTTCCGGTTGGTGTCCTCGCACCGCGAGCCGGGGATCACGTCCATGTACCCCGCCACCCCCTGGCACAGCTCGTAGGTGGTCTCGAACATCTCCGCGGCAGTGCCCGGGTCCGGAGCCGTGTCCATGCCGGCGAGCAGTCGGGTGTAGCTCGTGCGCAGGTCGTACTGCAGATAGGAGAGCTGACCCTGGTCCGAGGCGGGTGACAGGCCGACCGACACCGCGTAGGCGGCCATTTGGGCGTACCGGCTCGGGTTCCACTGCGCCAACCCGCCGCCCGCCTCGGCTGGGTCGAGCTGGCTCTCCTGCTGGAGGTTTCCCACGATCCCCGCCGAGGCGTTGGCCGAGTCGCCCTGCGACTCGAACCACCGCACCATCCGAGCGGCCGACAGCGCTCCCGGCGGCGGCGGAGTGACCTGCCCCTCGGGCGATGAGGGACCGCAGCCCCCCTCGCCGATCAGCAGCAGACACAGGGGTGACAGGAGGAGGCACCCAGCCAGCAGTGCGAGCAGGCACCCGTACTTGAAGCCGGGAGTTGCGTCGGGTTGAGTCATGGCCGCCCGCGACGGTCGAGACGATCACCGCCGACAGCACCGCCGCGGCGATCAGAGGCAGGGCCACAGCGAGCGCACGCCGCCTTCTTCGCCGCGCCTCGTACACCGTGTAGTGCCTTCTCATCGTCGCCTCTCAGTCGCCCGGCCATGACTCGCCGGTCCCGGTCGGGTCCTCTGCGCTGCCCGGGTCCGGCGGCGCCGCTGGGCCGCTCGGTGAGTGACGGGGCATATCGCTGCCGCCCGGAGGCGCCTCGCCCGGGACTCCGAAATCCCCGCTCCACCCGCCGGCGCCGCCGTCCGGCGGCGCGCCGCCGTCGGAGCGGCCCGAGGGCATGGCCGACCCGCCGGCCGCCCCAGCGGCGTCTCGGTCGGGCGAGCCTCCATGCCCGGGCACCGCAAAACTCGTTGCCGTCGCGCCGGCCGTGGACGTCTCATTCGCCGCCCCCGCGGGACGGTCGCCGGCCCGGCTCGAGTCCGAGGAACCCGGGACTCCAGGAGCGCCACTCGCGCCCGACGCGCGATCGCGTGACCCACCCGCCTGCGGGCTCCTCCCCCCGCCGCTGGTCCCCGCCCCGGACGGGGCCTTCCCACCCGCTCGGCCGGCGAGCTGCTCGACCGCGCCGGTCGCCATCACCGCTCCGCCCGCGGCGCCACTCGCGGCCAGACTGATCGCTCCGGTCGGCATCGCGCCGATCGCGGTCCGCGTGCTCGCCGCCGCTCCCCGGTGGAGCGCGAAGTGCTCGGCCGCCGGGAGCGTTAGCCGCAGCAGCACGGGCAGCGCGAGGACCGAGACGACCAGTAGCGCCACGCCGTCCATCACCGCGATCACGTCCGTTCCGGCCGACAGCCGAAACGCCGCCGCATAGCAGAACGCCGCGGCCAGCTTGTACAGCGCGAGGGCGACGATCCACCCGGCGATCCGGCGCAGCCACCGCTCTCCGGTGGGGACGTTCGAGAACGCTGCCGCCAGCGGGATCAGCCCACACAGGATCACCAGCACGCCCCCGCGGAACGCCATCAACACGAACTCGATAAACGACGCCACCAGCGCGACCGCGCCGATCGCGATCGCCAAGATCGCGCTCGCGGCCGTGCCCGCCAGGCCGATCAGGAACCCTCCCTGCGGCTGCAGCGTCGCCGACCCGACCGCCTGGGTCACCAACCCCAGCGCCTTGGCCAGGTGATCGCCGAAATTCGACCCGGTCGTCGCCTGGGCGATGATGTAGTTAGCGAACCCGTCGCACGTCGTGATCACCATCGCCGCGAACGCCACCCCGCCGGCGGACGCGAGCGCGTACACGAACAGCCAGCGGGTGAACTCGCGCGCCTCGGTGTGACCCGCCTCCGCGACCGCGATCCTCGCGCCCCCGACGATCACCGAGCCCACCGCCAGCGCCGCCGTCAGCGGCAGAAGCTCGCCCTGCAGCCACGCCACCGTCCCCGTGGCGGACCCCGACGCGCCGACCAGCGGCGGCGTGGGAGTGTTCAACCACACCGTCGAGAGCCACTCGATCGCCCGCGTCAACGACCCCAGCACCGCGTGCGCGAACACGGTGATGATCCCCGCCGCCGCCGCACTCGCCGCACCCCCGAGCACGTTCCCGATCGACGAGACGATGTCGCCGAAGATGTTGCCGGCGACGATCACGACAGCCTCCAGGCCACGTAACCCGCCAGCGACGGGTCGACCACGGCGCTGCTCACCGACCCCGAAGCCGGAATGTCCAGCCGCCAGTCGCCCAGGCCGGGCACCCACACCATCGGCGTCGTGACCTCAACGTCGCCCCGGTCGTACACATCGAAGACGACCTCGATCACCGCGTCCCGCGGCGTGTAGCTCATGAACTGGTAGCCGGCCAGCGACAGTCCCGGCGGCAGCTCGTCGCTGCCCAGCGCCTGCGGCGTGACGTTGACCGCCAGATGACGCGCGACCTGACCGGCGGTGGCGGCCGTACCGCTCGCCCACACGTCGATCGCCGCGAGCAGCGCGCCGCCCGGCGAGTGCTGATAGCAGTAGAACCAGCCGCCGCTCTCGTGCTCGGGCCCGAGCGTCGCCGGTGCCTCGGGCACCTCCATGTTCCCCACCTGGTGCCAGCCGACGACCGCCGGCGGTGAGAGCTCCACCGACGAGACGTCCTGGCTGCCCGCCGGCAGAGAACACCCCGACGAACTCGCTGCGACCGGCACCGGCGCCGCGGTCGCCGCCCGCGGGGCCGCCCCGCCGCCGCCGATCATCAGCGCCGCTCCCCCGGCGATCATGACCGCAGCCAGCAAGCAGACCGACACAACACCGATCGGCGCGGACCAGAAGGCGCGACTCGCTCGGCCGCGAACGCTCACCTCACGCCCCTGCCCCGCCAGACGCCTGGCTTCCGGCGACACCTAGTTCGCGAGCCCGGCTCACGTCAGCGCTCCCACCAGCGTCGGTGCCGCACCGATCACCGCGCACCCCGCGAGCGCCATCCACAACCCGGCGTGATGACCGCCGCCATAGCCGCCCGACTGGTGCGCATGCGCGAGCTTCCCGCCGCTGTAAAGAACCCCGGCGAGGCCGGTCCCGCTCGCGATCCACTTGCCCCAATCAATGAGGTTCGACAGCCCGGCGCTCAACCCCGGGGGCGCGGACGGGCTCCCGCCGGGAACCGTCGCGGCGATATGAAGCAGGACTATGTGGAGCATCTAGACCTCCGGCTGAGCTGTGATTTGGAGCGGCTCAAAAGCCCGTAGCGGTTGGCACCGATATCCACTAGGTACGCCGTCGAGCTCGCGAAGCCCCGAAGCGGGCAGCTTGAGTCCCCCGCGCGTGCCCAGACGCTCGTCAGCTAGGTTCCCTACGTCATTCACCAAGGCTGATCAACCTCCGATTAAATTCATTTAGCAATGAACTCAGCGGACGCTAACAAGGCGCGTGGACGGAACCGTCCCGCCACTCCCCGCGGCCCGACGCGGCCCCAAGCCCCCGACACCCCCGAGCTCGCCGAACGCCGCGCCCAAGCGCCCGCCGCCCAGGCCCTGATCAAAGCCACCCGCCGGCTATTCGCCGAAGGCGGCCCCGAATGGGCGACCGACAAACGGATCCACAACACCGCTTCGCGCCCGGGAGGACGCAAGGGCTTTCCGCTCGGCACGATCCGCTACTACTTCGGCGGCCGCGAGCAGCTACTCGTCTACGTCGCCCGCCATGAGCATCTCGCCCGGCTCGACCGCGTCCGCCGCGCGCTCCGCAAAGTCGACAGCAACGAGCAGCTGACAGCCGCGCTCCTCAAGCTTTCTCGGGATCTCGACCATTACCAGGTCAGCTTCGGCCTCCTGACCGAAGCGCGTCAGATGCCCGAGCTGCAGGCCGCGCAGGCCGAGCTATGGCAGGACTGGATCGCCAAGCTCACCGAGATGGTCGCCGAGCTGAAGGCGCGCGGGGTCGCGCCCGCCGACCCGGACCCACACGCCCTCGCAGTGCTATGGAGCTCGCTCACCGTCGGCCTGGCCGCCCACCACCTCGCCAACCCTGAGATCGAGCTGGGGCCCGCGCTGGCCCTCGCCCGGCTCTACGCCGCTTCCGTCGCCTAACCGCACGCGCTGACCGGCGCCGCCCACGAGCGCGGCTTCGGGTGCCGCTGTCGCCGCCCCGATTCCGACGATCGCCGTCTTACCTTCTTTGAGCGATGAACTCGCGTCGGAACGGATTCCTGTTCTACCTGGTGCCTCGCCCACTCCTCGCCGCCTCGATTCCGGCTCTGACCCGCCAATCGGGTCGACGCGGTCGCTGTATGCCTGCGAGCTTGCTGCGAGCTTTCCTCGGCGTCGGGCATGTCGGCTCGCTTGGTCGTGGATCGGACAGGGGTGGCAGTAGGGCCACACGATTTCGAGACGACCTGGGTGCGCGAGCACGACCAGTCGGCCGCGTAGTCGACAGCTGCACTCGTATCCGCTGATGACGGGCAGGCCGGCGCGCTGGCAGGCCCGGATCGCTCGACTGGCTTGGTCTGCACCGGTCACGCGAGTCGGCCCGAGCCCGAGGTTGTTGGTGTCCCTCACGAAGGGACGCTCCATGGGGTGCCGGTGCCATAGCGCAGCGGCGGCTCGTAGCCCTCGGGCAGAAGAGCGCGGCCGTGGTCGGTGAGCCGGAAGTGGAGCGCGCTCTCGATCAGCCCCTTCTGTTCGAGTTCGTCCAGCAGCTCGAGCAGCGAGCCGTGCTCGCCGTCGTTCCAGCGGAGCTTGTAGCGGAGCTCGGCCTCGCAGATTTGGACGGCGCGGTCGATCCGGGCGAGGATCTCCTCCTCCAGCTCGATCGGAACCGGGCGCTGACGGGTCTCGATCGCGACGACGGTCATCGCTGCGCCTCCGTGAGATCGCGGTAGAGGGCGAACGAGCGGTGGGCGCTGGCGCCGCATTCGGGGCAGCTGGTCTGGTGTGTGGGGGTGTGGACGCGCTCGTGTCCGCAGACCACGCAGACCTCGAGCGTGTACCGGGTGCGGATGAGCCCGTCGACGGGCGTCTGTTCGGCGTCGCGTGCGTTACGGTGAGCTAACACGGAGTGGACCTTTCGTTCTGTGTCGGGCCCCGGCCGTTGCCGCGGTGCGGGGCCGCCATTTACGGGTGAACCGACGCCGATGACCGGCGGTCCGGTTGGGCAGCGGGGCGCGAGGGTCACGGCTCGGTCCGTGCGGTGAGGCGTCGTCTCGCGTGCCGGCGCCCGTCGATGCGGGCGTCGTCCGCTCGGTCGACCAGCTCGGCGATGCGCTCGGGCGGCTGGTCGAGCAGCTGGGCGATGGCGGCGGTGACGATCATCCCGATCGGGAGGCCCTGCTCGCGGGCGGTGTCGCCGAGCTCGATGAGCAGCTCATGCGGAAGCCGGAAGCTCCCCACACCCGTCACGCCGCTCCACGTCCGCCAGACAGCGCTCTCCTGCTGGTCGCTTGTAGTGGTCTGGGCGGGCGGCTGCGGTTCGCGGCCCCGAGCCGCGCGTGGCTTGGCGGGCGCCGTTCCCGTCCGCCTGGCCGACGAGGCGCTCGTCACCGCCTCGACCCTCACCGCCCGGGTCGGCTTCGGCGCTGCTTGCGCGGCGGTCTCCATGGACGCCGTCTCCCGGGCGGGCTCGGTGGGGGCGAGCGGGTCGTCGAGCTGAAGACCTTGCCGCCGGGCGGTGGTCATGCGATCACCGTCCGGTGCTCGAGATGCTCGGCGAGCTGCTGGTAAGCGAGCGCGACCGCACTGTCGGGGGCGGCGATCGCGATCGGCGTGCGCGAGACGTCGGCCTGCTCGACCGCGGTCCGCTCAGGTATACGCGCGACCGGCTCAAGGCCGAGGGCGTTGATCGCGTCGTCGATCAGCTCGCCCATCACCCGCCGCGGGCTGGCCTTGGTGACGATCACCTCAAGCGCCGGCGCGGTCGAGCGGATGCGGGTGAGCTTGGCGAGCGTGGCGCGGAGCTCGGCGAGGCCTTGGGCCGCGCCCTCGTCCCCGGCGGCGACCGGCGCCAGGACGACGTCGGCGGCGAGGAGGGCGTTGACGGTGAGCAGGCCGAGGTTGGACGGAGTGTCGATCACGACCTGGTCGAAGACGAGCCCATGCAGCGCGTCGAGCAGGACCGTCTCCCGGTAGGCCTCGCCCGCGAGCGCGAGTTCGACGCCGGCGAGCTCCCGGGTGGCGGGCAGCACGTCCATCCCGTGCACGCCGGTCACGAGCGCTTCTTGTGCGGTGGTCCAGCCGGCGAGGACGTCGACGATCGTGGACGCCAGCCCATGGGGCTGAACGCCGATCCGGCGGGTCAGGGCGAACTGCGGGTCGACGTCGACCGCGAGCACCCGGCGGCCGCGCCGGGCGAACACGGCCGCGAGGTTGAGCGCCGAGGTGGTCTTACCGACACCACCCTTCTGATTGGCAACCGTAATGGTGACCATCACCACACCTCTTTCGCTTTCGTGTAAACAATCGGGTAAGCAGACCGGTAAGCCGACGTGTAACTGGGCGTGTCAAATGATCGGTCGGTCAGCAGGCGTTCGGACAGGTCGGGCATCGCGCCGATCATCCCGCGCGACAATCGACGCTCGGTCGTCTGTGACCGTATTTGCCGCCAACCGTCACCTTGGCGTGACACGTGCGTGCGGCTGCGTGACGATCGAGTAACGGGCGAGCATCTCGCCGCGTGGGTGCCCGCGGGCAACCGGCGCGACGGCGAGCCCCTGCTGGTGGTCATCGGGTGAGCCTCCATCCGACCCCACGGACGGTCTGGACCATCGACTCGGCCCCGGCCTGGTCGAGCTTCTGCCGCAGCCGATGGGCGTGGCTATCGACCGTGCGCGACGGCCCCGCGACGTCCGCGTCATGCCCCCACACCTGCCGGGTCAGCTCCCCCCGGGTGAACGTCCGCCGTGGATCGCTGGCCAGCGTGGCGAGCAGATCGAACTCGAGCCGGCTGAGCCTCACCGCCCGCCCGGCGACCTCCGCGACCCTGGCGTCCTGGTCGACGGTCAGGCTCCCGACCCGCGCGACCCGTGTCGGCGGCGCGCCCGCCCGTCTGACGAGCGCCTCGAGCCCGGCCGCCACCAGCAGCCCCGAGCTCTCTGAGGGCAAGGCGACGTCCGCGCCGGCGCGGTAGTAGCGCACCGCCGCCGAGTCATCGTCGACGCCGACCACCAGCACCGGGGTTCTCGAGTCGGCCCGCGGGATCTCCCCGGCGCGGAGCTGGCGCAACAGCCCGATCGTCTGCGGCTCGTCGCACAAGATCACCGCATCCGGCGCCTCGGCCAGCCTCACCCTCGCCTCCGCCGGCGCGCTCACGGCGTCGACCGCGTAGCCGTCCATCAACAGCTGCTCGACTCGTTCGTGCAGCTCTAGCTCGTCGGTTTCGACGAGCAACACCGTGACCGTAGTGGTCATCACGACACCTCCCTAGATGGGTTGTAAACAGTGGTGTAAGAAGACGGGTAAGCCGACCTGTCAGTCGACCTACGGGATGACGTGTCACCCCGACCGGACGCCGACACGCAAGACAGCGCAACCTCTGACACGCCCGCCTGAGCGTCGGCCGGGCCCGCCGCGATGGCGCGGACACGAGGCAGCGACTCGGCCGCCCGGCGCTCCACCTCCCCGCCGAGGCGCAGCCGCCGGCCCGCGCGCTGGGTCACGGTGTCCAGAACCCGCCCGAAGCGGGAAGCGATCCAACCGAGGGTCTCCGGCGGCGCGGCCACGACCAGCGTGCCCTCGAGATCGACCGCGATCAGATCCAGCTGCGCCAGCCAGATCTCGAACGTGCTGTCACCGACGGCCTCCCGCAGGACGCCACGGATGTGCTCCCACGCGGCGAGATCTGCTTCCCCCGCCGCCCTCAGCCGCTCGCGCACTGCGCCCAGGTCGACCACGACCAGACGGGGACGGCGACGACCACGCTCGGTGAGATACGTCTCCTCAACGACCATCGAGTCGACGTCGCTCGCCCCCTTGGGGGGTTGGGGGGGTGCAGTGGTTCTGGGGTTCTGGGGTTCCCTCCCCGCGCGCGCGTTGGCCGGCGGGGTTTTTGGCGGGGTTTTCGGCTGGGTTTCCCGAGAAACCGTCCGGTCAGCGGCGCCCTTTTGGACCGAAACCCCGCCGCCCACCGGACGGTTCGCGCCCGAAAGTGTCCGGCCACCGGCGCCCTTTCCAGACGAAACCCCGCCGCCCACCGGACGGTTCTCGGCGCAAAGTGTCCGGTCCCCGGCTCCGTTTACCGCCTGGGAGACGCGCTCCCCGCCGACGGGATCGAGCTCATACACCGTCGAGGCGGTGCCCTCGTGCGCGGCCGGCGCTGATGACACGGCGGCGAGCAACGGGCGCACCCCGGCGGGCGGAGCCGCCCGTCGCCGGACCGCAGGCTCGACCGCCCCGTCAGGAGACCGCGGGTCGACGAGCTCCCAACAGTTCGCCTTACCCCTCCCCCCAATCCCGCTGCGAAGCACCAGCTCACTGGAGGACAGCAAGACGATCCGTGCCCGGCGGTAGGTCGTATCCGACAAACCGGCCGCCGCGCAGAGCCGTCTCGTCGTGACACCGTCGACCACTCTGCGCTCGTCCGCGAGCGCGGCCACGGCGGCGAGCAGCAGCCGGGCGGCGCCCTGAGCACGGCTGTAGCTGAGCACCGCCTCGAATAGCTCCGCGTTGATCTCGCCCTCCCACCACGGACCCGTCTGGGCGAACGGCAACCGCAACGTGGTTGCGCGGCCTCGCCCGGTCGCCGCGTCCTCCACGACGATCAGGCCTCGGCGCTCAAGCGCATCGCGCGCCTCCAGGAACCAGCTCCGCTTCAACCCCGCCCTCCCCGCCGCCGCCGGCGTACCGGGCCGCATACGCCCATCGCGGTCGGCGAAGCTCGCCAGCGAGAACGCCACCAGCCGCTCGCCCGCAGACAGGTCGTCGCGCGCGAGCGCGGCCGCGATCGCCTGTCGGCTCATCGGGCACCTCCCGAGCCAGACCCCGGCAACCCGCGTCCCCACGCAGGGGTTCCCGTGAGCGAAGAGGGGTCAGCGCCGATCGCCCACGCCTTCGGGTCCGTCCGCGGCGTCGTTAGACTGCCCTCTTGTCCGTGGCAGGACCAAGAGTTTCGGTTGTCGCCTCGATCCCCCTTAGCTGTTGGCGCAGCTGTTCTGGGGGTCGAAGCCTTTAAGGGGGAGATCCCCGGGCGCGACGGTTGCCCGCGCGCCCGGAGCCCCGGGTGTCGTTTCCTCAAACCCTGCTGCTCACCTCCTCGAGGCAGTCGCGCCTCGAGGAGGCGGCGCACCCCTTACGGATGCGCCGCGGCTGGTCCACGGAAGCCGTTCCGTGGACCAAAGCCTCGATAAGTCCCTGCAAACGAACGGCACATCCGTGCCGCCAGTACAGGGCACTCACCGAGGAAACCCCAGCAAATCGCCGGTTCCGCAGTGCGGCTGACGACCGCTTCACACGCGAGAGGTCGCTGGTTCAAGCCCAGCCGTGCCCATAACCACGACAGTCGGCGGAGACCGTCTTCGTGCGCTAGTTCGTGCGGTGATGGCCAGACCGCAGGAGGCGCCCAACTTCGCGCCGACATTACGCAGGATTCTGGATACCTGCATCTGAGAGAGTCCGACGCGCCCGGCGATCTCGTCTTGACTTAGTTCCCCAGCTAGTCGCAACAGCAGCACCTTCTGGTCGCGCGGCTTCAGCGTGAGAAGCGTCTCCCGTATCCCGACGTAGAGTTCGACCCGTTCGTAATCGGGCGCCTCAGTACCGACGATGTCGCCAAGTGGAACCGCATCGTCGCTAGGGGCCGGGTGGCCCGCGTCGAGTGATCGGGGTGAATCCGCCTGCATTGCAAGTCGTGCTTCGTCAACCTCCTCACGTCCGATCCCGAGGTAGTTCGCGATCGCCGCTGACGTTGCCAGGCCAGGCCCGAGTTCGTTCTCGGCTCGAAGGACACGTCTTGTGCGGTCTCTCACCGGACGTGGCACGTGCACGCGCCAGGTCGTGTCGCGAAAGTGGCGTTTGATCTCCCCGAGAATCACCGGCCGAGCGTACGCGGGGAACGCATCCCCTCGGTCGTAGGAGAAACGGTCGACCGCCTTAATCAGCCCGACACTGGCGGCCTGGAAGAGGTCGTCCATTGGCTCACCTCGCCCTTCGTAAGCCCACGCGAGCCGACGCGCGAGCGGCAGGAATCGCTCAATGATCGCTTCCCGCGCGCTCGCGTCGCCGGCGGAGCAGCGCCTGAAGAGCGCCCTCAGATCGCACCCAGGCCGCGCGCTCCCCGCGGCCGCATGGCAATGCGGCGTCATTCGTAACTCCTTTGCGGTCCCATGCCTACGGGGTTAGCTGACGGGCTCGCGATCGCCTTCAACAACCGCTACAACCGGAACACCGGCCGATTCGCCCCAACGACTTGGGCTCCCCGTCCGCCGCGTCTGGCTACGCAGCGGCTCGGCTATGTGCGCGCGACTATATCGCTTGTCAGGGCTGGCAAGTGGCGACCGCGTTAGCGATCGGGTGCTCGATCAGATGCTGTCGTCGCCTGACTAGCTCAGCTCCGGGACCAGCGGTGGTCGCAGTTCCTGCTGGTCAGTCGACTGCTACTGGCGGGTCGTCGGCTGCTGGTCAGAGGTCGCCCACTGCCGATCGCTGCTGCGCGACGTGCCCCGCATCTGCTAGTCACCGCGCAAGTAG
>Ga0306920_100007126_pt1 | contig 14683 bp, 9 predicted proteins | sample flu12Cox44000170_FD_204666 | JGI IMG/M metagenome (GOLD analysis project Ga0306920, IMG submission 204666) | Lab enrichment of tropical soil microbial communities from Luquillo Experimental Forest, Puerto Rico - flux4day.12C.oxic.44.000.170 (v2)... | ecosystem: Environmental > Terrestrial >... | reverse complement strand
GAGACCAGCAGCCTGGACAAGCGCTACGGCCGCACCTGGGCGCTGCGCGAGTGCACGCTGGCGATTCCTGTCGGTTATGTGGCCGCGCTGGTCGGCCCGAACGGCGCGGGCAAGACCACGCTGCTGAACCTGGCGGTCGGCCTGACCGTGCCGACCGCGGGCGGCGTCACGGTGCTGGGCGGCCGGCCCGCCGGGTCTATGGCCGCGCTGGACGGCATCGCGTTCGTCGCCCAGGACACGCCGCTGTACAGGAACCTGTCGGCCGCGGACCTGTTGCACTTGACCCGCAACCTGAACCGCCACTTCGACCAGTACTACGCGGAAACCCGGCTGGGCGAGCTGGGCATCCCGCTGAACCGGAAGGCGAGCCGGCTGTCCGGCGGCCAGCAGGCACAGCTCGCGCTGACCCTGGCGCTGGCCCGCCGACCGCGGCTGCTGGTGCTCGATGAGCCGGTGGCGATGCTGGACCCGGTGGCCCGGCACGACTTCATGGCCTCGGTGCTGACGGCGGCGGCCGCCGACGGCGTGTCGGTGGTGCTGTCCTCGCACGTGCTCGCCGAGCTGGAGCGGGTGGCTGGCTACCTCATCCTGCTGTCGCGGGGCCGGGTGCAGGTGGCCGGCCAGGTCGAGGACCTGCTCGCTACCCACCGCCTGCTGACCGGCCCAGCCGCCGAGGCCGGCAGGTATGCCGGACGGCCGGTGGTGCATGCCCGCCGTGTTGAGGCGCAGGCCCGCCTGCTGGTCCGGGCCACCGCCGGTGATCCGGTCCCGCCCGGCTGGCAGGCGCACCCGGTCGGCCTGGAGGAACTCGCCCTGGCCTACCTGCGTGAGCCCGGCGCCGCCGCGCTGCCCGGCCCGGCCCGCGGCCGGGACGCCGACACGTCGGAGGTGACGAAATGACCGCGCTGACGGTGCCCGCCCGTCCCGGGCACGACGCCGGCCTGCGGCCGGTGCCGTGGCGGCGGATGGCCTGGGTCACCTGGCGGCAGCATCGGATCGCGCTGGCCGGCGTGGCCGCGCTGCTGGGCGCGGTGGTGGTGTGGGTGTGGATCGCCGGCCTGCAGCTGCACCACGCCTACGCCGCCGCGACCGCCTGCAACCCGGCCTCACCGGCCTGCGCTGACCTGATTACCACCTTCAACTTCACCAACAACTTTCTGGTCAATGGCTACACGCTGCAACTAGTGCCCGCGCTGATCGGGGCGTTCGCCGGGACGCCGGTGCTGGCCCGGGAGCTGGAGACCGGCACCTTCCGGTACACCTGGACGCAGGGTTTTGGGCGGTGGCGCTGGACGCTGGCCAAGCTGGTACTGCTCGCGGCCGCGGTGACCGCCGCGGCCGCAGCCCTCAGCGTGCTGTTCTCCTGGTACTACCAGCCGTACTTCAACCCGGGCAACCAGCCCCTGAACCTTTCCGAGGCGTCGCCGTTCGCAGCCGGCCTGTTCGACCTGCGGGGGGTCGCGTTCGCCGCGTGGACGCTGGCCGCCTTCTCGATCGGCGCCCTGGCCGGCATGCTCATCCGCCGGGTCGTGCCCGCGATGGCCGCCACCCTGGCCGCCTACGCCGGGCTGGCCCTGGTGGCCGGGAACGTCCTGCGCCAGCACTACATGACACCAATGCTCACCACCACCCTGAACCTGCCCGGTTCGGCGTGGATCATGAACCAGTGGTGGACCAAGGGCGGCGAGTTCGCGTTCGCCGGCCGGCCCCCCGAGTACCTCCTGGAGCAGCTCTGCCCTGCCCCTGCGGTGGGGCCCCTAGGCAAGCCGTCGCACGAAACCCTCGCGCAGTGCCTGTCCCAGCACGGCTACACGCAGTGGACCAGCTACCAGCCGGTCAGCCGGTTCTGGCCATTCCAGTGGATCGAGGGCGGCTGGCTGCTCGCGCTGTCGGTGCTGCTCATCGCCGCGACCGTCTGGCTGGTCCGCCGCCGGGCGGCCTGACCGGCCCGGCCGCGGGCGCACGGTCCCCGCAAGTGACATCCTTCCAAGCGCAACTGAGGTGACGACATCCGATGAGGCAGCTTCTCAAGCTCGTGCTCGCTGTGCTCACCGCCGTCGCGATGACCGGGTGTACCGGGGCGTCCAGCGTGACGGCCCGCCCGTCGGCCGACGGCCCGGCGCGGACGGCCGCCGCGGTGACCCTGGCACCGGTCATCGCCTGCGGCCAGCTGGCGAGCCATGATTTCAGCGATGTTCCCGACGCTCCCACGGTCATCCTCTCGGCCACCCAGGTGACGCCGCCCGCGCCCGCGCCGGCGGTCTGCCAGGTGGCCGGGTATATCGCGCCGCAGGAGCAGTTCCAGCTCACGCTCCCAGCCAGCGGATACACCGGCCGGTACCTGCAACAGGGCTGCGGGGGAATGTGCGGCTTGGATTACCTGGGTTCCGCGGGTTCGGGCGGTCCCAAAGGTTCCGCCGGCCCGGCGTCGGCCGCGAGCTGCACCACGGTCACCGCCGCCGTGGCGGTCAGCGACGCGATGGCGGAGGGCACCGACAACCAGGGACACGTCGGCGGTGAGACCGACGGCGTGTGGGCCAAGGACGACCCAGCGTTGCGGGTGAGCTTCGGCTACGCCTCTGAGCACGCCATGGCGCAGGCAGCCAAGGCCATCATCACCGCTTACTACGGCAAGCCGCCAGCGTACTCCTATTACAACGGCTGCTCCGGCGGCGGCCATGAGGCACTGGTGGAGGCGCAGCGCTATCCCCGCGACTTCAACGGCATCCTGGCCGGGGCGCCCGGCAACATCGAGGCCCAGCTGCTCGGCGTCGTGCCGGCCTGGGTGATCGCCGTCAACACCGGCAGCGATGGCCGTGAGATCCTCACCAGCCAGAAGCTGCCCGCCCTGCACGCCGCCGTCGTCAGGGCGTGCGGCGACGCCGGCGGCCTGATCGAAGACCCGAGGAGCTGCGACTTCAACCCGGCCACGATCCAGTGCCCAGCCGGAACGGACAAGTCCTCTTGCCTGACCCCGGCGCAGGTCAACGTCGTGCGCGAGTTCTATCTCGGGCCTAACGACGGACACGGGCACTACCTCTACCCGGGCGGCGAGCCCTACGGCTCCGAGCTGGCCTGGGACGGAACGGCGACCGATCCATCCTCCGACACCCAGTGGCCGCGTGACACATTCGCCTACCAGATCGGGACCGCCTACCTCAAGTACATGGGCTACTGGCAAAACCCCCCGGCCTCGTTCCAGCTCCCCGATTTCCGCTTCACCCTGGCCGACTACGACAAGCTGCTGCCGCTGGCCGGCGTCTACGACGCCACCGACCCCGACCTGTCCGCCTTCCGGCAGGCCGGCGGAAAGCTCATCATCTACCAGGGATGGGCGGACGAGAAGATCTCTCCGTTCGGCACCGTCGACTACTACAAGGCCGTCGTGCAGCACGCCGGCGGATTCACCGCCAGCCAGGCATTTACGAGGCTGTACATGGTCCCGGGCCAGTACCACTGCCTCAGCGGCGGTTCCCCGGTCGGGGATTCCCAGCATGCGATGAGCAGGCTGCTGGACTTTCTCGTGCAGTGGGTCGAGCGGGGCGCCGCGCCCGGGACGTTCTCACTCCCGCTCGCCCAGCCCACCGCCACGCTGCCCGCGATCACCGTGCGGTCGCTCAACCCGCTCAGCCCGCCGTCAGCCGGGGCACGCGGCCTCAACACCGAGTACCACTGGGCCGGCCAGTTCCGGCCCGGCGACGAGCTGTGGTGCGCCACCCAGGGCATGGACCTGACCTGCCGCCACCACCAGCCGCCGATAAGCCATACGGCCGACGCGAACACGACGGCCCGCCCGGCCCCTGCAGCCAGCACTGGATAGCCCCGGCGGTCCAGTAACCACCGTGCCCGATGGCGGGCCTACAGCACGAAGTCGCCCTCGCTGATGACCTGCACGCCAAGCGCGCGGCGGGCCTTGTCCAGATCGTCAACGCAGATCACGGCGAAAAACAGGTCATCGGAGACGCGGACCGGCACCAGCAGGTCGGCGTTGACGCCAGCGTCGGCGAGCCTGCGGAACGTCGCCGCGCCAGCGCCAGGCTGGTTTTCCATCCGGATGGTCAGCGCCGGACGCCTCTTATACCCGATGCCGGCGTCGGCCAGCGCTGTCTCGGCGCTCGCCTCGTCATCGGCGAGGAACGCCACCGCGCCGTCTTCCCCGCGGGTCATCGCGCACAGGATCAGGTTGACGCCGCGACCGGCTATCGCCTCGCACAGCCGGGCAAGCTCGCCGGGCTGGTTCTTCAGGTCCACGGTGAACACGCTCATCTGGCGCTCCTTGGTCCGCGGCGCAGGGACGGCCCGCACTAGCGCGAGCCTATCTCGCAACCCGGCCCTCGGCCTGCCTGGTCTCCCGCCGACCGGGCCACGGCACCTGCCGAGCGGCCAATAATGCGAGAAGCTCGTGATACCGCGCGCATGCGAGTCACAGGGTGGAGACCTGAGAAACCTCAAGGTCGGAGTCTCCGAGTTGCCGGACGAGCAGCATGAGCGCGCCCACTGCCGCGCAACCGCACGACACCGTCGTATGGGAGCCCAAGAGTCGCCAGGTCAGCAAACGATTGGCGGCGCTTCGCCTCCTGTCTGAACTGCTCCACAATCGCGTCCACATCGTCACGGCTGCTAGCGGCCAGCCGCTGCCTGAACTCCACGATGTTCACATAGGTTCACCGCTCTGAGGCGTGGAGGAACCATACAGAATGTATAACATTTGTCAGCTTGTCTGATTTTGTGTACACCGCCAGGGTGTCTGCCACGTCCTCCTGCATAAGAAAGACATCGCTGGCACAGCAGCGGCTGCGATCCTGGCTGATGCCGGATGAGCGAGACTCTCCGCTGGGATCGGGAGAGGAACTATGCGGCGCGGAACTAGAAGTTCCGGGGGCACGGGGTAACCCTCACGCCAAATACCGCACCTTTGGCCCACCCGGACCACGGCTGTAATCGTACCTCTTAGGCTCTGAATCTGCGGTAGTCAAACACCAACGCAGGGGCCGAAAACCGAGCCGGCAGTCTGCCGTTCCGCAGGCCTCCGTGAGGATAGCGAAATACAGTGGTTAATCTTCGATACTGAGAAGGAGTTGGTGCAGGCGCATGCTAGTATCTGTCGCGAAGACCTCTTTTCTGGATAGCCATGATCTGTACAAGGCTCTGTAGTGGGCCTCCCGGCGGGGAATGGTTCCGTCACTGCCAAACACGGCGGACGCTGCACCGTTCTGCCGTATGTATCCGGCAACAGCATTATGATCCATTACTAGTTCCGCGCCCGAAGAGTATCTTATCCTAGTCCATCTTGAAGGTGCGGTAGAGTACCAGCTTGTCATAACGGTCGCTGACAGCTGATTGCCATCGGCCTCGCATAGGAAAGTTCCTTCAAATACGGACCGTGAGGGGTCTCCGAGACGGCGTAGTGATGTACGTTCGATAGGCTTTACGAAACGCTCGATGACACTCAAGGCATTGATACCACTATCAATCCAGCTATTCCCCAGGCTTTTCTGTACAGAGGCCAGATCTGACTGATAAGGATCGGCGCCCCACGACTCGACAGCAATTGGCGTACCGAGCTCATCGGCCCTCTCGGCTGCTTGTTCCAGACCCCACTCGACTACGGGAGAAAACGCCATGTGATATGCCACGGTAACTGGCTGCTTTCCGCCAATATCGTAGACAATTCGCCGGGCGTCCTCCAGGTTGTCCGCAGCCGGCTTCTCCACGATGATCGACGCCTCGCGGAAATATTCGCCGATTTCGCCGCATACCTTCGCGTGTGTACGCGTCGGAGTAGCTACGACCACGATATCAGGATGAAGTCTGCTTTCGGAAACTATGTCGAACAGGGATGTATATACAGGTTTCTCATTACCGCAGAAAGTCAAGTTGCATGGAGAAGTATCTATCCCCGCGACTAGATCAACGCCGGAGACGTCCTCAAGGGCTCTGGCATGCACTCTGCCGGCTACCCCGATACCAACGATAACTACCTTCCGCTCCAATAGAGCCCCCTCAACACTTAACTCGCCTTCACCTCGTGCCTGCCCGGGTAGACGAATGTGCCTTGCCGACCCCAGACTTACGGTCCAGAGTGGCGCTTTGGCTGTTCATCGGGCCAGCACTTGGGCGCCAAGTGTACTCCAGCCGAACAGAATTTATTGAGTTGTCGGCATGTATGGCTTGCGGGATTGCAGCCCACGGGTTGCAGCGCGAGGGAGGATGACGGCTCGACATGCGGTGGCAGGTCGATTCGGGCGGCGAGAACGACGCCATGGCCCTGTCGAAACGGACAAGCGCACTTACCTCATGTGCAGCTGGGCGAAACCGGGCGGCCGCTGCCCTGAGCTGCTACGTCCGTGACGCTGTGTTGGGTCCATCAGATCATCTTGCCGTGCGTGGCCATCGCAAGCAGCATGATCATCACAAATGCCATCACGAAAGCGAGGCCTACGAGCCGTATCAGAAGGCCCATGAGGAGCCGTCCGACCTCTGTAAGAGCCGGCAGCCCAGTCAGGGCTGCGAGAACGAGAAAGAGGTTGAGCATCCCATCCACCTCCCTTCGGTGTTGATTCCACCGTGCCGCCGGGTTGTGGTTGACACCACACAGCACTTGGCAAATGTGCCCACATGATCCGCTCCTGTGACTCCGTCGGCGGTCGGGCCGGCCCCGAAACCGGCGGTTAACGCCGATGTGGCAGTATCCAGGAACTTCCGTCTCAGAACGTCCGCATATACCCTTATGAGAAGCCTGTCCCTTGTTGCGGTGGACCGAGGGACATGCAGCAACAGGTGTGGAGGGGAAGGTCGCGGTGTGACCGAGCAGCCTGCGAGTTTCGCTGAGCTGCTGAGACGCCTGCGCACTGATGCGAGACTGACGCAAGAGACGTTGGCAGAGAGGGCCGGTGTGAGCCCTCGATCCATCAGTGACCTGGAAAGGGGCATCAACAAGACTGCCCGCCGGGACACGACGCGGCTGCTAGCCGATGCGCTAAACCTGTCGGGCACAGCTCGGGCCGCGTTCGAGACAGCCGCACGTGGCTTTGACGCTGGGCCGGGGATGCTGGCGCCGCGTCGGGCGCGCGCCCGGTCGGTAGCTGCCACCACTCCCGTGTTGCCTCATGACATCAGCGGCTTCACTGGTCGCCAGGCCGACCTAGCGAAGCTGATGGCGTCCGTGGATAAAGCCGGCGGTGTGGTAGGTATTTACGCTATCGACGGCATGGCCGGAGTCGGCAAAAGTGCGTTCGCCGTCCACGCGGCCCATGCCCTAGCGCCACGCTTCCCTGACGGCCAGATTTTCCTACAGCTGCATGCCCACACGGGCGGTCACCAGCCCGTTCAAGCGACTGACGCGCTGGCCAGCTTGCTACTCATCGCAGGGGTCATCGCCGACCAAATCCCAACGGCGCTGAGTGACCGCTCCACCCTGTGGCGTTCCTATCTGGCGGGCAAGCGGGTTCTGTTGCTGCTGGATGATGCCGCCAGCCACGAGCAGGTCAAGCCGCTGCTTCCGGGCACACCGGGAAGCCTGGCCTTGATTACCAGCCGTCGGCATCTAGCTGCTCTAGACGGCGCTATCTCCATATGTCTCGAAACATTGCCACCAGGTGAGGCCGCTACGCTGCTGACCCGGCTAGCAGACCGCCCTGACCTCAACGAGGCGGACCCAGCCGTCGAGAAGATCAACCGGTTGTGCGGTCACCTGCCGCTGGCAATAGGTATGCTGGCCCGTCAGTTGCATCACCATCCGACATGGTCGGCGCCCAGGCTGGCGCAGGACCTGGAAGCCGTCCGTGACCGGCTCGAATTGATGTATGCCGAGAATCTGTCCGTCGCGGCTGCCTTTGACCTGTCATATCAAGACCTCACCACGGACCAACAGAGGCTATTTCGTCGTCTCGGATTGCATCCTGGGACGGATATTGATTCTTATGCTGCGGCAGCCCTTGACGGCTCCAGCCTCGCAGCTGCCCGCCGTCGCCTTGATGAGCTCTTCGACCAGCATCTAGTTACCGAACACGCAAGCGGTCGTTATCGCCTGCACGATCTGATCCGCGAGTATGCCCGCGCACTCGTGCAGACCGACGAACCTGACGATCGCGATGCCGCTGTGGTCCGGCTGACTGACTACTACGGGAGCGCTGTCTCCGAGATCGCCCGGCATTTCAACCGCAGTCAGTCGGCAGCCAGCAAAGCACCTGCCGGGATTCCCGTACTGCTAACCCGCCAGGAAGCAGTTTCATGGATGGAATCCGAGCGGGCCAATATGCACGCGGTCGTTGACTACGCCGCCATGCGCGGATGGCCAGCACCGGGGATTATAATCGCCACCGCCATGAGTGGATTCCTGCGCACCCACGGTCACTGGACGCAGATGCGCGTTCTGCATGTCACAGCCCTGGAGACTGCCCGGTCGGCAGGCTACCGGCAAGGCGAGGTCGAAGCGCTTACGAACCTTGGCATAGTGCAGCGGCTGACAGGCGATTATGCGGCCGCTGCAGCGAATCTGGCGAAGGCTCTTGAAACCAGTCGTAGCGTCGCCGATGAGCACGGCCAAGCCAAAGCTCTCGTCGCTCTTGGCATCGTGCAGCGTCTGACAGTCGGTTATCCGACGGCCACCACAACTCTGGCGCAAGCACTTGAGCTGTTCACTCAAGTGGCTGATGGTATCGGCCAGGCCGACGCATTGAGTGAACTCGGCTGCGTGCAGCGACTGACCAGGAATTATCAGGCCGCCAGGGACAGCCACGAACAAGCGCTGCAAATATACCGAGACCTGGATGACCGGTACGGCCAGGCTGACTCACTGCGCTACCTCGGGCGCGTATACCAGGAAACCGGCGACTATGAGACAGTAGTCACTCTTTACGGTGATGCCCTGAACCTATATCGCGATCTGAATGACCGACTTGGCCAGGCTCATACGCTTAATTATCTTGGAATAGCGCAGCACGTGTCTGACAACTACCTCGCCGCTGAGATCACTTTGACCGATGCCCTGAAGCTCTACCGCGATCTGGGTCATGGCCTTGGTCAGGCCGAGGTACTAAACAACCTCGGCGAGGTTTATGCCATCTCGGATCCTGCCCAAGCTCGCACTCACCATGAGCAAGCCCTTCATATTGCACGCAGTATCTCCGCGATTCTTGAGGAGGCCCGCGCACTCGAAGGTATCGGCAACAACGAGATTCTGGAAACCACGCACGCCTATGACGGAGGTTATCTCCGCGATGCACTTGAACTATATCGGAGGATCGGATCTCCTCATGCGGAACGCGTAAGCAAGACACTGCGCTTTCACGGTATCCAAGGATCCAATCCCTAGACTACGCCCCGCGGTTCGATCGGCGACTCCGCTTCCATGGCTGCTAACCAAAACTCTTGACCTGCCGGGCTCTAGTAGATGTTCTGTTGGAATAGCCAAGCCCAGACCACTCTAAGCGCGCCTGAAGCAAATCACGTAATTCAACGAAGTCCCCGTGCGCGTAGTCGCTGATCTGGCCTCAAACTATGCCCAGCAGCTACCGCGCCGGGCGGTCCAGGAGCGGGACTCCGGCCTCGCGTAGCCTTTGCTCGAAATCGGCGACGGGCCCGTCTACGGCCTCGGCGAAGCGGGCAAGCACCGTGCCGACCTGGTCGATCAGGTCCTCGGCCACCTCACGGCTGGACCGGGGCACCGCGCCGACGCCGTTGGCGAGCATCAGGATGATCGCTGCCAGCCGCAGGTCGAGCCGGACCGGGCGCGTACTGATCACTCGCTCCAGGTTCCAGCCCTTCACGCCGGTCGCGGTCAGCTTGTCCTCGATGCCGGTGAGCACTTCGCGGAGCTCGGTGGCGGCCGCGGCCAGGTCTCCGCCTGGCGCGCTGGCCGCCTGACTCCCTTCCTCCCGGCGGCCGTCGGCGTCTTCAGCACTGGTCTCGGCCCCGTTACTGCCCGGGGGCCCGGCCGCTGGTACGCTCTTCGCCGCGGCTTCCTGCTCGGGGATCCAGCGGCCCAGGGCCTGCTCGATCCTGCGCAGCCGGTTGACGGCCTCGTTCAGGGCGGACCACTGCCGGTATGCCCGGAGGAGCAGCCGGTGCCGGTCCTCGACGGTCTGGCGGGGCGGCTCGTTGCGCGGGTCCAGCCGGATCTCCAGGCTTGCCGAGGACTCAATATCGCCGAGCCGTACCCGGACCTGATACGTCCCGGGCAGCGCCGGCGGGGCGAACTCGTCGATCAAGTCCCCGTCCGCGGCGTCGACCACGATCTTCGTGGCGGGCGCGTGCGCGCCGTCCCAGGTGAACCGGTTGAGGCCGGCCCGCCGCGGCGGGTGCGGCGGTTCGGGCTGGCGCTCCTTGTCTCGTTCCCGTTCCGGCTTCGGCTTCTCGTCCCGCGGCGTGGTCGTGAACTGCCGGATCTCGGCGCCCGCGTCGTCCCGGATCGTGATGGCGAGCTCCCGATCTCCGGGCTCGGGCAGCTCGTAGAGGATGACCGCCCCGGAGGGCGGGTTGCTGCCCGCATCGAGCAGCCGTGCCTCGGACTCGTCGCGGCCCGGCACCGGCTGGTGCAGCACCGCCAGGTTGGCCATTCCGAAGGCCCAGGCGATGGATCGGCGGGGCCCTCCCTCCGCCTTGCCCGGCTTCGCCTCGCCGCCGGGATCCCGCTGGCCTGCCCACCGCACGAGCGGGTGCGGCGGATACACGCGGACACCGCCGGTTCGGTCTGCATCCTCGGTCCGGCTCCCGCGCGGAGCTGGGCCAGCCCGCAGCGCAGGCAGCTCGTCGAGTATCCAGATTGACCGGCCGTGGGTGGCCGCGACCAGCTCGTCGTCCTTGACGTGCAGGTCGTGCACGGGCACCACGGGCAGGTTGCCGCGGCAGGAGCGCCAGTTGCCGCCGTCGTCGTAGGAGACGTACACCCCTGCCTCCGTGCCCGCGTACAGCAGCCCGGTCCGGGCCGGATCGGCCCTGATCACCCGGCAGAACTCGCCGTCGGGGACCCCCGCGTCGATCCGCTGCCAGGTGGCACCGAGATCGGCGGTACGCAGCAGGCACGGGGCGAAGTCGTCCTGCCTGTGGTTCTCGGCGGCCAGGTAGCAGGCCGCCGGATCGTGCGGTGACGGCTCGAGGATGCTGATCACCGTCCAGTCCGGCAAGTCGCGGGGCGTGACGTCCCGCCACGAGCCGCCCGCATCCTCGCTGACGTGCACGAGCCCGTCGTCGGTGCCCGCCCATAGCAGGCCCGGCTGGAGCGGCGACTCGGCCAGCGCGAATACCGTGCACCAGTACTCCGCGCCGATGTTCTCCGTGGTGATCAGCCCGGAGCTGCGCAGCTTGTCCGGGTCGTTGCGGGTCAGGTCCGGACTGACCGGCTCCCAGGTGTGTCCCTGGTCCCTCGAGGCGAAGATGCGGTTACCCGCGATGTAGAGCAGATCCGGATCGTGCGGGGAGATCAGCAGCGGGGTCGTCCAGTTGAACCGGTACCGCTCATCGCCCGCGCCGCCGCCGAGCCGCCAGTCCGGCCACACCCAGATCGACTCCGCGGTCCTCGTCCGGTGGTCGTAACGGGTGACCTCCCCGTTGTAATCGGTGGCGAACACGATGTCCGGGTCGCGCGGGTCCACCGCGATGTAGCCTGACTCGCCGCCGCCCACCGGGTAGAACTCCCGGCCGGTGATCGCGCCGGCCTCGGACTGGGTGGCCAGCGAGAGGCTGCTGTTGTCCTGCTGCGAGGCGTAGACCCGGTACGGCTGGCGGGTGTCGGTGGTGACGTGGTACAGCTCGGCGGTCGGCTGATTCAGTACCGGCGACCAGCTCTGGCCGCCATCCAGGCTCACCGAGGCACCGCCGTCATGGCCGAGGATGAGTCGGCCGGACTCGTTCGGGTCGATCCACAGGTCGTGGTTGTCGCCGTGCGGTTCTGGGATCTTGGCGAACGTCTTGCCCGCATCGACCGACTTCCACGGGTTGTTCGCCAGCACCCAGACCGTGTCCGGGTCCGCCGGGTCGGCGAAGATGTGGCTGTAATAGAACGGCCGCCAGCGCAGGTCCCACTGCTCGGACAGCCGCAGCCAGTGCTCACCGAAGTCGTCGGAGCGGTACACGCCGCCTTCCTCGGCTTCGACGATCGCCCACACCCGTCCCTCTTGTGCTGGCGCGGCTGCCACCCCGATCCGGCCGAGCGGCCCCTTGGGCAGACCGGGCTTGCCGGACAGCTCGGCCCACGAGTCCCCGCCGTCGTCGGTCCGCCACAGCCCGCTGCCCTCCCCGCCGGAGTCCAGCCGCCACGGAAGCCGGCGCACCTGCCAGGTCGCCGCGTACAGCCGCCGCGGGTTGGCCCGGTCCAGGCACAGGTCAACCGCGCCCGCGTCAGGGCCGCGGTCGAGCACGTGCTCCCAGCTCGCACCGCCGTCCGCCGACCGGTACACGCCGCGCTCGGGGTTCGGCCCGTGTGCGTGACCGAGCGCCGCCACGTACACCCGGGCCGGATCCCGAGGGTCGACCCGGACCCGCCCGATGTGCCTGGTCTCGGCGAGCCCGCGGTGCACCCAGGTCCGGCCGCCGTCGGCCGAGCGGTAGACGCCGTCGCCGTGCGAGACAGTGTTGCGCAGGCATGCCTCGCCCATCCCCGCATAGATCACGTTCGGGTCCGCCTCGCTGACCGCAAGCGCACCCACCGACGCCCGCCTGAAGAAGCCGTCGCTGACGTTGCGCCAGCTCTGCCCGGCGTCGGTGGTCTTCCAGACCCCGCCGCCGGTCGACCCGAAGTAGAACGTCAGCCGGTCCGCCGGATGGCCGGCCACCGCTACCGAGCGGCCGCCGCGGAACGGCCCGACCAGCCGCCAGCGAATGCCGTCGAGCAAACCGGTCATGATCCATCCTCCGATCTGCCGGCACCGGCGGTGACGGCGGGACTCCGGCACTGGTAAGGGCTGCGAGGACTGCGGCGCCCGGCGGCGACTGCGCGGACACCCGCGCCGGAGCGACTGGGGGAGGCTATCGCGTGGCTCCCTGGCGGTTCAGCCCCGGGTCCTGGCCGCGTGAAGCGATGAAGCTGGCCCGGCCGGACCAGACCCTGTGGACGCGGAACAGCTTGCTCTCCTGGATGAGTTGGCAGATCTGATTTCCTACTAGAATAACGAAAATACTCGGCAGCGATCGTCGGCAAGGTTGAGTAACGTGACTGAGTATTCCACTTCGAGCGTAAAATATTCGAGTGGATGAATTACTCATTTCGGCAATGCCAGGCGTTCTCTCCTGGACTCCGGCGTGTTCTGTGAATGTCCTTTTCTGTCCTAAGAAGCCTTTCGGTGACTTGTAGGTAGCGAGGTTGACGGCGGCCCGGGTCCCTCGGCCGCTCCCTCAGCTAGCGCTAGTTACGCTACTGCGCGATATTATTTCAGGCCTGTACCTGGACCGAAACCCCATGCGAGGAGTATGACAGGAAGTGGTCCTCCCTTCGGGGGTCCCTTACCTGATCGCAACCCCTGGATAGCCCGCCTGGCGGGATCCAAGAAGTCGTCCAGTCGGAAGAGAGGACAGCGCTCATGAAGCCATCGATGCTGCGGGTCCGCTTGGAGGCGGCGATAGCCGTGCTCACGGGCGCTCTCGGAATCCTCACCCTGATTTGGCGTGACTGGATCGAAACCCTGACTGGCTGGGATCCCGACCGCCACAACGGCAGCGTGGAGTGGCTCGTCGTGGCTGTGCTGCTGACCTTCGCCGTGGCTATGGGCACCGTATCCCGGCGGCACTGGAAGGTCCGCCAGGCGACTGCCGCGTAGGCACCCGGTAACGGCGGCGGCCGGAAGCCGGTACTGCGGCAGGAAGGATATCTGCGCCGTACGGAACTCCCACTGAACACTCCATTTTTTCTGGCTTTCGCGATCCGTTCTCCCCGAGAGGTTGATTCTCATGCAGAACGTCCAGGTCAGCTTTGACAAGAGCGCGAACAACGCCCGCAGCGAGAGCAGCGTCGCCATAAACCCGAACAATCCAGACCAGATTGTTGCCGCCTCAAAGAAGTTCCTCAACATCGAGACGTACGACTTCACGCTCGCCACCGAGTACTCCACCGACGGAGGACAGACGTGGCAGGCCTCACCCGACCTCGCCCTCCCCGAGGGCGCGACCGTGATGACGGATCCCACCCTCGCGTGGGACGACAGTAACAACGTCTTCCTCGTCGGGCTCACCGGGAACGACCCACCCACCTGGAACGTCATCGGCATCGTCATCTACAAGTCGAGCGACGGAGGAATGACCTGGAGCGAACCTAAACCCATCCATAACAGCCCGGCCGATGACAAGCAGTGGGTGGCGGGCGACTCCAGCCCATCGAGCCCGTTCCACGGCAATGTCTACGCGGTGTGGGACAACAACGGCATCGCGTTCGCCCGGACTACCGACCACGGCACGACCTGGACGGGAACGTCCGGGGCGGCTGCTGGGGCCCTGATCGAGTCCAGCGGCACGTTGTTCTATCCAGAGATCACCGTCTCGGACACTGGCGCCGTCTACGTCGTCTCGACCAACACGGCGTCACGGGTTGCGATGATGGTGTCGACCGACGGGGGCGACAGCTTCCAGACGGCCACCGATCCCGCCACCGGGATCACCACCCTGGAGGATCGCCTCCCGGTCGTGGACCGCTATGTACACCTGCCCGGCGGCACGTTCCGGGTGGTCAGCGACCCGACCGTCGCGGCCTACG
>Ga0306920_100007125_pt1 | contig 14684 bp, 19 predicted proteins | sample flu12Cox44000170_FD_204666 | JGI IMG/M metagenome (GOLD analysis project Ga0306920, IMG submission 204666) | Lab enrichment of tropical soil microbial communities from Luquillo Experimental Forest, Puerto Rico - flux4day.12C.oxic.44.000.170 (v2)... | ecosystem: Environmental > Terrestrial >... | reverse complement strand
CGGGGTCATCAGGACCGTGTGCTTGTCCTGGTGGCCCACCATGTCCAACATGGCCCGACCGGCTTTTTTCTCCGACTCCGGGTTGTTGTTGGGACTCATGGACGTGGTCGCCACGATGGCCTTGCGCTTGTCGATGCCATGCTCTCTGGCTGCCGCCGCAATGTCAGCGTGATGGCCGAAATACCAGGCCGTGCCCTCCGGGAGGGCGGGCATTTCCCAGCCGGTATGAGGATCGGTCCAGGTGCCCTGCTTCTTGGCCCGCTGGCGGGCCTCCCGAGTGCGCTGCACACGGGCCTGGGTGGCACCCTCCAGGGTCAAGGGCTTGTCCTCTATATGAGGCTCGATAGCAGCCAGTGACCGGGTGCGGACCTCAGCCTTCTTCTTGCCCAGTGGTCCCACGGTGGGACTGGTCCGGGCTGCCTCAGCCTTCTCCTTGGCCTCACCGATGTGCTTGGTGACCATGCCCATCTCGGCCCAGTTCTCCCGCATGGCCTGCTGACTCTCAGGGTCAGCATGCTCCAGGCGCATGGCCCTACCGGCTGGTGCCCAGTTCGGCCTCCTGGGTGAGGAGCCTGGCTCCTGCTTCCGACTCGCCACGGTCAGTCAGTGACAACCTCAGGGGAGCGCCGCTTCTGGATGCCTCCCGAACGAACGACCTCTTCAAACCTGACTTCGGCCTGGTCGGTGAAGCTGCCATGAGCGAACTCACCCAGCATTGTGGGTGCGTCGACCCAAGCGGCAGAGCCGACGTGCGCCCGTTCCGCCATGGTCTCCTCAGGCATCTTGAACTGGACGTTGGGGTCGACGTGGTTGATGCGACCTGGGGCCGACACCATGAACTCCAACATCCCCCGCTGGAAGTCAGTGGGGATGTCGGTGTCAGTACCCAGTCCCTCCTCAAAGCGCAGAGGGCCACGCCCACCGGGCGCATTGGGGCCAACGGTTGTGTCCCAGGCGTAGGTGCCACGTTCGGGGTACTGCGGGCCAGGGCTAAGTCCCATCTCATCCTCCTGTTTGAGGCTTGTATTGAAGGCTAGTGACGGTGCCCACGCCCCCCTTGACCACCCAGTACCCTGATCACATGGGTGCAGGACAGGACTGGGCGCATCAGACCGCCATGCAGCGTGCTACCGGCTCCAACCTGGCGACGCCCTACGCCGCCCAGCTTGGTGCCCAGTCAGAGAAGGCCCGGATCCAGTCCGAGGCCGAGCCGGTGATCGCTCACGGCGTTTCTATGCTGAACGACGCTGTCGGCGCTGTCTTGGGTGGACTGCCCTAGCCCGCTTGGCCGAGGAAGCCCAGGGTGTGGCCTGGATCTCCACTTCCGGGACCATCATCACCTGGGACATGATGGTGGCGCATGACAAAGAGTCGACGTAGTCGTCATGGACGCCAGCCTCGTTCGGGGCCTCCACGATCAGGTGCGCTCCCCGGTAGGTCTTCTCCACGTCAATCATCTGCTGGCGAAAACGCCGGTAGACCTTGGTCTTCTTGGCCCTGGGATGGGCGGGCCATGACAACAAACCTCTCTGGATTAGCTGTTGAAGGTGCTTCCACCTGGCCGACTGATCTCCGATCTGCGACGACAACGGTTCCACCTGGATCTTCGGCAACAGCCGTTTGAGCCGGTCAGCAGCTACGTCACCCACGCCCTGGGCGTCCACACCACACGCCACGATGGAGTAGTTGGAGAAAAAATCCACGATCCTGAAGTACTGGTCCTCCCACTCCTCGCCGTGCATCTCCAGCCAGTTCAGGATGCGGTGATCGTATAACCCCAGTTCATCGGGCCGATCCCAGTCCACCCATAGGACGGTGGCGACCGTAGAGTCCATACGCCTGGCGAAGTCGATGCCAGCAATGAGAGGCGAACGCCAGTAGGCGGGAACGATAGGCATCGTAGGGTCTCCGAGTTCGTCCATACGGGACTCGGTGATGAGCATGCCTCGTTCCAGGAGCCACTCCAGCCGGTAGTTGAGGCGGAACTCATCGCTGTCTTCTCCGATCCTGCTGGCCTCACCCCGGATGTAGGCGGCGTAGTTCTTGTTGTACTTGGCGCAGTACTTCCAGTCGAAGCGGAAGTGGTTCTTTTTTCCACCACGGCGTAGCTCCTGGCGGCGATTGTGCTGGATGGTCTGGTAGAACACGCCCTTCACGATGTCTGGCGTCCCCGTCATCACCATGGTCGCCAGGTAAAAAGCTCCCATAGGACTTATGCTCTTATTTAAAACGTAAGGATCTACCGACTGGCTCTCGTCCACAAAAATAACGTGGTAGGACTTCGATTCGATTTTTGCCCTGGGGTTGGCGGTCTGCATGGCGCAGAAGGACTGGCACTTCTTCAGGCGCACCTTGCGGGAGCCAGGGCGTACCTGATCGTCTATCTCAGGATCCTCCAGCATCTCCAGGGCACGCTCTGAGGTCAGCCGATCCACCACCCGCCCGAACAGGGTCTCGACCTGCTGCTCCACCGGGGCGAAGCATCCGATCATCACGCCCTTGGCGAACTTCTGGAGGTAGTCCACCTCCGGGAAGATGGTCGCCAGCCGGGGCAGGAGGACCATCAGGGAGGCGGCGACGTTCGCCACCACCTCCGTTTTCCCGCTCTGGCGGCTGAGTTCTCCGGTGATGGTGGCCCCGTCCCCGGAGATGACCGACTGAATGATGCGCCGTCCCAGTTGCTCCTGGTAGGGGAACATGGACACCCCGGAGAAGATCACCGTAAAGTCCCACACCTTGTCGACCAGCCGGTCGACAAACTGCTGGTCACCGGGGTCCAGGGGGGCCGGGGCGTACTGCTCCAGGTCATCGGAGAGTTCGCTGTCCTCTGCGAATTCGTCGTCCAGATCCTCCAGGCCGGGTTCCTCTACGTAGGTCAAAGTCGGTCCTGTGGGGTCACAGTCGGTCCCAGTCGGTCATATAGACGAATCACGATGTCCTTCCACAGCTTCATACACACCTTTTGCACAGCTTACTGTGGGCAAGATTCGGGGTTGACAGCGGACGGCTGAGGGGGCAGGCTCAGGGGTTACCGCACCCTCTAGGAGGGAGGGTCGGCTGGACAGGGGCCTTGTCCAACCAGGCCCCGGATGGGAGCGGTAATGGGCGATGGCGTAGTACCACCATGCCTTGACGGCCTTGGTCAGTGCGGGGAACATCAGCTACTCCGGTGGATGACCAGGAAGACCAATCGCCGGGGTGTGGTGCCCCTGGAGTACGAGCGGCTAGTGAGGAGGGCAACGGATAGACGCCCTGCTCAGAACGGTCAGAGGCTCAGGCACCTCATAGATGGAGGCTACCTGGAGAAGATCGACATCGGGGAGACCTTCGGCTTCAAGGTGTTGGTCCCCTGTGGGTGCCAGGAAATTTTTCCATTGATCTTTTCCGCCCGCCCTGCGGGCGGTAGCGAAGCGATGATACCGTTGCGAAGCAACGGGGTCATTGCGAGCCAAGAACGTCCTGATCTAAGTGACGGAAGCGTAAGACCACAGAAGTCTAATGGCCCCCCGTCTGCCCTGAATTCAGTCACCCTGGCTAAGGATATTTTTCCCCAGTTGGTGGCTCTCAACCCGCTCCAGAACAACTGGCACGCTCTGGCAGCGAACCTGAAGCGATGGCCTGAGCGGTATGGGATCGACTTCCCCCTCGTCTTCCAGATGATGGAGGAGTTCGCCCAGCATCCCGAGTGGTGTCAGCGATCCAGGAACAACCCCTGGCAGGTCTTCCTCTCCCGGCGAGACCAACTCCTGGGACTGGTACGGCATCAGCAGCAAAGGAGTGCGATGTGGTCTGAGCGTCGCACCCCCCGTGCATACTCCTGGGCATGACCACCCCACTGTGGGTCCGGGGGCGTCCCTCCCCGGCCTTCCTCAGCGACCCCCGGCGCATGTGCATCGGGAAGTGGGAGCTATTTTTCGATGAGAGCATCGAGGCCCTGGCTGCCTGCCAGGCCCTGTGCGTCAAGTGTGCCCTGTTCCAGGAATGCACCCGCTGGGCGCTCACCCGTGACCTGGAGTTCGGTGTCTTCGCTGGTCTGACGCCCCAGGTCAGGTCCAGGATCCGCCTGACCGGGGAGCAGTACTACGACTGGCGGCGGGGCTGGTCCCGGCGACGACGCACCAAGAACAGGATCAGTGGAAAGTTCTCCCAGGGCCGACGTGAGATGCCGCCCTGTGTTAATTGTGGCCTCCCCGACAGAGTCGTCCGCTACGGGCGCAGCCGGGAGAGTAACCGCCAGCGGTACCAGTGCCGTGCGTGCCGCAAGACCTTCCTGGGAGAGAGTCTGTGAGGGACCGATCATCAATACGACCATCAGCAGTGTTCAGGCAGTTTGAGAGGAAAAAGTTGGAGGATTTCGTACCAAGGCACCCCAGTCAGGAACTGGCGGTCAAGGTAGTGAGGGACTACATCGAGAGCTACAACTGGGAAGGTAACGGCTTGACGTTCATCGGTCCCTGCGGGATCGGTAAGACCTTTCTGGCCTCGATGGTAATGAACGGGCTTCCGTACAGGTTTCGGACTGGCTGCATTCGGGCTGACCGGTACCTCTCGCTCTACCGTGACAAGTTTGAGTTGGGGGCCTTGTTGAAGGCGGGTGGGGATGTTGTCGAGGATTTAGAGAAAACACGTCGACATCTCAACGGACTGGAACGCAGCAACGTGCTGCTTCTGGATGACCTGGGCCGGGAGTACGACTCGGACACCCAGTGGTCCAGCACTCAGATCTCCAACCTGATCCGCTGGCGCTACGACAACGGTGCTGCCACCCTCATCACCAGCAACATGCCCTTCGACTTCCTCATCCGACGCTACAGCGAAGCGTTCGTCAGCTTCCTGCGAGAGATCAACACCACCGTGGTCATGGATGGAGAGGACTACCGTGCGACAGGGGCAGTTGGGGACTGAGGCCCAACGGCGGATGATCTGGATTTGGGAGGGAGCGGTGGCCTCCCTCCCTGACAAGAAGGCTGTCCGTACCTGGGAGAAGGTCAAGTGCAACGTGGGCCTGTGGGACCAGGCCGTAAGTTACTGGGAGGTAAGTGAGCGGGGCCTGGCCTGGATGTGGGCCGTCTTAGCCCGCACCAACTTCCGGGTGGATGTGTGCGTCACCACCCGCCCGGAGGGTTTTGCACAGGCTGTGGCTAAACGTGTGGAAAAAGAGAACTGGCCGGTTCGCTATGTCTTCGCACGCACAGCACCTGAACTGGGCAAGGGGCTATCCACGATGCCTGATGTGGAGCGGGTGATCTACGGGCTGGAGGAGCAACGGTGGGCCTTCGGCCCTCAGGGCTATCTACTAAGCCAACCGGGTCAACTTGTATGACGCCTAACGACTTGACTGCCGACATTGAGTATCTGATCCTGTGCAAGATGCTGGAGGTTAGTGACGGCTTCCAGGCTGTGGCCGAGGCCCGTATCACCCACAATTTTTTCGTGGACGAGGGCAACGCCGAGCGGTTCCGGTGGATGCAAGACCATTGGTCCACCTATGGGGCCTCACCGGGGGAGGAAGCCTTTCACCGTGAGTACCCCTCCGACTCGCTGGTCAAAACCCCCGAGCCGTTGGCCTACTACATCGATGAGCTACGGGACTACCACAAGATGGTGCTGCTCACCACCCTGACCGATGAGATCCAGGGGCCGATGAAGAACGGTGATGGTGACATCGTGACGAAGATCCTGGCGGCGGGCCTAGAGGGTCTCCACATCGAGGTGGCCGATCTCCACGATCTCGACGCCTCCCGAACCTACGAGGACCGACAGGAGTACTACCGAATGCTGGCCGCATCACCAGGCATGAAGGGTCTACCCACCGGGTTCGCCTCCATGGACCAGGCCACCAGTGGCCTCCAGAAGGAGCAGTTGATCACCCTGGTGGGTCTCCAGAAGAGCTACAAGTCCATGCTGTTGATGTGCATGAACATCGCTGCCCACCAGGCCGGGAACCGCACCCTGTTCGCCAGCTTTGAGATGTCGACCCAGGAGCAGACCACCCGCCATGACGCCCTGCGGGCCGGGATCAGCCTGACCCGGCTCCAGACCGGCAAGATCCTGCCCTGGGAGTGGAAGAAGCTGGACCGGATGGGTCATGGCCTCGACGCCATGCCGCCCATGATCTTCGTCCATGACCCGGCTGGCACGACGACAGTCTCAGCCATCGCCGCCAAGATCAACCAGCACAAGCCCGACGTGGTGTTCATCGACGGGGCCTACCTCATGGACCCCGAGATCCCGAACGTCGAGCCGAACTCGGCCCAGGCCCTGACTGGCATCACCCGGTCGCTCAAGCGACTGGCCCAGCGGGCACAGATCCCCATCGTCCAGACCACCCAGGCCCTGACCTGGAAGACCCCCAGGGGCAAGCTCACCCTCAACTCCATCGGCTACAGCAGCAGCTTTGCCCAGGACAGCGATGTGATCTTCGGGGTGGAGGAGACCAAGGACGAGAAGGGCGACATCAGTGACCGGGAGATCTTGCTGCGGATCATCGCCTCACGAAACTGTCCTCGCAAGGACGTGCGCCTCCTCCTCGACCTGGACCACGGCTCCATCCTGGAGATCGAAGAGGTCGAATATGACGAGGACGACGAGGACAGGATGAGCGAGGCCCCGTGATTGAAGACCTGCTGGAGGCCATCGGCGTAGAGGACATCCGCCCCATCGGGGAGGAGGTCCAGGCCCGCTGCCCCCGGCATGAGGAGCGCACCGGCCAGCGGGAGAACCGCCCGGACCACTGGAGCGTGAACCGGGTCTCCGGGGCGCATCACTGCTTCTCCTGTGAGTACTCAGGCAGCCTGGTGCGCCTGGTCATGGACCTGACCGGGATGGGCCTATGGGACGCCCACCAGGCCCTGAGGAAGTACGACGTGGAGCTAGGCGAGATCGAGGAGGCCCCCTGGGAGCCACCGGTCACGGCCCTGCTGGAGCGCACCCTGGAGGACTTCAGCCCCCCACCCGCCAGGGCCTTGATGCGCCGCCACCTCAGCCTGGAGTCGGCCACCCGCTACCGGCTGCGCTGGGATCCTGACGACGACGCCTGGGTCATCCCCATCTTCTCCCCAACCGGGGAGAATTGGGGCTGGCAGACCAAGTCCCATGACCGGGTGCTGAACTACCCACCCGGCATCAAGCGGGGCCGCACCCTGTTCGGCATCACGGTGCTGCGCTCCACCTCCTGGGCCGTCCTGGTGGAGTCGCCGCTCGACGCTGTCTACCTCGACAGCCTGGACATCCCGGCCCTGGCTGCCTTCGGGTGCAACGTGACCGACCATCAGATGCGGCTCATCCTGGAGCGGGTCGACAACCTGATCCTGGCCCTGGACAACGACCGGCCAGGGCGGGCCGAGGTGCGCCGCCTGATCGACGCCAAGTGGCACCATCGGGTACCAATGCAGATCTTCAACTATGGCTCAGCAGTCGGTAAAGACCCTGGTGAGATGGCTCCTGCCGAGGTCTCCAGGGGCATCGAGCAGGCCGTCCTGGCGAGCTTCTGGTGAAGCGTTCAACGTACTCAAGTATGTGGAACGATCTCCTGCTCAATCGCCTCAAGACGACTGAACGATGACCTTCAAGGGCAGCCTCTACCCCTTCCAGGAGGAAGCGGTGGAGAAAATGATTGCCAGCGAGCATTTACTGGTGGCCTACGAGATGGGCCTGGGCAAGACCGTCATCACCATCGCCGCCACCGAGCGGTTGATCGAGGAGGGGCTGATCGGCGGAGTGTTGATCTTGGCCCCTGCCTCGATCAAGCTGCAATGGAAGCACATGCTGGAGGACTTCGCCCCTGACGCCAGGGTCACCGTGGTGACCGGAGACCTGCGCCAACGGGACCACCAGTACCAGGGCTACAAGGCGGGCGAGGTTGAGTACCTGATCCTCAACCCGGAGCAGATGGTCAACGACTGGGCCATCGTCAGCAAGCTGCCCAGGGACGCCATCGTGTGCGACGAGATCACCTGGGCCAAGAACTTCAAACCGGCCCGTTCAAAGAAGCTGAAGCGGTTAAACGCCACCTATAAATGGGGCCTCACCGGTCAGCCCATCGAGAACCGAGCGGAGGAATTATTCAGCATCATGCAGTGGGTGGACCCCAGCGTCCTGGGTGACTTCCGCAACTTCGACGCCGCCTTCATCAAGCGGGACCACTGGGGCCGGGTCAAGCTCTACCGCAACCTGCCCACCCTGCACCGGCTGGTCAGTGACCACATGGTCCGGCGCACCAGGGCCGAGGTGGCTGACCAGCTACCGGCTGTGACCGAGGAGATCCTCCTGGTGGACATGGACGAGGAGGGGGCCAAGCTGTACCACCGCATGGTGCATGACCTGGAGGCCGAACTGGCCGAGGCCATCCAGACCTGGGGCAACTTCTCCTTGAGCGGCCTCTACCACGGGGATGACCAGGGTGAGGTCCGGGGCCGGATCATGTCCAAGCTGGTGTGCATGCGGATGCTCTGCGACCACCCCCAGCTACTGCGGAACTCAGCCGCCCACTTCCGGGGCGTCCTTCCTGGCAGCCGCTCAGGCTCCGAGTACGCCGACGAGCTACAGCAGAAGGGTCGCCTGGAGAAGCTGACCAAGACCCCCAAGCTGGATGCCACCGTCGAGTTGATCACCGACATCCTGGAGGCCGACGAGCGCAACAAGATCGTGCTGTTCTCCTTCTTCCGGGACATGCTCGACCTCGTTCAGGAGGCCACCACCGACCTGACCCAGTCGGTGCTGTTCACCGGGGCCGTCAGCCAGAAGCGCCGGGACGAGGTGAAGAGGCAGTTCGCTACCGATCCCAACACCCGTCTGTTCCTCTCCAGCGACGCTGGTGGTATCGGCCTTGACCTACCGGTGGCGAACTACCTGATCTCCATGGATCTACCCTGGTCAGCGGGGGCCTACGCACAACGCCAGGCCAGAATCATCCGCCTGTCCTCCGAGTTCCCCCAGGTCACATTGCTCTCGACACAGATGGCCGGGAGCATCGAGGAGTACCAGTACCGGCTCCTGAGCCAGAAGAAGAAGGTGGCCGACGCTGTCATCGACGGCAAGGGCATCAGCCCCAAGGGACGGCTGAACCTGGACCTCCAGTCCCTCTCCGAGTTCCTCCAGACCCATGTCGTTTAGAGGCCCTCAGTACCTCTTCTGTGGCTCCCGGCTGACCGACGACACCTTCGTCCTCCGCATCCTCCTGGAGGGCCTCAACACCCAGGCCCGTCACTGGCAGGAGGTCATCACCATCCAGGACGACGGCTCTCTGGCGGGCCTGAAGTTTGAGGTGGAGCAGTTCAAGTACCTCCACTACGAGATAGTGGAGGGCTGGGAGGATCCCAACATCGTCATCGCCTTCATGGACCGGCTGAGCCACAACCGGGGCACCGAGCAGACCCTGAGGGAGGCAGCCGAGGCGGGCCGTCCCGCCTTCGTAATTTCTTCTGTTGATCTTGCCCCGGTGGAGGGTTAGCGGTCACACCCCCTCTGTACTGTTGCCTGTATGCCACGCCGTGCAACTGTGCAAGCTCCATTCGACATCGACACCCTGCGAGAAGAGGTATCCGCCTGGTACGCCCTCAAGCAGCAGGCCAATCTCCTGAATGAGGAGATGGAGTCCCGGAAGAACCGGATCAAGGCCGTCGTCCAAAAATACGGTGAGACCGATCCAGAGACCGGGTCACTTTTTCTCAAGCTGGGTGATCCTCTCCACAACGGCATCGCTGAACTGAAGAACCAGTGTCAGACCAGTCATCGCATGAACGAAGAGGTGACCGAGGAGATCCTGGAGGCCAAGGGCCTGTGGGATGAGATGGTCGAATGGGTGGCCGTCCCGGATGAGGGTCGGATCCGGGCTGCCTTCTACGACAACAAGATCAGCCAGGACGAACTGGACCGCATGTTCCCCACCAGGGTGCAGTACGCCTTCTACGTGCTGGACGAGGATGGAAAGCCGCTCCGGTGAGTGCGTTGTGCCGCCCGGACTATGAGCATGGACTCATGGCGGCGTTCGCCCCCCTCCAGGATGAGTACTACCCCGGCTCCAAGCAGAGGCGGCGAGAGTCCCAGGAGATGCGGCATGAACGCCAGGTGGAGGAGCGCCGCCAGGCCAAGGAGGACGAGGACTGGGACGCCCACCCCATCAAGGGCAAGATCCACCCGGTCACCAAGCAGCCCATGGAGTTGTTCACCGTGGGGGCGCTCGCCAAGGCTCTCCAGCGGGATGCCGTGACCATACGAGCCTGGATCCGCAAGGGCTGGATGCCCAGGGCTGTCTATCAGACCAAACCGGTGTACGGGTCCAGGGGCAATGCAGGACGGCGTCTTTGGACCCGTACACAAATCGAGGGGATCGTCGCCATCGCCAGGGACGAACGCCTGCTGGAGGAGCATCCCCCCCGCATACAACAGACCAACTTCACTGCCCGTGTCATCGCTGCCTGGAAAAACTGGCTATGAAACTCACAAAGCACATTCGCTATTTAGTGCGAGTCCGGGACTACGAGACCGTGCAGGTTGAGGTGGGAGCCGAGGCTGACCACCATGACCTGGGCCTGTCCGATGAGGACTGGACCGCACTGGATGCCGCACACCGACGCACCTACACCGACCACCTGGAACTCCTCATCATCGAGGAGGTCGAACGCCTTGCCACCGAAGAACTGCAACAAGTCAACCAGTGGAGCGACATCTCTCCCAACCTTGCCGAAGACTTCCTACTAGCGCAGAAGAAAAGGAGCCAAAATGGCCGAGCAAACACGAAGGCTGATACGCCCTCGTCCAGCCGAAGAGTACGACCAGGAGGAAGAAGCCCAACCTCGCCGCCTGCGGCGTAACGAGAAGCCCGAACAAGAGGAGGCCGACGACGACGCCGGTCTGGCCGTAGCCAAGGGCTGGGCCGGGTGGCGGCGCACCAAGGCCAATGCCCCCTCCCAGTTCACCAAGCTCTTCAAGGTCACTGACGACGAGCAGTTGATCATGTTCCTTGAGGATGGCCCCTATGCCAGCTTCCTCCAGCATTGGTGCGACTGGATGCCCAGGGGCAGTCGTCTGAGCTACGTGTGCCTCCAGGAGGATTGCCCCCTGGATGATGTCGACCCCAAGCCCCAGGCCCGTGTGCGCTTCAACGTCCTGGACTGTGGCGGCGACACCCCGATCCTGCTCACCTTTGAGACCGGTCAACAGGTCACCGACTCCCTGGACAAGTATTGTAGGGATGAGCCGTTGGCTGGCCGGTACTTCGCCGTGCAGATGACGGGTCAGAAAAACAACCGCCGCACTCAGATTCGCCCCATCAAAGTCAGGGACTTGAAAGAGGACTGGAACTTTGAGCCTCTCTCAGAGCGTGACATCGAGAAGTTCGATGACAAGCTGTGGGACACCGACGCATTGGAAGTCAATACCAGGGCAGAGCTACGCAAGGTGGCCGAAGCCTTCAACGAGTAGGGGTCCGTACGGTGGTGCAGGGAACACCCGCTGCCGTGTCGGAAAGGGAGGGAGGCTGGCCCGACCAGCCTCCTTCCTCCAAGCAGTGCCCGTCTGTCCTCAGGAAGCCCAGGAAGGGGGGAGGAACTGATAGCTGGTACTGCGGGCTAGAGGAGGGCCACGCAGGCGTCCATCAGGCTCTGAGGGCAGACGGCACTCCCCATCGTCGCTGGACCGACGCCGACGTGGAGGAGCAACGCACCGGGGGCCTCCCCGTCCCGACTTGTCGGTCTGAAGAAAACCTCCACCAGATCGTCAACGACTACATGGAGTTCTCAGAGTTCGCCTTCGACGTGGAGACCCACGCCGGTCGCCACGTTAGGATGCTCAACTCCACGGGCGTCAGATCACTCTCTCGCTACGCTGACCACACTGCACTCTGTCCCGCCTGCCGGGGGCCGATACCGCCCCGGCGTCGCCTCTACTGCTCTGACGTTTGTCGCCAAGCTGCTGCCAAGGACAAGCCTGCTCTGGACGCCCGGACCAACGAGGTGTGGTGTATCTCCCTCGCTGGTCCGGGCCGCAGCGATGTCATACCCATAGGACACCCTGACCGCCGCACTCAACTGCACCGTGCCGATGTCTTCGCTGCCCTGAAGCCCCTGTTCTTCTCGGACAGGAGGAAGATCGGCCACAATGTGGGCTTCGACCTCCTGTCCATCTCAAAATATTACGGAGAGATCCCACCCCCGCCTTACGGCGACACTCAGACCCTGGCATTCCTCCTCAACGAGAACCGGGGCGTCTACAAGCTGGGTGCGCTCTCCCAGGTGTACTGGGACTACTCCTACGCCGAGAAGCTGGGCGAGGAGGCGTACAAGGTGGAGTGGAAGCGGGCCATGCGCTACTCCATGCTCGACGCCCGCAACGCCTGGCTCCTGTGGTGGAAGCTGTCCCCTCGCATCAACAGCCCCATGCGTAAAAAGCTCCAGGATCTCTACGAACTAGAGATGGATGTTTTGCGGGTACTACTCGACATGCGGAGCATCGGGGCCTACGTCGACCTGGAAGGTTTCCGCAAGCTGAGGCCCATCCTGGAGGAGCAACTCGCCGTCCTTGACCAGGAAATACGGAACATGGTAGGTCATCCGATCAACCTCAACAGCACGCAGCAACTCGGTAAGTTCCTGTACGACGAACTGAAGCTGCCATGCCTGCTCCTCACTGAGACCGGCCAGCGCAGCACCAGTGCCGAGGCCCTCCAGAAGCTGGCGAAGCGCCACAAAGCTCCTCGCCAGATTCTGGCGCACAAGGATGTCGCCAAGCTCCTCTCCACCTACGTCGCTGGGTTCCTCCCACATGTAGACGACGATAACCGCATCCGGGCCAGCTTCAACCAGACCGTCGCCAAGACCGGCAGGCTGTCCTGCTCCCAGCCCAACCTCCAGAACATCCCGGCCCGCTACCGGGAGAACACTGAGGGCACCATGGTGCGACGGCTGTTCGTGGCCCCACCCGGCTACAAGCTCATCGTGGCCGACTACAGCCAGATCGAGTTGCGGATCCTGGCCCATCAGACCAAGGACCGGCGACTGCTCTACGCCTACCGGGAGGGCCTGGACCTGCACCTCCAGACCGCCACCCTGATCTGGAAGATCCCACCCGACAAGGTCGACGCAGAGAAAAGATCCATCGCCAAGAACAGCAATTTCAACTTCGCTTTTGAAGGAGGGCCTGGGCGGGTGGTCGCCATGTCGGGGATCCCCATCCGGGAGGCTGAGCATGTCTACGACGCTTGGCATCAGGCGTACCCTGGCGTCAAGAAGTGGGGCACCTACATCAAGCGGTACTGCTGGGACCACGGCTACGTGGAGACCCTCTATGGGCGAAAAAGACGTTTGAAAGACATCTCTTCGGGTGACAGCAAGATGCGGTCCTATGCGGAACGCCAGGCCGTCAACCATCCCATCCAGGGCACTGCTGCCGACATCGCCAAGATCGGCATCGTCCGGGTCCACAAGGCCCTCCAGGGCTACGACGCCCGCCTGGTCCTCCAGGTCCACGATGAGTTCGTGATCGAGTGCGTCGAGGGTCAGGTGGACGAGGTCATACCGTTGGTGAGACAAGCCATGGTCGATATCAAGCGGGGGGACAGGCCCGTATTGGATATCCCCCTGGAGGTCAACATCGGAGTCGGTATGAACTGGAGCGAGGCGAAGTAGATGTCAGGATCTGATTGGTGGGCCAGGCAGCTTGGGGGGTTGGTACCTACCCATGCGCCTCCACAGGCCCCTACACAACCCACTACAGCCCCCGTGTACCCGCAGAAGGCAGTACGGTGGCAACCCCAGTACCCCCCGACTGGCCCTCGCCAGGAGGTGACGGAGATGGGTCAGCCGGGGAGCGATTCTGACGATAGCTGGCACCGGGTGCGCCGCCAGGGATTCGTGGAGAAGGCCCCCACCCACATCGGGAAGGACAGTCGGTGCCCACAGTGCCACGGGAGCAACTACTTCCGGCGCAAGATGGGCAACGTCGAAGCTGCGCCCCTCTGCACCGAGTGTGGCTACAACGGTGACCTGTGGGAGCAGTCCGGGACCGCTCTGATGGGTGCAGGCGTCAAGTCCACCGGCCCGGTTCAGTTCGCCCGTACCGACAATCCCCAGGCCGAGCCACACTTCGGCGTAGACCCCAGTCTTAACGGTACGGACTTCAGTTGGTCGACAGTGAGATAGGAGGCACCATGCCGGGAGGTAAAGATCCTGGTCCCTCAATCAAGAAAAAAGATTCTTACGAGTCCCTGAAGGAGAAGGGTTTTAGCAAATCCAAGGCGGCTGCCATCTCCAACGCCCAGGCCCAGGGCAAGGGCAGGCGTCACGCCATGGGCGTCGAGGGGGCCAAGACCCGTGAGAACCCGAAGGCCAAGCCCATAACCAAGGGCGGGGAGGCGCACCCGCAGAAGGCCACCAAGCGGTACAACAAGCCCGAGAACCGCTGATGGCTGAGAAGAAGGCACCTCCCGTGAAGAAGATCCGTGCCCCCATCAAAGAGGAGAGGCCCCCGAAGGGTGCGAAGGGCACGGTCAAGAAGCCTGGATTTCGTAAGACAAAGGAGAAGTGATGGCAACCAAGAAGGAGCCGTTCGGGGGCAAGCAGGCCAAGCCCTTCGGCAGCAAGGACGAGGACAAGAAGGACGACAAGGCCAAGAAGGCCCCGGCCAAGAAGACAGCGGCGAAGAAGCGGTGACCGCCACCAAGCTGGACACCATCACCACGGTGATGG
>Ga0306920_100007123_pt1 | contig 14685 bp, 17 predicted proteins | sample flu12Cox44000170_FD_204666 | JGI IMG/M metagenome (GOLD analysis project Ga0306920, IMG submission 204666) | Lab enrichment of tropical soil microbial communities from Luquillo Experimental Forest, Puerto Rico - flux4day.12C.oxic.44.000.170 (v2)... | ecosystem: Environmental > Terrestrial >... | reverse complement strand
ATACAAGGATAACCAATTGCAAAAGACCCTCGATCCGTGGCTTGATCTGGAATCCGCCTTGAGGCGCGCTTTCAGTGAATCGATCTCGGATCGGTGGCTTTAATGATTACGCTGACGGAACTTTGATTGAATCCCTTGAAACCGCCCTTTCGTTCCAGGTTCTCGAGGTGGCTGCCTACTGCACCGTTATTCTTAAACGCCAAGGCCTGATCTTTGCTGATCAAGCCCGCGGAGAGCAGTTTCTGCAGCCTTTCCTCCCGAACCGCCCAGCGTTCGCCTTCGGTAAATGCCTGTCGCAAGAAGGGAAAATCTGAGAAGGGTTTCATCGTGTTGATCCCTGCTTTTGCCAATTGATCGCGGAGAAGCGCAAAATCGAAACGCGCTTCAAGAAATTGGCCTGAGGGAGCGGTTTGGGCGAGGATAAAAACACCAATGTCTACGGACAAATAGAGTTTTGTTGCGCAGGAGCCGTCTTTGTGTAGTTTCGCCAACTATGCCCTTCACCGAATACGCGCACCCAGAAGCAATTGTCAGCACGGAGTGGGTCGCCGCGCATTTAGCCGATCCAAACGTGCGTATCATTGAAAGTAACGAAGACGTACTGTTGTACGATACCGGTCACATCCGCGGAGCAGTTCACGTAGATTGGCGCCGGGATCTTAATGACCAGACGGTCAGGGATTATCTTGACCCCAAAAGATTCGCCGAGCTCTTAGGCCGCATCGGAGTGACGCCCGAAACGACCATTGTGTTTTATGGCGACAAATCCAACTGGTGGGCCTGTTACGCCCTCTGGGTTTTCTCCCTTTTCGGTCACAAGGATTTGAGAATTCTGAACGGAGGGAGAGATAAATGGATCGCTGAGAAGCGAGAATTGGTCAGGGAGGTACCGAAGTACGCGCAGACACAATATCCCGTTCCACCGTTGAGGGACGACGAAACGATTCGAGCGTTTTACGACGAAACATTGGCCCAAAGCCAGGGTGGCAAACCTCTCATTGACGTTCGTTCACCTGGGGAATTCAAAGGCGAGATTACTCATATGCCGGAATATCCGCAGGAAGGCGTCCTCCGAGGGGGACATGTCCCTGGGGCAAAGAGTGTGCCGTGGAAGACAGCAGCAAATGATGACGGCACTTTTAAGTCGGTTGAGGAATTAAAAAGGATTTATGTGGACAATCTCGCGTTTAAGCCCGGCGAACCGATAGTGGTCTACTGCAGAATTGGTGAGCGGTCGAGCCATACGTGGTTTGTGCTGACGAAGCTTTTGGGATTCGCATATGTGAAAAATTACGACGGCTCATGGACTGAATGGGGGAACCGGGTCCGATCTCCGATTCAAAAGCCCTGAGCAAGGCACTGCTTAGCCTGGAAATTTCATCCGGCGGATGTGGGGCGAAATTTCCTTGAGCGCAAGGCTATTCTGTTAGACCGCTCCGCGGTCATAGGAAAAATGTCCAAACACCATGGACGGGCGTCGCCGCCCGTCAGATTGCCGAAAACGCATGGCCTATGGAACCCTTGAGTTACTGGTCAGGGCTTGATTGTTTTTTAAAAGAGGGTTTGCTGGTGTTATAGATTGTGCCGTCGAAGTGTCTCTAACCGTTTAAAAAAAGTCGCGATGTATCCACAGCCTCTGCAATCCATTATCGAGCTCTTTGAAATGTTGCCGGATCAAGAACGGCGCGAGACGCTGATTTCGTATGCGGACCAGGCCCGAAAGTGGGAGCCCAGAGCGGGAGAGTCTTTTGACCTCGAAGACATTCGTAAGGATGAAGAATGTGCCGATACAGTCGGAGTTTTTCTGCGAGTTGATCGCGACGGCAAGGCTGCCATGCGCGTGTCCCTTGGCCCTCACGTACAGACTTTAACCCGGGCGATGACTTCAATTCTATGCCGCGGACTTAATCATGCGACGGTCAAAGATATTCTCGAAGTTCCGAGCGATTTTGTGCCGAAGATCGTCGGTGGCGAGTTGGTGCGAGTTCGCAGTCAGACCGTTTACTACGTGCTTACTCGGATGAAAGGGATTTGCAAAGTGTTCCTTGATCGCCGGAGGGTTGCGGAAGGGGCAACCGTTAATTGACCCAATCTGCTGGTCTGAGGCATAGCCTTGCTGTTGCATCGAGTCTCCGCTCGCCGCGATAACATCAGCATTCGACGTTTGTTTTTTTTGCTCCTGGGATGCACTCTATTGAGTTCCTGTCATGAGACGGAGCGGTGCCGCAATGTGACGACTTCGGAGGCGTTATCTCCAAATGGGCAGTTGAAGGCGTTGACCTTTCGTCGGCTTTGTCCCGAGCAGCATTCGATTACAACTCACGTTTCGATCCTTGCACCGCACGAAGCACTGCCGGATGGAAATGGAAACGTGTTTGCCTACGACAACGAGATCGCCATCCGTGTCGCGTGGTTAAATGATAAAAAGCTGGCGGTCTACACCTATGCGGATCCGGCTAAAGCTACGAGAATTGAACGCGCCGGCAAAGTTACAATCGAATATTCGCAAATCGTGGAGACCTATCTGGTATCGCCGATTCCAGAGTAGGATTAGTAAAATACTTTAAGCAAATACAAACCTTGAGGCGGTGCGGTAGTATTTGCCTTTTGTTTGCCCGGTTCGGCCAGGAGCTGGTCGATCCAATCCACGGGTTTTCTGCCGGAGGCCACCTTGGCCATGCTGCCCGTGAGCATTCGCACCATCCGATAGAGAAAGCCGTTGGCGGCAAACTCAAGAGTTAACAATTCCCTGCCGCGCTTAATTTGGATGTAATAGATCGTACGCGTTGTTTCCTCCGCGACTCCGCGATTGGCTGCGAAGGAAGCGAAATCGTGGGTACCGACCAATAGAGTGCGCGCTGCTAAAAATGCATCCAAGTCGAGTGGATGAGCGACGTGCCATGATCTGCCGATTTCGAGCGGATGATGGATGGGGTGGTTCCAAATACGATAGGTATATACTTTTCCGACGGCGGAGTATTGAGCGTGGAAACCTTCGCGGGCGCGAGTGCAATTGAGCACCCGAATTTCACTGGGCAAATGAGCATTCAGAGCCGCCGTCCAGGTTCGAAGCGCATACTTGCCGTAGGGAACATCAACGTGAGCCACCTGCGCGAAAGCATGGACTCCTGCATCTGTCCGGCCCGCTCCGTGCAGAATGACCGGTCGGCCAAGAATTTCTGCGAACGCAAGCTTCATGTGGTCCTGGATGCCGTTTCGATTAGGCTGAGATTGCCACCCAGAGAAAGGGCGTCCGTCGTAGGCGACGGTTAATTTCAGCCGTTCAAAGCGTTCCATGGACGGGTACGATGAAACGAACTCGCCTTTCTCACGGGGCGTGAGAAAGGCGGGCTAATATTCCTCCCGGTTCGTCTGCGTCCATAGGAGGGAATCCAGATAGCTTTGCAGCAGAATTTGAGCAGCGACCTGATCGATCATTTTCTTGCTTTGCCTGGCTTTTTTTCCGGCGAGATGCAGAGCTCTCTGTGCTTCGACCGTGGTCAGGCGCTCGTCCCAAAGCAGGATTTTGATCGAAGCAAGCTCCGTTGCAAGTCTGCTTGCGAATGATTGCGCCTTTGCGGCTGAGGGGCCCAAACTCCCATCCATATTCTTGGGCAGACCAACGATGATCAAACCGACTTTCTCGCTTTCGACTATTTTGCGAATTTCGGAAAACAGTTGAGAATCAGATTGCAGCGTCCGGTAGGCATGAGCAAGGGACTGAAGCTCATCGGAAATAGCGATACCGATCCGCTTCTCTCCATAGTCAATGCCGAGTAAGCGCATAATTATTGCAGGGTTTCCGGAATAAAAGGTATGAGCCCTTTGATCTTCTCTACTTCGTGGCGATGGCAAACAAGAATCGCATCCGCGGTTTGGACTACCACGATATCATGTACGCCCAGCAAGGCTACGTGGGTTCCGGAGTTGGTAAAAACAATATTGTTTGAAGATTCCTGGATAGTGACAGGGCCATTTGCTGCATTGCTTCCTGGCAATTGCTCGAGATACTTTGCCACAGCCGTCCAACTACCGACGTCGTCCCAATCAAATTGAGCGGGCTTTACAAGCACCCGGCTGGCCTTCTCCAGAATAGCGTAGTCAATAGATGTCTTCTGGAGCGAGGGGAACCGCTCTTTGAGAACTTTCGCGCGATCGGCGCTGTTACGAATCGCTGAAACAAATTCCGCCAGGTCGGGCGCATGGCGGTTTAGCTCGGTTAGAATGGAATGTACTGACCAAATAAACATCCCCGCATTCCAATAAAAATTGCCGCTGCGTACAAAGGCCTCGGCGAGGTCCGGGTTTGGCTTTTCACGGAAGCGTATGACTTCAAAAAACTCAGAATTCAGGAGCCGTTTGCCTCGTTCGATGTACCCGAATCCGGGGCAAGCCCAGCTCGGTGTGATGCCGATGGTAATCAATTCCCCTCCGAGTTCCGCGGTTTGGGCCGCGCTTTTCAAGTCGGACTGGAAAGCTTCGACGTTGGATATCCGATGGTCTGCGGGCAAGACAGCCATGGTGGCGGATGGATTCCGAGAAGCAATAATGCCCAGGCCGAGCGCAATAGCGGGGGCGGTGTCGCGCTTTACCGGTTCTGCAAAGATATTGTGTTCTGGATGATCAGGAAGTGCTTTGCGGATGGCGGCTTCCTGTTCCTGATTTGTCAAGATCAGTATGTTTTCCGCAGGGATTAATCCATCCAGCCGACGGACAGTCTCTTCGAGCAGTGAGCGATCGCTGAAAAGGCGCAGGAACTGCTTCGGAGTGGCTCTTCGGCTCAGCGGCCAAAAACGCTCTCCGCTACCTCCTGCCAGAACTAGTGCGTAAAAAGAATTCGACATCGTTTGAATATTCTCCGAAAATTTTTCGTCCGCTTTAAGGATTCTGGTCCTCGAAGTTATAGTGACTTAGGGTGTACCCTCAACAGAGTACTGTTTTTATGTCGAGCGATAATTACAAAACCGTTTCGGTTTCACTTTCTTCGGCAACGTTGCTGACGATTTCCCAGGCCGCAATCGGTTGTGGCATAGGCATATTACTCGCGGACAGGATCAGCGAAGGCAAGCGCAACGCCGCCGCGATCGCGATGTTGGCCTTGGCTACGGCGACCACAATTCCAACCCTCGTCGGAATTTTGGCGGATCTCATTAACGGGCCGCAGTCCAGACTCGGAGTAAGGCGCCGGCTGCGTTCGATTCGCGAAGATTCGGGCCTTCACCACGAAGAAGAGGTGTTGTAGCCGGAGTTAAAGGATATTGAGGGTTCGGCAGCAATGCCGCCGCACGCGGAGAGATACGGCCGCTTCGGAACCTGAGTGGGCCGCCGATCAGATGGCTGCCGGTTAGTTTCGCGGGTTTCACCATGACTCGATGCGCTAGATCTGCCGTAATCTCGCGGAAATCCAATAGAACCAGGTTCGGACCCGACCGGACGGCGCATCCGCCGGTGCCTCAATCGGGGATAATAACTCCTGCGGGGATCGCTGCGGAAGTAAGGAGCCGCATTTTTAAATCGGGTCAGTTTCGTTCGAAATATAATATCAAATATGACTATCGATGAGGACAGTTAACAAATCTAAAATCAATTAAGACTATCTAAAGTTTCTTGCAAAGCAGTAATCTGTGCATAGTTTTGCGCCTGTGAAATTATCTTCCTCCACTTTAAGGAAAGCAGCAGAAATTCAGGAGCGAATCGAACAGCTACAAACAGAACTGGGCGGTTTGTTGCAGAGTGAAGGCGGCGGGCAGAATTCAGTTCCCGTTTCGCAAGCGCCAACTGCAGTCGTCGCTGGGGGACGTGGAAAAAAGGCTGCCCCAGTCAGGGGGCGAGGCCGGCGTTCCACTTCTCCAACAGGTCCTCTGGCTCCCGCAGTCGTTCAGGTATTGAAGTCGAAGAATTCGCCGATGAGCGTTTCGGAGATTTTGGATGGGTTGCTCTCGAACGGCTACAAGTTTGCGTCGCCTGAACCGAAAAAGAATCTATTTGCCCGTATTTATCGATTGAAGGGAGTTAAACAAGTAGGTCCCGGGAAATTTACTGCCGAATAGTGCATCGAGTCATGAGTAAGAGGCAAACCGCCGTCGGTCAGTTGGCTGATTTTCAAGGCGCGAACGACGAGCATATCTGAGTCGATACGTGAGGAGTGAGCAACGCAGAAAAGCAGCCAACTGACCACGGCCCAATGGGTTGGCTTGAAAAGGGTCCGCCTGCTTCATTGTTCGTTCGTTACGTATCGCAGCGGATATGCGCCTCACTCACGCCTCGCACCCAGACCCTTTTGAAGCCAACGGTATGCCTCCTACTTATGATTCGATGCACTAATCTTTTGGAGGTTCGTTGCGGAGTTTTTTTCAGTTTATTGGCTGGGAAGACTTCCTGGTTAGGGCGTGGATTCGATTTCGGCAATTGAGCGAGCGTGTTGGATCGTATCGATTTCGGCTACTGTCTTGTCGCGACGAATGCTTTTAATTCGCGGAAATCGCAACGCTAGACCGCTGGAATGGCGATCACTGCGTTGCACCGAGTCAAACGCGATTTCGAGCACTATCTCTGGAATTACCTGGCGGAATCTACGCTCGCGTCTAATCGTCGTTCGAATGAAGTGCTCGGTTAAGTCTTCGATCTCTTGATCCGTCAGACCCGAGTACGCCTTTCCGATGGTTTCCAGAGTGCCGGTTTCCGTGTCACGGACGGCAAAAGTGTAGTCGCTTAGGAGATGACTGCGTTTGCCGTGCCCTTCTTCGGCGCCCACAACAACGACGTCAAGAGTGGCGAGTTCCTTCTTGAATTTGATCCAATTTCCTCCGCGCCGTCCTGGTACATAAAAGCTGTCCGGATCTTTAAGCATCAAACCCTCATGAGATTCGGTCTTGGCCGTGGAAAAGGCGTCATCGATTTCCGGTAGACTGGAGATTATCCTGCTTGGAGCTATTTTAATTTGGTCCGAAAAAATTATTCCATCCAGCCTCTTGCGTCGCTCGCGCAAGGGCATCCTCAAAAGCGATTCCCCATTCAGTCGCAATAGATCGAAGGCCATGTAGATGACGGGCACGTCATTGGTCTCAAACAGGTCGGGCGCCTGCTTTCTGCCGAGTCTGCGTTGCAGATCGAAAAAGGATAGCTTTTTGCTCTGATCAAAGGCGAGAATTTCTCCATCAAGGATGAGTTCATCTGAAAAGCTAAGATTTGCCAGTTCCGGGAACTCCGGAGAAATATCTCTCAAATCGCGGCTATAGAGTTTCGTTTGCGAGTGGTCGGCGTGAAGCTGGGCTCGGATTCCGTCATATTTCCACTCCGCGATCGCGGTTTTGGAATGAAAATCTGCCACCACTCGGTCCCAAATGGCTCTGGCTGACGGTTCGGGGATTGCTAACATCGACTTTGCGGGGCGGAACAAGGTAAGGCTCGCGGATCCAAGCCGGTTTTCTCTTGCCAGGACAGCTACTTCACCGATGTCGCCGATTAGCATATTGGCTTCTTTGACTTGATCGAGACTTACTGCAAAAGCGGCTCCGATCGACTCTTCCAAAAGTCCCTCCTTCAATCCTATACGCAGATCGCCTGTCAGAATGCGAATTGCATAACTCCCATTTTGCGCGCCAAGAATCCGGAGCCAATCCCCGAGGAGAGAGGCTTTCGCGAGAGGTCCTGCGGTAGACCGCAAGAGCGCGAGCCGTTCCGCAAAATCGGGTATTGAAAATTCTGTAAACTCTGTCTGGCCTAACAGAATTTCGTAGGTAATACGACCTGCGTCGCCGTATCCGGCGGCGATGGCACGGAATTCCTGCTCGGTCAGTCCACCCGCAAGCATCAGAGCTTTTCGAATAATCGCCCAACCAATCTGAAGAGATTGCACAGACTTGCGGGGGAATGCGTGCCCGGTGAGGTAGGTGGCAATAATGGGCAACTCTTCTGCGGTTAAGGAGCGCAGGTAGGCAGAGAGCAGGTCGACTTTCTTTCGCTTACCGGTCAGCAGCTTAATTTCATCGCACATTTTGGAGAATCGAGAGAAGCCGGTGCCGGTCGGGATACCAACCGATTGACTGCGAATCGGTGGAGTTTGGTGACGGTCTGCGGGAAGCACCAACTCGAGTTGATTGTCTTCGCCCAGGCACCACGCATCAATTCCTCTGCGTCGCAGATCTTCGGCAAATTCATGGGCGAAACCGTGAACGGTGAATACCTTCCGAGGGCTTACCAAACCGACATATCGAATCAGGTCAGGATAATCAGCGTGATCAGAGAGAGGAAACGCAGCGTCACATTGGTAACGATGAATTGCGCCCGGTTGGAGGGCCCAGCCCGTCAAAATCGCGGTTCGCCGATTTTTGATTTGTTGCACCAGCCGAGTTCGATTTGCATCCGGCGGACAAATGACCACACTGCCGTGGACGCTTGCAGGGTCGTAAAGATAAAACTGCGGAAGTGGTTGCCGCAATTCTTCATAGAGCTTCGTCATTTTATACACGTTCGGGTGTAATTGGACGCGCAAACCTGACCCTTGCAGTGCGGCGAGAATTTCTTGAGCTTTTCCGAGCGAGTAGCCGAACAAAATCGGGATATGCCCATCGTCGAGGGCTTCGACGCAAAATTTCGTAAGATCGCTTATGACCTGTTCGGTAGGGGGGAATTGATATTTGGGAAGGCCGTAAGTGGTTTCCATGATCAGCGTATCTGCTGGACGCCACGCTGCAGCTTCGGCGGACTTTCCCGGTCGCAATTTGAAGTCGCCCGTGTAGAGGAGAGATTCTCCTTCGGTTTCGATATAAATCTGGGCCGATCCGAGTATATGGCCGGCTGGAAGCAGGCAAATCGTGGCATTCCTGAAATCGATTTCGGTCCCGAAGGGAAGCTGATGTTCGATTCGCTGTCCTGGCAGGCGCGCTGCCATGAGCCTGGCGGTGTTTTCCGAAAGAATCGTTTCGCGATGATTTGCGATGTGATCACTATGAGCGTGGGAGACAAAGGCTGTCTCTTGTTCATCCCAAGGATCGAGCCAAACATCAAGTTTTGGGAGGAAAATGCCGCGCTTGAAGTCGACTTGCATGACTCACGGTACGTGAGAAATGCGGGTTAGAAACTCCTGATTGACACCCATTCAGCTTCGGGGTTTGATCGGTTTAGATGAAAAGTCCGGTTCCTGGTGTGTTGCTGCTTTTGGTGACCGGAGCTCTGGTGGGTGCGGAAAATCCGGCGCCTATCGAGAAAGTCGATGTTTTGCCTCTCGCGATGACGGACGATTTTGAATTTCGAAAATTCGAAATCTTCAAAAATGCTCCTCCCGTACCGGGAGCCACTCCGATACCCACCAGGGATTTGATGATCGATTTTGAACGAAAGCACAGATTGTGGGGCGCGATCGAGGGGCCGGAATCCAGTGCAAAAACGGGCCAGTATTTCACTTTTTTCTGGCGATCGAAGCGCCCCGCATATCTTACTCTGCGACTCGAATATCGGCAGGCTAATTTGAAGAATTACGTCCAGGCGCGGGAACTCTACTACCCGAACGCCAAGGGAAGTCACTCTTCAGAATTTGCGATTGTGGGTAATGATTATGAGAATGACGGCCCGATCACATCGTGGAGAGCCATTTTGATCGAGGACCGAAAAATAGTAGCTCTCCTGCAATCCAGGACGTGGCGTTAAATCGTAAAGTTCGTTGAGTTTGACACCAAAGCGCCCGGGAAGATATACTTTAATTGTTTTGTGAATGCGGCAGCTTCCATCTTGGTTGGGGTAACAAGCCGGTCGGTCCATATAAAGGTGGAGGGGAAAGGTTCGTTTCAGATCAGTCCCGCTCTGAAGGAATTTTCCAAGCGGATGTTGGATCGTGGATTCCGGAGTTTTATTGTGGATTTGAATAGTTGTTCCGTGATGGACTCCACCTTCATGGGCACGCTTGCGGGGATTGCATTGCGTCTGCGTGAATTTGGCAACGGCCGCCTTGTCGTTCGGAATGCCAACCAACGGAACGCTGATCTTCTTGAGAATCTGGGGCTAAACAATCTATTTGAGATTGAATCCAAAGGTTCTTCTGCAAAGAGTGAAAATCATTTGGAGGCTGCTCCATTGGAGCCAAAGGACTCAACGGATCGTTCGGACCAGGCGGCCTGCATGATCGAAGCTCACGAAGCACTTGTGGACGCCGATCCGGAGAACCTGGCGCGCTTCAAGGACGTACTGGAGTATTTAAAGCAAGATCTCCGCACCGGTTCGAAGTAGCCTATTTCAATGTGGTCCTTTTCGATCATAGGACTACTGGCCGCTGGTGTCGTCGCCCTGCTGGTGGTGATTCGCAAACAGCGCAAATTGATTGAGGAACTTAAGCGCGCGCGAGAGGAGGTACAGGCTCAGGAAAATCGTGTTTTCGACTTTCTTCATGGACTGGGGGAGGCATTTTCAGAGGACCTCAGATCTTCGGATCTTCATCGTCTGATAGTTGAAGGAGCGACGCGGGTGATCGATGCGCATGGCGGGGCTTTGTATTTGGTCGATCGAACGGGGAAACTGCTGATCCCGAGTTTCATTTCGAAGCGCTGCCCTCCGCTGGTTGATATTCCGCCGAATATCTCACAACAGAGTTTGAATTCGCCGGTTGCTTTAGAGAACTATATTCGACTTCATACGGTGAGGTCCGGAGAGGGGCTGCTAGGAGCGGTCTGGGAGAAAGGAGAGCCTCTCTTTCTTTCAAGCAAAGATTCGGATCCCCGGTTGGAAGGTCTTCGCCATTCGGCTCTTGAGTTGGACTCGGTTATGATCGGGCCACTTGTGTACTCCAATGAGAACCTTGGAGTTCTGGCCGTGGCAAATGGCCCAATGAGTACGCCTTTTTCTGCTTCGGATTTCGTAGTTTTCCAGTCAATCGCTGAGCAATCCGCATTCGCGCTGTACAACGCAGTGGTTTATTCAGAGGCCAGCGAGAAGAGGAGAATCGATCGTGACCTGGATGTTGCGCACGATATTCAGCGTATTTTGTTGCCACACGCGGCGCCGGCCATTGAGGGATTTGAGATCGCCGGCTTAAACCTTCCGGCCACCCAGGTCAGCGGCGATTATTATGACTACATCCCGCTCGGGGCAGACAGAATTGGAATAGCAATTGCCGATGTTTCCGGCAAAGGTGTTGCGGCTTCTTTGATCATGGCGATGTGTCGAAGCGTTTTGCGTTCTGTGGCCCGCTCCAGCCAATCCGCGGCGACGGTGCTCCAAGAGGTGAATCGACAACTCTACCCGGACATCAGAGAAGACATGTTCATCAGTATGGCTTACCTGATTGCTCAAAAAGGGAGTGATGAGCTGGTTCTCTCACGTGCCGGTCACGACGCACCCCTGCATTTTCGCGCGGCAGATCGCTCGGTTGTTCGCATCAACCCGCCGGGTATGGCGCTCGGAATTGACAGTGGAAGCGTTTTCAATAGGGTAACGAGCGACTTTAGCGTCCGCCTTGAAGAGGGGGATTGCTTAATATTGTACACCGATGGCGTGACCGAAGCGTTGGACGTTAATGGATTAGAATTTGGGATATCGAAGCTGATAGAGGCCGTCCAGGCCAGCGCGCCGACTGGAGCGTCGGCAATTTTAAGCCGGATAACGAGCGACCTAAGATCTTTCGTGGACGGCCATCCTCAGAACGACGATATCACGCTGATTGCAATCCGGAAGCTATGAGTGAAGCAAGCGAACAAGAAAACTTTGAATTGGAAAAGTCTGGAAGGGACTCGAATACGAATGAGTCAGGCGCAAAATCCGCTACAGCGCCGGAAAGTTCATCCGATATGAGGAACCCGGAGACTCTAGCTAGAACGGACCCCGCCACAGGGGAGGTTGCCGATTCAGCGTCTTCAGCAACAGACAACTTCCAGGATCAAATGCTGCGACTAAAAGCTGAACGTGATAAGTACAAAGATATTGCTCTTCGTTCTGCCGCCGATCTCGACAACTATCGCAAACGTATGGCTCGCGAGAAAGATGATGCGATCCGGTTTGCGAACGCAAGTTTTTTGGAACGCCTGATTCCAATCCTCGACAATTTTGAACTGGGCCTGCAAGCTGCCAAAGCTTCCGGTGGCCATTCAGCGGTGGTTGACGGAATGTCAATGGTTTCGAGGCAGCTCCAGGATTTTTTGACGAGTTGCGGAATTGAGACCATCGATGCGATCGGGCAAGTCTTCAATCCGAACATTCACGAGGCGATCGCGCAGGAAGAGAACGCTGAAATTGAGGAGGGCCACGTGATTCGGCAGGTCAGAAAAGGTTATCGCTTAAAGGATCGATTGATTCGGCCGGCCAATGTGGTGGTTTCAAAGGGAGTGTCAGTCGGTGCGGACTCGGCAAAAGCCGGCGCCACGACATAGAGAATGGCAACGAAACGAGATTACTATGAAGTACTGGGAGTAGGGCGTAATGCGAGCTCGGAGGAAATCAAGAAGGTCTATCGCAAGCTCGCGGTAAAGTATCATCCCGACAAGAACCCCGGAGACGCGGGGGCCGAAGAAAGGTTCAAGGAGCTCGGAGAAGCCTATGAGGTTCTCATGGACGAGAATAAACGCGCTGCGTATGACCAGTTTGGCCATGCAGCATTTGGCGCAGGGGGGCCGGGACGGCCAGGTGCCGGGGGATTCCATGATCCGTTTGATATCTTCCGCGAAGTGTTCGGAATGGGGGGTGAAGGCGGCGGGGGAATTTTTGATCAGATTTTTGGCTCTGCCGCTGCTTCCCGTGACAGAAGCGGGAGACAACGGGGCTCTGACCTTCGGTACGATTTGCAAATCAGCCTGGAAGAAGCTGCTTTTGGCGTCGACAAAGAGATTGAGATTTTAAAGCACGACACCTGTGCGAATTGCGGGGGCACCGGTGCTGAATCAGGTTCCCGGGCCACAAACTGTCCGACTTGCCAGGGTCGCGGACAGGTCATTTCATCGCGCGGGTTTTTTCAGGTTTCCCAGACCTGTCCGCGATGCAGAGGGACTGGACAGGTGATTGAGCGGCCCTGCCGGGAATGCGGAGGAGACGGACGCAAGGAGAAGCGAACGCGGATCAGGATGAAGATACCGCCCGGAATCGATGATGGAGCGCGTGTCCGTTCTTTGAGGAACGGGGAAGCTGGCATTCGAGGTGGCGCATCGGGAGATCTTTACGTCGTCATCCATGTGCGTGAGCATGAAATTTTCACCCGCGAAGAAGATGATCTCTACTGTGATGTTCCGATCTCCTTTTCGACTGCGGCGCTGGGGGGCGAGGTGAAGGTTCCGACGCTGCAAGGGCATGTGCTCCTGAAAATCCCGACGGGAACTCAAAGTGGGACGGAACTCCGCCTTCGGGGGAGCGGCGTCCAGAATATGGACACCAAAGTAAGAGGGGATTTGCGTATCAGAGTCATCGTGGAGGTGCCTACCAGGTTGAACGGCGAACAACGCCGTAAGCTCGAAGAGTTTGCGGCTTCCTGCGGTGAAGATAATAGTCCGATGCACAAGAGCTTCTTTGAGAAGGCGAAGGACTTCTTCCGGTAGTTTTCAGCGAGGCCGCGCCGGAGACCAGTGAGTACGCATCGTTTTTATATCCCTCCAAAACAGTGGTCTTTGAATCGCCTCGCTTTGGATGGCGGCGAGGCGCATCACTGCCTTCATGTGCTACGGCTCGGTGTCGGGTCCAGGATTGTCGTATTCGACGGGCGCGGTTCTGAAGTTACGGCAGAAATAGTCGAAGTTGATCGAAGCACCGTTCGCCTGAAACACCTTCAGTCGGCGAAGACCGAGCCTCTGCGATGTGCCATCACGCTTGCACAGGCAGTGCCTAAGGGTAAGCACATGGAGCTCATTGTTCAGAAGGCGACCGAACTCGGTGTTGCCAAGATCGTTCCTCTCTTGTCTGAACGAACCGTCGTCCAGTTTGCTCCGGATGAGGCGCAGAAAAAGGCAGAGAAATGGCGACAGGTGGTTATCGAGGCTGCGAAACAGTGCGGTCAGAACCGGCTTCCTGATGTCGTGGAGCCGATTACTCCCAAACATTTTTTTTCCGAGTTCGATCGTTATGAACTGTCGCTAATTGCTTCTTTGCAGAGCGACGCTCGAAGTTTCAAGGGTTCGCTAAATGATTTCCATGCTCATCATGGGAGGCGACCTGAATCTGTATTGATTTTGATTGGTCCAGAAGGGGATTTTACTCCTGCGGAAGCCTCATCTGCGCGCAGCGCGGGGTGCATCCCGATAAGTCTTGGCCCGATCGTATTACGCACTGAAACTGCGGCACTGTATAGTCTGAGTGTGCTTGCCTACGAACTGCAAGGGTCTGAAGGCTAGCCCGCAAAAATCGCACGTTGCGAGAAACCGGCGCGCTTATTGCGGGCTAGATAGCACTTAAACAGCCGCTTCGCGCCCGTTTAAGTTTAAGAGCGATTTTGAACAAGAATCGAAACACTCTGTTTGAAAATTCTCTTCCCGAAAAAGCAACAGAATCGGTCCCGCCGTCGCGGGGACGGATTCTGCTGCCGTTAGGATCGATGCAGGCCAGGCTAGCCCGCAAAAATCACGCGTTTTGTGAAGCAGCGCGCTGATTGCGGGCTAGAGTGCTCTTAAACAGCCGCTTCGCGTCCGTTTAAGAGCCAATTTCCAAAATGAATGAATCGATACATCCCGTTGAAAATTTCGGTGCAAAAATTGCCCCGCGACAGCGGGGCCGGAGCCT
>Ga0306920_100007122_pt1 | contig 14685 bp, 9 predicted proteins | sample flu12Cox44000170_FD_204666 | JGI IMG/M metagenome (GOLD analysis project Ga0306920, IMG submission 204666) | Lab enrichment of tropical soil microbial communities from Luquillo Experimental Forest, Puerto Rico - flux4day.12C.oxic.44.000.170 (v2)... | ecosystem: Environmental > Terrestrial >... | reverse complement strand
CTTGATCGCGACGGCGTGCTCAATCTGGCCGTCATTCGCGACGGTCTTCCTTACCCGCCCAAGGGGATCGAAGGGCTGACCCTCGCTCCCGGCGCCGCCCAAGCGCTTGGCAGGCTCAAACAAGCCGGCTTCTTGCTGCTGGTGGTGACCAACCAGCCGGAGGTGGCGCGCGGCCTTCAAACCCGTTCGGCGGTCGAATCGCTGAACGCGGCCATCGCGAGCGAACTGCCGATCGACGGTATCTTCGTGTGCTGGCACGACGATAATGACGACTGCCCCTGCCGCAAGCCTAAGCCGGGATTGCTCCTCGACGCCGCCAGGCGCCATGGAATCGACTTGGCGGACAGCTTTCTTGTCGGCGACCGATGGCGCGACATTGACGCCGGCGCGGCCGCCGGCTGCCGTACCGTGCTGATCGACCACCACTACCGAGAACGCGGGCCATCGGCTGAGCCCGATTTTCGTGCCGTTTCGCTCGCCGCCGCCGCCGATTGGATTTTGCAAGTGTACTAATCCTTGCAGTTGCCGACCCGTGATTCAGGCTAAATTAGCGTGATGAGTGGCGGCTTGTGGCGTGAATGGACTTTGGTATTGCTGGCGCCTGCCGGGTGTGCGGGCGAAAACAGCCAGCTTTCTGGTCCCGTTTCCGGATACGGTTTCGATGGTGCGCGGCGCGAGGTGCGGCCCATTCTCGGCACACCCGGAGCGTCAATCATCGCAGGGGGGGCGTTGGAGTTCGGGTTTGCGGTGTCTGCGGCTTATGTAGCCCCGCGCCAGGACGCGGCTCTGGTGACGGCCGCCGATGGCACCGTCCATCTATTTCCAGATTCAATCCGGCTCCGCCGTCGAGCTGGTTCTCAATGGCTTCGGCACAGCGCCGGAGCGTGTTGTCTTCAGCCCTTTGGGCACGGCCGCCGCACTGTATCACCCGGGCTCGATCGAGATCCTAAACGGTCTCGCGCACTCTCCCATCGTCACCGCCGGCTTCGAGCTGACCACAGCCGGTGTTCCCGAATCGATGGCGCTTAGCTCGCCTCCGGTCGATCGGTTGAGCTTTTCGCCTCGGGAGCCAATCTCGGCGTGGTCGCCGGCACTGCCGGCCCGGCAGCGGTGACATTCCCACCGGGAACGCATGATGCTGCGGTGGCCGATCCGCTCGGCGCTGGCTGGCATCGTCTGGTTCCGCGATCTCACCGGAGCTTCTGAGTCCCAGGGGGTTGCGGCGCCGGATGACACGATCCAGTCCGCCACGGCGGTGGCTTTTTCCTCAGATGGCCACAGCCTGCTGGTGGCCAGTCCGGCAGGACAGACCGTGACCGCGTTGGACCTCGCCGACGGAACGCGGACCGCCATCGGGTGCGCCTGCGCGCCTACGAACCTGGCGGCTGTGGGGAATCTGTTTCGCCTGAACGAATTCGGTGGCGACCCGTTGTGGCTCCTGGACACCCAGCAAGGCCCGGGCGCGGATGGCCTTCGTGCCAGCCGCGCCGGAACCCGCCTCGGAACCCGCCCCAGCACCTCGATTTGGGACCCGACTGCCCCGCACCCCCTGGGGATTCGCGTGCGTACCGAATAGCCTTGGCCGTCGCTGACCGCGGTCAACAAGGGCCTGCTCGCACAAATCCCACCTGTCGAAGGCGGGTTGAGTGCGTTCAAGGCAGGCGTTTATTGGGGTTGGTTGTTGCCCCGTGAGGGACTGGTGCCTCGCGCTCGCCGCGAGCGCCCACTCGATCCGGTTGGCTGCCCGGAACCGCCGTACCGTCGGGTTTGTTTCGGCTCAGTCGCGTCAGCTCCGCCGGTGTATTCTTCAGAGCCCGTAGTTCTCAAGTCCCGGAGTTGGCCCGCATCCCCGCCGGTCGCGGACCACTGGGGCCTAGTCCTTGCTGGGGATAGGCGGGTGGGGGTGAATCCCTCGGATCACCCTCGGGCGCCCCCTCGTCCACCCATCTCACGATCGTGTCGATCTCGCTCAGCGTCAGCTGATCGCAACCGGTCTTCTGTAGATACTGCCGTTCCCGAAACCAGGGTGGCATCTGTTTGGCCAAGAGCACATATTTGATCGCTTCCGCCCAAGGCCGTGTCTCCTTGTAAGAGAGCAACGAAATGGGCGCCACTTGTCCGGGCCGATGGCAGCTCTGACAGTGCCTTTCGAGTATGGGAAGTACATCTCGATAATAAGTACCGCTCGGGATCATCGTCGCAAAGGCGGTCGTCACCACACCGAGCAACGGCCCAATCCGGCAGATCGGTTTCATAACTCGCACCTCCGTTCGCATCGAGCGCTTCTTGACTGCTTTATAACGTGTAACAGACCTGTTTCTCTTATATCGCCTGCAGCCGGGGTTGTCAAGAACCGGAAGAGGCGGGCGTGTAGATGATCGGCCCACGAAACGACGCGTACGACGAGATGACCTTGCCTCGGACAATCGCCGTCGATTTCGCGATCAGATCGTCCCGCGTGAGCCGCTCCAGAGTCGCGCCGCGAGTGACACCCAGCCGCCCGCGAGGATCCACACCAATAGGAGGATGCGCCACACGCCCGTCGCTAAAAGCACTTCACATTTTTAACCGATTGCCAAATAAGGCTTTCTTTGATCGAGCGATGGCTATCTGTGTTCCCGCGACACGCCCTTGCGACGGGCTGCCCCAGTCTTAGGACCTTCCCGGACGGACGATTAAAATCGGAACATCCAGGTGATGGCGGACGGGATTGATGGTATCACCGAAAATGAGATCCTTCAGCCGGCCGTGCCCGTGCGCGCCCATGACGACGAGGTCGGGACCGATCTCGCGCGCGTAGCGGACGATTTCGCGGCGGGGCGAGGATGAGTGGTAAACGGCGGTCTCGACCGCGATCCCCTGCTGGCGGAGCGACTCGGCGATCGTTTCCAGGTACTCCCCACCGGCTTCCACCTCGGCGGTCGAAGACTCGGGACCATAGATCTGGCTGGTGACCCCTTCTTCGACGTGCAGCAGATAAAGACGGGCATCGTGCAGTTTTGCGAGCGAGGAGGCATGGCTGACCGCCAGGCGATCAAGCTGCGAGTGATCGAGTGGAACGAGGATACGGCGATAGATGGGAGTCGCCCTCTCGACGGCGGTTGCCGGCAGGATTACGGGGGCATGGCCGAAGCGACGGGTCCAACGGCTGATCAGGGGCTCTAGCGTCACCCAGAGGAGCAGGAACAAGAGGAGCCCCGCGCCTGGGACCCCTAGGGTCCACACCAGACCTCGCCCCACACCACCGCCGGTAAGCCAATCTCCCAAGGTGAGTACTGCCAGCCGGATGTTCAGCCCGACAATGATCGTTGCGGTCGCCCATGCCAGCACTCGAACCCATGCCGAATTGGCAAAAGCGCCCATGCGCTCGCGGTCGTTGGTGAAGTGGATCAGCGGGATGATGGCAAACGGCAGCTGCATGCTGAGAATGACCTGGCTGAGAATGAGGAGCCCGAAGGTGGACTGCTCGCCGGCGAAATAGATGGTCGCGGCGGCGGGCGCGATAGCGAGCGAGCGCGTGATCAGACGGCGCAGCCAGGGCCGCATACGAAAGTTGAGAAAGCCCTCCATGACCACCTGGCCGGCCAGCGTCCCGGTGAGTGTGGACGATTGGCCGGAGGCCAGCAACGCAACCGCGAAAATGACTCCCGCGAGGCTTGTGCCAAGCAGCGGCACCAGCAAAAGATGCGCCTGCTGGATCTGTGTCACCACGATGCCGCGTTGAAAAAAAACCGCCGCGGCCAGCACCAGAATGGCGGCGTTCACCAGCAGGGCGCCGTTCAACGCCACTGCCGAATCGATCAGATTGTAGCGGCACGCGCTTTCCTTGGCGACTGCACTGTGGCCGATGTGCCTGGTCTGCACCAGCGCCGAGTGCAGGTAGAGATTATGCGGCATCACCGTGGCCCCGAGAATGCCGATGGCCACGTACAGGCTGTCGCGGTGGAGCCGCGGGGTGAGGCCCTTGACCATTTCGGCGGCAGAGGGCTGGGCCCAGAAGATTTCGATGCAGAATCCGCCGGCAATCACCGTGATGAGCGCGAGCACGAAGGCCTCGATCGTGCGGATACCGAGGCTTTGCAGCCACAAGATGAGCAAGGTGTCGGCGGCGGTGATCAGTACGCCGGCAAGTAGCGGGATGTGGAACAGCAGGTTCAACCCGATAGCCGCGCCGAGCACTTCGGCGAGGTCACAAGCCGCGATCGCAATTTCGCACAGGCCACACAGCACCAAGTTGACCCCGCGCGGATAGGTTTCGCGGCAAGCCTGCGCCAGGTCCCGCCCGGAGACGATGCCCAGACGGGCGCTGAGGGTCTGGAGCAGGATAGCCATGGCGTTCGACATGACCAGGACCCAGAGCAACTGGTAGCCGAAGCGCGCCCCGCCTTCGAGGTCGGTAGCCCAGTTGCCGGGGTCCATGTAGCCTACGCTCACCAGGTAAGCCGGTCCAGCGAAGGCGAACATCCGCCGCCAAAAAGACACTTGTCCGGTGCCGACGCTGGCGTGGACATCGGCTAGCGAACGCGCGCTCGACCCAACTGGCTCCGCGGGCGACATCGAAATTTAACTATAGTTAAATACGGAAGGGGGCGTCAAGCGGGGTGGCCCGAACGGGAGGTCGGTCGGACCCGGGCCGGCGTCATAAAATAGACGGAAGGCCATGAACCAACAACAGCCCGCGGGGCAGAGGAGGTTCTCTTTGCGACGCTATCTCTCGACTCATGCCATCACCCTGCTGTCAGTGTTCGGGGTGTTGGCCTTTGGCTCGGCGCCGGCAATGGCGCAGGACGGTGGACTGACGGCGCCCGACGTCAAATCGTCCAAACCGGCCCCCCGGACGGCCGATGGCCACCCGGATCTGAGCGGGTATTGGAAAGGCACGCGCGACACCAAGCCGGTCGGCAACATCGCTAAGGACCTTCCGGGGCTCAAGCTTCCGCTGACGCCCAACGGAGACGAAGCCTGGAGGCACAACACGACCGCTACCATTGACCCGGAGAGTCTCTGCATCCCCGGCGGCATTCCTCGGCACAATGCGAGCGGGCTGCCGTTTGAAGTTCTGCAGGGCTCCAAGAAGCTGGCCTTCCTCTACTGGTACACCTACTTTCGCCTAATTCCGATCGATCGCGAGCGCAAACATTCCGACGACCCCGATCCTTCGTTCTTTGGCGAGGAGCTCGGGCACTGGGACCGGGACGCGCTGGTAATTGACTCGGTCGGGTTCAAGGATACACAAGTCTGGGCAGATGAAAATGGCAGCCCGCATAGCGACGCCCTGCACGTGGTCGAGCGCTGGACCCGGCCCGATTACGACCACATTCATGTCGAGACTCTGATTGAAGATCCCAAGTTCTATACCAGACCTTTTACCTACGCGCGCACCTGGGTCGCCGGCAAGCCGGACGAGGAATTGCACGAGTATGCCTGCAGCGAGAACAACGTCGACCGCACCCACCTGGGATTCGGCCCCGGCCCCATCCGTCCGGATGGAACGCGGGGCTACATCGACCCGGCGCCCCTTCCTCCGCCGCTGCCAAGCTCGGGTAAGAAGTAGGAGAATTGAAAGAGTCTGTCTAGGAGATATGGCGATGAAACAGTATCTGGCGCTTTTCGCCGCCGCCCTGAGCCTGGGGATGGTGGAGCCGGTGCGCGCGCATCATTCCTTCGCGGCGGAATTCGACGGGAAAAAGCCGATGCGGATTGAAGGAACGCTGTCGAAAATCGAATGGACCAACCCGCATTCGTATTTCTACGTCGATGTCAAAGACGAGAAGGGTAATGTCGCAACGTGGGGTTGTGAAGGCGCAAACCCGGGTGCTCTGTCGCGCCGAGGATTCAAGAAGGGCGATATCAAGCTCGGCGATAAGCTCGTCGTCGACGGCTATGCCGCCAAGGACGGCTCGCATCTGATGGACGCGCGTCGCATCTATTTCAACGGGAAAGCCATCTTCGGCGGAAGCGAAGATGACGGCGGTCCCCTCGCCCGGCAATAGGCTCCCGAGTCGGGTTCGAGAAATCCACAAACAGACCCTCGTCGCGAACATCCCCTGGCTTCGGAGTGCGGCGTCACAGCTGATCCCGCAGTTGGCATGGCCGCCGACGATCAATTTCCGCCACACGCCCACGGCATCTTCGATGTCGCCGAGACTCCGCGAGCCGAATCGGGCTAAGGCGGCACGACATGCCCGATCACGTGGCACTCCAACCGGTCGCCCGGTTTGGGTTGGGTCAACCGGCCGGGGTCGATTCGGGAATCGGTGCACGTACTGAACCGCGCCTTCGGGGCGCTGCCCCTGTGCCAGCTTCTGAAAAAGATATTCCCGATCAATGTGTCGGTAGCATCGGCAGAACAATCGAGAACCCTTTCGACCCCACACTCTCGCGATCCTCCGCATTCGAGGACCGAACGGCCCGTTGATTCATCCGAAACCCTGGTATAATTCCCCCACTGTCCGTTTGTGCCGTGGTGCCCGGACGGCGGCGCCCAGGGGAACTTGAAAAGCCGATAGGGGTGATTCATGCGCGTTTTGACAGTCGTGGTTGGTTTGTCTCTATTTTCGAGTGCCGTCGTGGCACAGAGCGATCGCGGCACTATCACCGGAACGATTTCCGATCCCGCCGGGGCCGTGGTGGCCTCCGCGACCGTGGAAGCCAGGAACGATGCCACCGGCGCCGTCTTCCAGGTCGCTAGCACCAATACCGGCAATTACACGCTCTCGCAATTGCCCGCGGGCGACTACGCAATGACCGTCACAGTCCCGGGGTTCAAGAAGTTTGTCCGGCAGAATATCACCGTCTCGGTGGCGGGCACGGTGCGCATTGACGCGGTGCTCGAGGTCGGATCAGCGACCGAATCGGTTACCATCACCGAAGCCGCGCCTCTGCTCAAGACCGAGAGCGGCGAACTGAGCCACAACATGACGACCGACCGCGTCGATAATCTCCCGGTCATTAACCTGGGCTACGGTTCCGGCGTGGGAAATGTGCGGAACCCGTTGCAAGCGATCAACCTGATTCCCGGCTCGGCCTTCGCCAATGACAACACGCTGAGAGTCAACGGTCTGCCGGCCAACACGCAGTCGATTCGCATCGAGGGCCAGGACGCCACCAACGGCCAGCACCGCGAGTTCAACCAGGTCAACCAGGCGAGCCTGGATGCCATCCAGGAAGTGACAGTCCAGGTCAGCAACTATGCGGCGGAGTTCGGACAGGCAGGGGGCGGATATTTCAATTACACCATGAAGTCGGGCACCAACGAGTTCCATGGAAGCGCTTACGACTATTACGTGAACGAGTTCCTCAACGCCGGCAAGCCGTTCACCGACGCGGGCGTGAGTAACAGCCTCAAGGCCGGACAGCACCAACGCGACGCCCAGCGCCGCAACAACTATGGCGTCACTTTCGGAGGCCCCGTCAAGCTCGGGAAACTATATAACGGCCACGACCGAACTTTCTTCTTCTTCAATTTCGAGCAGTTCCGGGAAAACCAGACGATCACGAGCGGCCTGACGACAGTTCCGACGATGGCCTACCGGCAGGGCGATTTCGGAGCGGCTCTCGTCAAACCGCTGACCATCGGCGGACAGCCGGCGATTGATTCTCTCGGCCGGCCGTTGATCCAGAATGAGATCTTCGACCCGACCACGACCCGAACCGCGGCCGATGGCTCCTCGGTCCGCGATCCGTTCCCAAACAACGTCATTCCTTTCGACAAAATGGATCCGGTGGCCAGAAAAATCCAGGGTTATATTCCTCAGCCTTTGAACTCGTTGCTCGTAAACAACTATCCCATCCCGGCCTATGACAACTACCGGCACACCACGATCCCTTCCCTCAAGCTCGACCACAATCTCAGGGCGACGATGAAGCTGGCGTGGTATTACTCGGAAAATCGGAGCTATACCCCGAATGCGGACGGCCTTCCGGCGCCGATCACCGCCGCCACTCCCAACGACAGCGTTACCCGGACTACCCGAATCAACTTTGATCAGACCATCACGCCGACCATACTGCTGCATCTAGGCGTCGGGCTTATGTATCTGAATCAGTCGCAACTCTCGGCCGCCCTCACCCAGAGTTCTCTCGGGTGGGGTGCGAACTTCTCGGCGTCGCAATTGTTCCCCCAAATCGTTTTTGGCGGCGATAACCAGCGCGGTGGCTTCACGTATACCACGAGCATTTTTGCTCCCTACGAATATTTCAAGGACGTCAAGCCTACCTCCAATGCCAGCCTGAGCTGGGTGAGGGGCAACCACACCATCAAGTTCGGTGGCGAGGGGCTGTTTGAGGGATTTCCCACACACACGTATTCCCGGGCTCACGGCGTTTTCACCTTCTCGGGAAACCAAACCGCGGATACGTGGCAGGACGGAAAGGCCCTGAACGCGAACACCGGATTCGCTTATGCCAGCTTCTTTCTCGGCCGGAACGGCACGCTCAACGACGGCGGCCAGGCCGTCATGCGGCTCGGCAACCACGCCTTCGCCGGCTACATTCAGGACACCTGGAAGGTGACACGCAGGTTTACTCTCGATTACGGTCTCCGCTATGACTACGTCACGCTGCTGCGCGAGGAACACGGCCGCATGTCGAGCGTCGGGTACAGCACGCCGAACCCGGTGGCAGGCAATCGGCCCGGCATGGTGATCTACGAAGCGACCTGCCATTGCACGTTCAACCACAACTATCCCTGGGCGCTCGGGCCTCGGCTGGGGGCCGCCTATCAGATCAACTCCAAGACCGTGCTCCGCGTGGGTGCGGGCCTGGCGTACGGGACCGCTCCCAACCAGGCCAACCTGGGCCGGAGCTCGAACGACTTTCTAACGCTTTCCGCGCCGGGATTTGGCGAACCCGCAAGCCTTCTGAGCGACGGGAACCCGCTCGGCCCGGGCAATCGTTTTGGGAATCCGGTCCTGGTCTGGCCGGATTTTACCCCCAGGTACCCGGTGGAAGTGGCTCCCGGCGTGCGGCCCCCCATTAGCCCCTTCATTTCGATTGACCGCAACTCCGGCCGCCCGCCGCGAATCTTACAATGGAGCATCGGTTTGCAACGCGAGGTCTCCGAGAACCTGGTGGTCGAGGCCGCCTACGTGGGAAACCGGGGCGTCTGGTGGACGGCGCCGGTGCTTTCACTCGAGCAGTACAACTCGCTCGATCCCCAGACTCTGAAGTCCCAATGGGGCCTGGATATCACCAGCCCGACGGACCGAAATCTGCTCCTCACGCGCATTAATTCTCCTTCGGTGATCGCCCGTTTCCCCTGGCTCAAGGATCCCAACAACGTCTATCCCGGGTTCCCCGCCACGCAGCCTCTGAATCAGGTGCTGCGGCCGATTCCGCAGTTCCTCGGCGCCCCGGGCTTCCTCGGGCCGCCGTTGGGGGATACTTGGTACGATTCGCTGCAAGCCAAAGTGACCAAGCGCCTTTCGAAGGGCCTGAGCCTGGATTCCGCCTTCACCTGGCAGAAAGAGCTCAATCTCGGCGTAGGCGCCGACACCACCTATCTGACTCCGGCGCCCAACCTGATCAACGACGTCTACAACCGGAATCTGAACAAGCAGATCTCCGGGTTCAGCCGGCCCTTTGTGCTGGTGACCTCGTTCCACTACACGACGCCGCGTTTGGCCGAGCAGGGCGGGGCGAGCAAGGCTCTTTCGTGGGCCGCGCGCGACTGGAATATCGCCGGCGTGCTGCGGTACCAGAGCGGGGAGGTGCTTCGTGTGCCGGCGTCGAACAATCAGTTGCTGGCGCAGTTGGCCCGCGGACCCTCCAACAACCCCGCGATCTGGGGCGGAGGCACGACCTTCTGGAACCGGACCGGACAGCCGTTGTTTCTGTTCGATCCCAACTGCCACTGTTTTGATCCGACCCAGCAGGTGGTGCTGAACAAAGATGCGTGGACCGATGCCCCCGCGGGCACCTTCAGCACGTCGGCTCCCTACTACAACGACTATCGCTGGCAACGCCAGCCCGCCGAATCGCTAAGCCTCGGCCGGACCTTCGGCCTGACGAAAGACTCCCGTATCAGACTCGATATTCGCGCGGAGTTCTTCAACGTGTTTAACCGACTGTTCCTGTCGAGTCCCGCGGGCGTCGGCCAGACCACGCAGCCGGCTGGCCCCAATCCCGCCGCTTTCACCGTCAAGACCGGCGGTATCCTTACCTCCGGCTTTGGGGTCGTCAACACGTCGAACATCACGCTGCCGGGACAGATCCCCGGCAACGGATCGCAGCCGCGAACGGGCCAGATCGTCGCCCGGGTCAGTTTCTGATCGGGATAGAGCGGAGCCGTACCGAATCGTTCAGACCGCAGCCAGCCAAATGGTCCTGGCGGCCCTTCCGCTACCCGCTCATCGACGCCAGGAATTCGCCGTTGCTGCGGGTTTTGCCGAGCTTGTCGAGCAGCAGTTCCATGGTCTCGACCGGGGACAACGGATTCAACACCTTCCGCAGAATCCACACGCGATTGAGTTCTTCTTTGGGCAGCAGCAGCTCTTCTTTGCGCGTGCCGCTCTTGTTGATGTCGATGGCCGGGAACACGCGCTTGTCCACCAACTTGCGCTCCAGGTGGATTTCCATGTTGCCGGTGCCTTTGAATTCTTCGAAAATCACATCGTCCATGCGACTGCCGGTGTCGATCAACGCCGTGGCAATGATGGTCAACGACCCGCCTTCTTCGATGTTGCGCGCGGCGCCGAAGAATCGCTTCGGCCGCTGCAGGGCGTTCGAATCCACGCCACCGGAGAGGACTTTGCCGGAAGGCGGAACAATGGTGTTGTACGCGCGCGCAAGCCTGGTGATCGAATCGAGCAGGATCACCACGTCGCGCTTGTGCTCCACCAGACGCTTGGCTTTCTCAATCACCATCTCAGCCACCTGGACGTGACGGGTGGCGGGCTCGTCGAACGTAGAGCTGATCACTTCGCCGTGCACACTGCGCTGCATATCTGTAACTTCTTCGGGGCGCTCGTCGATCAGCAGCACGATCAAGGTCACTTCGGGTTGGTTAGAGGTGATGGAATTGGCGATCGACTGCAACAGCATGGTCTTGCCGGTGCGCGGCGGGGAAACGATCAGCCCACGCTGTCCTTTGCCGATGGGCGTCAGCAGATCCATCACCCGGCCGGAATAGTTCTCGCGGATGGTTTCGAGCTTCAGCCGCTGGTTGGGATAAAGCGGTGTCAGATTGTCGAAGAAAATCTTGTTGCGCGCTTCCTCAGGCGGCTCGAAATTGATGGCGTCCACCTTGATAAGCGCGAAATAGCGCTCGCCCTCCTTCGGCGGGCGGATCTGACCGGAAATGGTGTCGCCGGTACGCAAGTCGAAGCGCCGGATCTGCGAAGGCGAGACGTAAACATCGTCGGGGCCCGGCAGGTAGTTGTATTCCGGCGCGCGGAGGAAGCCGAAACCGTCGGGGAGGCATTCGAGGACGCCTTCGGAAAAGATGAGGCCGCTCTTCTCGGCTTGAGTCTGGAGGATCTTGAAGATCAACTCCTGCTTGCGCAGGCCGGCGGCCCCGGCGATCCCCATGTCCTTGGCCACGTCATTGAGCTTCTGGATGCTCATGTCCTTGAGCGCAACCAGATCAAGCGTCGGCGTTCCGTTCTTGACCCCCTGTGCCTGCTGCGCCTTGTGACGCCGCTGGCCGGGCCCGGGAGGTTGCGCCTGAGGCGGCTCAACGGGCGGCTCCACCACCGGTGGGGCGGCGCCTTTTCCGTCGGCGCTTTTTGCCGCGGGCGGCGTGGCCGCTTTGACGGCCCGCTCCGGGCGTTCAGCCTTCTCGGGTTTCTCTTCAGTTTCCGCTTCCGCGGAGGCGGGAACCGGCTCCTTATCAGCCGGCTGTTCCTGAGGCGGGGCGTTCTCTAACGGTGAAGTGTTTTCGATATTGCTAGCCAAATTTCCCTCACTCCCCGGCCCGTCAGGGCCGAGAATGGCAGCGGCTCGACGCCCTCCTCGCGGATGGCGCGCAAGCCGCGCTCGGACTCCGATCGGTTCAGCTTGTCCGTCTTGGTCGCGACGACCAAGTACGGTCTCGCGTGATACTCGAGCCACCGCTTCAGTTCGCGGTCCGGGTCCATCCATCCGCGGCGGACATCCAGTATCAGGCAGGACAGTTTCAAGTTCTCCCTTTTTTGCAAGTAATGCTCAATCAGCGCCTTCCATCGCCACGCCAAAGGTGGCGGAACCCGGGCGTAGCCGTAACCCGGGAGGTCGACCAAATAAAGTGCGTCGTCGATCCGGTAAAAATTGATCGTTTGTGTGCGACCCGGTGTGTTGCTGGTGAAGGCCAAGCCTCTATGACGCGTCAGAGCGTTCAAAAGGCTGGACTTCCCGACGTTGCTTCTCCCTAAAAATGCAATCTCCGGCAGCCTGTCGGCCGGGAATGTAGCCGGGCTGGCCGAACTTACGATAAATTCTGCTTTCAAACAGCTCAGAGGAGCGGGCGGCCCACCAAGAGCCCGCCCACTTCACATTGTAATCAATGCATCCGGTTCTCTTCGGCCGCCTGCAATCCCACCGGCGGCCCCGGAATGGGCAGCGCGGCAATCTCGCCGGCCAAAGCAATTTTGAGCACTTCATCCATCGAATCCACAAAGTGCAGCTCCATGCTTTGTTTGATGGCATCCGGAATGTCCGGCAAATCCTTCTCATTCTCCCGGGGCACGATCGCCTGCAGGATGCCATGACGATGCGCCGCCATCAACTTCTCCTTCAATCCCCCGATGCCGAGCACCTTGCCGCGCAAGGTGATTTCGCCGGTCATGGCCAAATCGCCGCGCACCGGAATGCGGGTAAGGGCGCTACTGATGGTGGTGGCGATGGTGATTCCGGCCGAGGGGCCGTCCTTGGGAATGGCCCCTTCGGGAATATGCAGGTGCACATCGAGATTGCGGTAGAAATCTCGCGGCAGCCCGAGTGTATGGGCGCGTGACCGGATGTAGCTCATGGCGGCCTGCGCCGACTCCTGCATCACTTCCCCCAGCTTGCCGGTAATGGTAAGCTTGCCTTTGCCTTCCATCAACGTACACTCGACAGTGAGGATCTGACCGCCGACCTCGGTCCACGCCAGGCCCACCGCGGCTCCCACCTCGTTCTTTTTCTCGGCGTCGAGATCGCGGAATTTCCACGGGCCCAGCAACTCGGGCAACTTGTCAACGGCGATGAGGGACTTGGGAAGCGATTTCTTATCCTTACCGCCCTGGTTGTTGACGACCTGGCGGGCGACCTTGCGGCAGAGATTGCCGATCTCCCGCTCCAGATTGCGGACTCCGGCCTCGCGCGTGTAGTACTGGATTAGACCATTTAGGCCCGAGTCGGCGAACTCGATCTGGTCTTTGGACAGGCCGGTCGCTTCCATCTGCTTGCGCACCAGGAAACGCTTGGCGATTTCCATTTTTTCGAGTTCGGTGTAACCGGAAAGGCGGATGACTTCCATGCGGTCCTGCAACGCCGGAGGAATCGTGTGCAAGACATTGGCCGTGGCAATGAAGAATACCTGGCTGAGATCGTACTCGACGTCCAGGTAGTGATCGACGAACATGAAATTCTGTTCGGGATCGAGGACTTCGAGCAGAGCCGCCGACGGGTCGCCACGGAAGTCCATGGACATTTTGTCGACCTCGTCGAGCATAAAGACCGGGTTGCGCGTTCCGGCTTTTTTCATCATCTGGATAATCTGCCCGGGGAGCGCCCCGATGTAGGTGCGCCGGTGGCCGCGGACCTCGGCTTCATCCCGGACTCCGCCGAGGGAAAGACGCACGAATTTGCGCCCCGTGGCTTTGGCGATGGACATGCCCAGCGAAGTCTTCCCGACACCGGGAGGGCCGACGAAGCACAGAATCGAACCTTTCGGATTCTTCACCAGACGGCGCACAGCCAGAAACTCGAGAATGCGCTCCTTGATTTTTTCCAGCCCGTAGTGATCGGATTCGAGCACCTGTTCGGCGAATTTGAGATCGCGGATCTCCTTGGATTTTTTCTTCCACGGCACCGCGAGCAACCAATCAAGGTAATTTCGGCTGACCGTGGATTCGGCCGACATTGGCGGCATGTTCTCCAGCCGCTTGAGCTCCTGCGTGGCCTTGTCGAGCGCATCCTTGGTCATGCCCGAGGTTTCGATGCGCCGCTTCAGCTCGTCGATTTCGCTCTTTTCGCCCCGCCCGAGCTCCTTCTGGATGGCCTTGATCTTCTCGTTGAGGTAATACTCTTTTTGCGCCTTTTCCATCTGACGCTTTACGCGGCCCTGAATGGTGCGATCGACGTTGAGCTTTTCGATTTCGATATCCAGCATCTCGGCCACGCGCGTCAGCCGGTCGATAGGATCGAAAATCTCCAGCAGTTCCTGCTTTTCTTCGATGGTGAGTTGCAGGTTGGCGCCGACCGTATCCGACAGCTTGCCGGGGTCGTCCACTCGGATGGCCGCGATCATGGTCTCGTAGTTCAGGTTCTGGCTCAGCTTGACGTACTGCTCGAACAGCCCGGTCACGCGGCTGATCAACGAATCCAGTTGCGGCCCGGCCTCAACCTTGAAGGCAGCGGTGCGAACGATCGCGTGGAAGAAGCCCTCCTCGTCGGAAACCGAAACCACTTTGGCGCGTTCCACGCCTTCGACCAGCACTTTGATGTTGCCGTCGGGTAGTTTCAGGCTCTGAACAATGTTGACGATGGTGCCGACGCTGTAAATCT